>SKEH01001381.1_pt1 | contig 10386 bp, 7 predicted proteins | sample 4826571 | NCBI WGS metagenome assembly SKEH01 (sample SAMN11008814, study PRJNA524170) | human gut metagenome | biome: Human fecal sample; material: Feces; isolation source: fecal sample from pouch patient p29 | host: Homo sapiens | place: Israel: Tel-Aviv | collected 2016-09-14 | reverse complement strand
GAATTGAATAGTACACCTAAATAGTATATAATTTTAAAGATGAGATACAGTATTTTCGCTCGGAAGGAGGGATAACATGATCACGGTGTACAAGCACATAGAAGAAGAATTAGTAGCCGATTACACGGTATCAGATGCCACAAAAGGTTCATGGGTAAATTTGGTGAACCCAGACCCCGATGAGTTATCCCTTATCAATATCCTGACGGAAATTCCTACAGACGTATTAAAGACCGCTCTCGATATGGAAGAACGTTCTCACGTAGAGTTAGAGGACAATTATATCTTTGTTGTTATCAACATTCCTGTTGTTCGCGGCAATGATATGTACGATACGGTGCCACTTGGTATCTTTTTGACGCCAGACTTCTTTATTACCATCTGTTTAGAAGAATCTGAAGTGCTCTATCCGTTTATTTCTAATCAGATTTCTACGTTCTATACATATAAAAAGACCCGTTTCTTATTCCAAATTTTGTATCGCACGGCGACCATGTTCTTGCGTTACTTGCAACAAATCAACCGTCGTACCGACGATATCGAAGTCCAATTGCGTCATACTACAAAGAACAAGGACTTCTTCCAATTGTTGGAATTACAGAAATCCATGACATACTTTACGTCCGCTTTGCGTACGAATGGTACCGTTATGGAACGTTTATTGCGCTTGCGTGGTCACAGTTCCTATAAACACCTTCTCAAGATGTATGAGGAAGATGAGGATCTATTAGAGGACGTTATCATCGAGAATAAACAGGCCATAGAAATGGTTGAAATGTATTCTACTATCTTGATGAACATGATGAACGCCTTTACATCCATCATTTCAAACAACCTTAATATGGTTATGAAAATGTTGGCAGCCTTGACGATTACCTTGGCCGTACCGACCATTATCTTTAGCTTGTGGGGGACCAACGTGCCATTGCCGTTTCAAAACGATGAAAATGGTTTCTTCGAGGTTGTGGGCATCTCCGTGGCCTGTTCCATCGTGGCCATCATTGGCATGTGGAAAAAAGATCTTTTCTAAGATACTAACTATAATAGATATGCTGAAAGCTGGCTTTAGGCCAGCTTTTTTGTCTCTAATATAAGTAGTTCTACATGGGAGATATCTGAGGTTACCTATATTCAATTGTTGCACACTTTAATACAAATCTGCTATAATATACCATTATGGAGAGGTGTCCGAGTGGTTTAAGGAGCTGGTCTTGAAAACCAGTGACTCCGCAAGGGGCCGTGGGTTCGAATCCCACCCTCTCCGCCATTCAATTTTATACTTATAGTATCAAAAGCAGTACTACTAGACGTATGACCGGTCGCTTGGCTATTGCCATTCTGAGTTGGGCGACTAGTAGTACTGCTTTTTTGTACGCTTTATTAATAGATAACCTTAATTGTCACTACATTTGCAAGTGGCTAGATAGATACTTCAGCAAGTAACTAGCACATATAAAAAAGACGGTATTCGCAGTACCGTCTTTTTTCTTTTGCGTTAAGCAATGTTAGTTATTCATTTCCTTAGTCAATTATTATAGTACATCGGATACTTAATTTTGTAAAGTATTAGATATTCACTCATTATGTTTGAAAAACTCTTTCTATTTATAGTATGATAGCTCTATATGTTATTTTTCTATAGAAAGGAGCTCGTATGAGTAGAATTGGTTTCTCGCGAACTCAGATTTTAATTCTCGTCAGCGTTTGGCTAACGTTTTTGATTAGCTTTGTTATGCGTCTATCTTGGGCGTCATTGATGCCGATTGTCAATGAAGCATTGAATTTTACGCCACAAATGGGGACGACCTATTTATCTGCCTTTTACATGGGCTATGCCATCATGGTATTACCAGGTGGTATCTTAGCGGATAGAATCGGTTATCGTTATACTATATTGGTTAGTTTACTCGCCATGGCGGTCATCACCGCATTGATGAGTACCATTGATAATTATACCTATGGATGGGTGTTGCGTTTCTTATTAGGTATCGTATCCGGTCCTGTACAGGCCTCTTGCTTGAGTGCCATTGGGGATTACTTTGGTCCTAATCAACGTGGCGCAGCCGTTGGTATTTTCATGTCTTGTACATCGCTTGGGGTGGCGACTGTAAATTTATATGCCCCTTATGTAGCAACGAATTATGGTTGGCAAAATGCATTCCTCTTAACTGCTATGTTGCCAGTTCTTATCTTTATACTTAGCTACTTTACAGTTCGTAAGCCAAGTGCTGAAATCCTAGCTCAACGTGAAGCGGAGGCTCATGTCGAAGCGGTTCCTGTAGGGGACAAGCCATCCATAAAGGAAAACTTGATTCACGTGTTAAAAAATCGCAATATTCGTTGCCTTGCGTTTGCTGGCTTTTTCGCTACCGGTGCTACATGGGCGGTGGCTCAATGGTCAAACTTGTACATGGTAAAACAACTAGGTGTTAACGCCATCTATGCAGGTCATGTTATGTCCGCTTTTGGCTTGGCTGCACTTATTGCAAAGCCAACCATCGGTATTTTATCCGATATTTTGCCGATTAAGAAAAATCATTTAACAGCACTCGTTATGTTCTTATTTGGACCGGCCTTAATACTCTTTGCGAGCACCACAAACCCAGATATGCTCTTTATTACAGGTCCAATTCTTGGTATTGGCGCATTCATGCACAGTGCGTTGACGAATGCTCTCGTTGTACAATCAGCAGAACCTCACTTGCGAGGTACTACGGCAGGTTTTGTAAACTTATTTAATCAAATCGGTGTTATGTTGGCGCCTATGATTTTAGGTAGTATGCTAACTGCAACTGGTAGCTATAAATCTGCATTGATGACCCTTGCTATTGCACCAGTTATCGGTGCCGTTGCCTTGTTCTTTGTAAGACTAAAAAAATAAATTTCCCTTGTGAAAGCCATAAAACAAACCCTCATCGATAACGATGAGGGTTTTCGTGTTTCTAAATGTTTTTGTAAATAATAATTAATGAGGACCTTGACCACCGCCATGGCCACCATCTCCGCGACCACTGCCATTACGACCGCCGTTGTCACGATTACCATCGTTGCGATGATTATCGCGATTCTTGTTATCTCTAAAACCTTGAGGGCCAGAAGGTCCTTGTCGATCTGGGAGAGCAATATTTTGATTAGATGGTTGGAATTTACCCGTTTGAAGTGCATTTAAATTTGGTGAGAAGCGCCCACGATCACCTAAGCTATCTGAGTTAGGTCCGCCTACATGACCTGGTTGCAAGCTTGGCTGCATATTAGTTGGAGGTGCTGGAGGTGCTGGTATAACACGATCCATTGGCGTAGAAATAACAGCATCTGTAGGAGGCATGAGACCAAATAATACAGTCCGTGTCTGTTGATCGACTACAGGAGGGAATACTTGAGGTGGAATATATGGATTATCATATGTATAGGTAATCTTTTCCATCTCTTTAGACGTATTATAGATAAATTCCCCAATGCGTTGTGATGGGCTATTTGGCGCCGCCACATGTTGACCGTAATCCTTTGCTAACCGTTGTTGCGGTAATGTATCGATAGGATACCCATTTTCCGCATAGAATGTTGGTTTCGATATTTTCCACGCAGTCATCGTTACCGTTGCATTAGGTTGTTGTCTATAAAATGTGAAGTTTGTATCATAGTCTGCAATTACGTTATTTTTAGTGTATAAGCTCAATAGTCGAGCTTGTACCGTTTTATAATTAGCAGCAGTCTGTTTTGTATGAATTGAGCTAAGGTCGACATACATATGCTCGGTATCGCTAGAATACGCTAGCTGATATTGAGTGGGCTTTTGCTCTATTTCGTATTGTGATATGGCAAATCCCGATTGCGAGGTACACAATAGGGTTCCCACGAGAGCTAATAAATATTTCATTATAATTCTCCTCTCCATGTGAAAAAAGTGTACCATGGTGTACTTAAGAATACATGAAAATGAGTAACATATTGTACTTTATACATATATATTTTACAATGTAGATGAATTAATGTACAGGGAGGAATTTATGAATATAATATGTTTTGGAGATAGCATCACCCGTGGATATGATGTGAGAGAAGGTCTCGGCTGGGTTGAGCTATGTAGCGCCGCACTACCCGCATATCATATGGAAAATCACGGCATCGATGGACTATCTGTGCAAGGTTTAATCAATTATTTAGAATCCTGGTGTATCGACAAGTCCTATGAGGAGGATCGATATATATGCATTATGTGCGGTACAAATGATATTTTGCAAAATCGCGATAGCGACTACGTATATAACAAGCTCATTAAAGCCGCTACCATAGCCGGTGAAAAGGGGCATGTTATTATGGGCCTTGAAACGCAAATCGATAGTGAAATGGATGGACTTAATCATGTGGTAGTGGACGTAAACCGTCGTTTACAAGACTATGCCTTAGAACATGGTTTACAAACTATCGATTTTTACACCGTTCTTCATGAAGCCGATCAAATAGGACAAATTGTATTTGCCGGAGAGGTTCATCCAAATGAGCGAGGCTATCGCTTGATGGCCTATAAGGCATTGGAAACATTTACACGATTATAGTAGAAAAGAGCACGTTCCTGTAGGATGTGCTCTTTTCGTTATATGTAGTGCTCGACATACGTCGTACACTGAGGTCTATTATTTTTGTTTAGATGTTTTGTCAGCTGCAGCGTGTGCAGAAGCTGCGATAGCGTAAGCTGTGCCTTTCACAAGTTCATAAGTTTCACCACTGTTACCGGAAACAGTTACAGCTGCTACCGTATCATCAGTGATGGCGAACATAGCTGTTGCATATGGATGTTGTGCACCATTTGGTACTGTTACCGCGCCGGATTTTACAACGATGAAACGACCATTATTGTTGTATACATCGTAATTAGCAGCTTGTTTTACACCATCATAGCTTTCATTATAAGCGAACAATGTGGAAACTTCGCCCAATGTTACTTGGCCAGATTGTTGCATAGCGCGTAATTTGGATGCAGCTACGGATGTAGGTTGTGTCATGTTAACAGTAACGCGTAAGGATGTGTTGTTTACGATGGCTTCTGTAATAACATTTGTTGTAAATACATTAGCGATGCCATTACCAGCACGGTTGTAAGAACTTGCAGTTTTTACTTGGTAACCATTTGTATAAGCTGGTAAATCGAATGTATAAGAACGGCCATTCAACAATACATCAAATGCGTTCAATTGGTTATTTCTGTATGTGGATACATAACCGCTGCCACTTTTGCTGAAAGTAAGTGTAGCTGGTGCATCTACAGCTTGTTGTTGAGGTGCATTAGGGTTTGGAATTGGATCCATGATTTGCATGCCTACAGCTGTTGTTTGTGGAGCCACGAAGATTGGATCGCCTAATTCTTTGGAAACAGGCATTTGTTGGCTCATATCACCTGCTGTATAAGGAACAGCTGGCAATGGGGAATAGTTAGGACGCGGAGGCATTGCTACATAGCTTGCTTGTGCAACAGGTGCACTGTTTACAGGTGTGTATTCATATTGAGCTTGTTCTGCTGCAGCGCGTTCATAAGCGCGTGCATTTGCATCCATAGATGCGGCAAATGCAGAAAAAGAAACTGTTGTTGCTGCCAATACGGCAAATACCGTTGCAATTCGTTTTGTATTCATAATAAAGACTCCTAATCTCACATTTTTACAAATAACACTTCATCTAGGTTTCATTATACATGATGAATGCCAATATGTAAATAAAATATAAACAAATTTAACTTTTTTAATTTTTGTAAACAGAATAAGGTAAAAATGAGAATTTGTCAAATACAATTTTGATATTCCATGGTGTACAATAGTATATATATTTATATGTCGTATAAAGTATCCGTGCTATATATTTTGTTTTAGGGATGATGAAATATAAGCAGAATTACTAAATATAAGCATTGTTGTGGGAGGTAGTATGAGTATTACCATGTATTATGGTCGCGCTGGTTCCGGTAAGACCCATGCCGTATATGAACGCATTCGGCAGGTTATCACCGAATGTCCAGGTGACCCTATTATTTTGCTCGTTCCAGAGCCAGCCACCTATCGCGTGGAACGAGAACTTGCGGAATTTATGCCTCAAGGCGGCTTTACGACGGTCCGCGTTGTTGGCTTTGGCCGTTTAGCCTATCAGGTATATCAATCGATAGGCAATGTAAAGGTTCAGCAACAGAGTATATCTCAATTGGGTAGAACCATGTTGCTAAGCCTTGTGATGAAACGAAAAGGGGCTGAATTAGGACTGTTGTCGCAAGCCGCTAAACGGCCAGAGTTTTCTTCGGTATTGCAAGGTTTATTTTCCGAGTTTCGCTCATTTCGCATTGGACCTGATGAATTAGAATCTGGTGCACAGCGCGTATCAAATGGTGTATTACAGAAAAAGCTACAGGAATTGGCACTATGCATGTCGGCCTACGAAGAGGAATTGCAACTTCATGGGCAAATTGATGGGGACCCTATCATGGACCTTGTTCATGCATTGCCACAGTCTCCATTGATGGAAAACTGTCATGTCTTTGTCGATGGATTTCACTGGTTTACACCGGTTCACTTTGAGCTGTTATATATGCTCTTTGATCTTGCTGTAGAATCGGTAATCACCGTCGATTTACCAGCTGACCCTAAACGTATATTGGCTAATAAAGGTCGTCATGGCATATTTAATCGCTCCGTTGAAATCTTGGAAAATCTCTATAAGGAATATGGAACGAAATTGTTCTTTCAGTCTTTTACAGGGCATAGAGGGACACCTGTGTTGCAATCTTTAGAGGAACATTTCTTTCACGGTAAGCACAATACTACGGCTGAACATATACCGCTTGTAAGTGCCTATAATCGAGAACGCGAAGCAGATTGGGTGGCTCGTGATATTCTTTCCTATATTGAAAGTAGCCCTAATGCGCGCTATCGCGATATATGTATTATGCTGCGTGAATCCGAAACCTATGGCGATACGTTGGAAAAGGTATTTACCCGCTATGGAATACCTCATTTTGGAGACCGTCAACGACCTATGAACAATCATCCGCTTGGAGAATTGATGACGGATTTGCTTGGTATCGTTAAGCATAGTTATAGTCGTGACATCATGTTTCGTTTATTGAAAACGGATTTGACACCTCTTACTCGCGAGGCCGTAGATGAATTAGAAAACTACGTGCTCGAATTTGGTATTGATCATCTACAGTGGGAACGAGATAACTGGTCCTATATGCGCCGCGTAGCGGGGCTTTCAGACGAAGAACAACCGGACGCACCGAGACATGCACGCGTGAATGCATCGAGACAGGCCATCATGGATATTTTGATACCTTGGTTTGATTTTGCTACGTCTAGCGATGCGCATACAGGGGCGGAATGGTGTAAACATATCTACAGAGTCCTCGAAGAATTACAAGTGCCTCAACGCCTCTATGAATGGTCCTTAGAGGCTGAACGAGATGGCGATTTAGAATCCAAGGCCAGTCACGAGCAAATGTACAATGCGGTCATTGGATTCCTCGATGAAATGATGGTCCTCACCGATACGGAAACATTGACGTTAGATGAAATGATAGCCCTCTTAGAAGAGGCCCTCGATAATGTTCATTACTCCATGATTCCTCCGTCCCTCGATCACGTAGCGATTACCACTATAGAACGGGCGTATAGCCAATCATGGCCACGGGTCTATGTGATGGGCCTTAATCAAGGTGTATTCCCACAAAACATGGGCGATGAAGGTTTGATCAAGGATAGAGAACGGGAAGCATTGGCTGAGGCGGGCATCGTTCTTGCGGAAGGCGCCTTGCCGAAAGCGTTTAATGAAAATTTCCTTCTTTATTTAGCGATGACGCGAGCCGAGCAGCATTTAACCATATCCTATGCAGGTTCCAATGATGAAGGGGAAGGACTTGAAAGTTCCCTCGTTATTAAACGATTACAATCCCTCGGTTTCTGTACGTCCCCTATAGAGGTTCCTTTCACCATTCAAGACGGTACAGAAGATGAATACTTATGGCGTCCATACCAAAGTCTATCCCTATTATCTGAACGTTGGGGCGCTTTGTTTAGCGGTGTATCTGTGTCACCACTATGGTGGGGCCTCTATAACTGGGCTCGCCATGATGGGGCCTACAGACAACGCTTAGAGGACGTGAGCCGTGGTATTCGCGACAATAATGATGTACCTGTTATTGCGCCGGAGTTAGTAACTGGTCTGTTCCTCAAACGGGGCTATATGTCTGGGTCGGTAACGCGCCTTGAAAAATATCGTCAATGTCCGTTTAAATTCTATGCTCAATATGGTTTAAAATTAGAGCCTCGCAAGGTTCGCTCCTTTGGGGCCCCTGAAATTGGTACCTTTTTACATGCCAATTTGGAGCGGTTGGGAACGCAACTATTATCCGAGCATAAGCAATGGCGTGATTTAGACGAAACGGCACAACAAGAATTATGTGCCCGCGTAGCAGCGGATATATTAGAAGAAAACCGTTATGATGAGGATGAAAAGACAGCCTATGATAAGGCTATTGAAGAGCGCGTTGTGAGAACATTACAGAAAACGGTATCGCGCCTTGTTGATTGGTCTAGCCGGTCCTCCTTTGATACGATGTATTTAGAACAGGACTTTGGACGTCCCAATGGATGGGACTCTATTAAGGTATCCCTTGGAGAGGACCGCTATTTACGCTTAGTAGGGCAAATTGACCGTATTGATGAATATAATCGTGATGGTCATACGTACGGCATGGTTATCGACTATAAATCGGGTAGTACATCGGTTAATGCACAAGAAATCTATTATGGCCTAAAATTACAATTGATGACTTATCTGTTGGCATTAGAATCGGCTTATAAGAAATACCATGATCAACCGATGACACCGGCCGCTGTGGTGTATACATATGTAAAAAATCCACGAACGCCAGCGGGTGAGCCTGTGTCCTATGAAGAGGCCAAAGCCTTGGCGGATACAAATGGGGCCCTTAATAATAAGGGGTATTTTACAGATGATATCGACATGTTGGAAAAGATGGATAAAAATTTGCTCACCTATAAGAGCAAGGGCCCTTATGTGCCCGTTCGTATTACGGGAAAGGGATCCATTCATTCTGGGGATATGAAAATTGTTAAATCCTCCGGCGACTTTGATATCATGTGCCGCTATACGGAATCGATTATGGCGGACACCGGTTCTGCCATCGGTAAGGGAGAATTCCCCATTGCTCCGTATCAGTTGAATAAGGCCATTCCTTGTTCCTACTGCGATTACAAGACCGTGTGTCGCTTTGATAATGAGCGCAATCAATACAATTATTTGAGCGCTCTAAATGAGGCGAATGCCCTTGAAAAAATGCGCGATGCTCTCAATGGTTCATCTGGACAGACTGAGGCTAACGCTGATTTTTGTGAAAGTTCTAATACCGATAGCTCTATGACAGGAGGTGACGACAATGGGCGTTAAATGGACATCGGAGCAGGAATCTGCCATCATGTCCCCGAAGGATAGTAATCTAGGGGCTCAAACATTGCTCGTCGCCGCTGCTGCTGGTTCTGGTAAAACGGCGGTTCTTGTAGAGCGTATTATTACGCGGTTAAAAGATATGGAGAACCCTTTATCCGTACAAGAATTGATGGTTGTTACCTTTACGAAAGCTGCTGCCGCTGAAATGAGCGCTCGTATTGGCGTCGCCTTAGCTAAAGCAATGGAATCCACCGATGATAAAGCGTTACAAGCGCGCCTAGAGCGACAGCTTAATCTATTGCCATCGGCACATATTTCGACATTGCACTCCTTCTGTCAGTGGGTGATTCGCTCTTATTTTTATAAACTCGATATTCCGCCTACAGCCCGCATCGGCAACGAAGCGGAAATGGCCCTCTTAAAACAAGAAGTGTTAGAGAACCTTTTGAAAGAGGCTTACGAACATAATGAGTATGGCATCTTTGATTTGTCCGATTTCTTTAGCGATGATAAATCTGATGCAGGATTGCAAGATAAGGTGCTCAGCCTCTATGAATTCGCCATGTCTCAATCGAATCCTGACGGGTGGATGCGCCATGCCGTAGAACCATATAAGGCCGCTCAAGAGCAGGATTTACGAGATACTTTATGGGGCCGTGCTATGTGGGACGACCAACAGGCCGAAATCAACCGCATTGCAGACCGCATCGAACAGATGGAACCTTTACTTGAAAGCCCTGTAGGTCCTAAGAAATGGGACAAGGTGTACCAAGAACAATTAGCTGCATTAGCCCAATTAAAAGGGGCACAGACTTGGTCTGATATGGTTGATGTATGCCGTAACTTAGATACCTTTACAAAAGCTAGTTTTACAAGCCTTGGTAAAGCCTTAGAAAAGGGCGAAGTCGATGGTGCGTTAGCAGACGAATTTAAATC
>SKEH01001375.1_pt1 | contig 10415 bp, 6 predicted proteins | sample 4826571 | NCBI WGS metagenome assembly SKEH01 (sample SAMN11008814, study PRJNA524170) | human gut metagenome | biome: Human fecal sample; material: Feces; isolation source: fecal sample from pouch patient p29 | host: Homo sapiens | place: Israel: Tel-Aviv | collected 2016-09-14 | reverse complement strand
CTCGTCCTGTCGAAGGTTCGGGCGATCCTGGGACCCAACCTCCACACGATCATCTCCGGCGGAGCGCCGCTGGCCACCGACCTGGCCAACTTCTATCGAGGCCTGGGGATCACGCTCCTGCAGGGCTACGGCCTGAGCGAGACGACCGGGCCGATCTCCGTGGAGACACCGCAGGACTTCCCCCCCGACTCGGTCGGTTTCGCATGGCCGGGCAACCGCCTCAAGATCGCCACCGACGGCGAGCTCCTCGTCCAGGGCATCTCCGTGTCCAAGGGCTACCACAATCTTCCCGAGGCGACCGCGGAGGCTTTCGTCGACGGCTGGTTCAAGACCGGCGACCTTGCGTCAATCGACGACCGCGGTCACCTGCGCATCACGGGCCGCAAGAAGGAACTCATCGTCACCGCGGGCGGGAAGAACGTCTCCCCCGAGATCCTCGAGGAGGCGCTGTCGACCCACCCGCTCATCGGCAACATCATCGTCGTGGGAGAGGGCCGCCCCTACATCGGTGCGCTGATCGCGCTCGACACCGAGATGCTCCCCGAGTGGCTCGCCCGCCACGGTCTTCCAGTCGTTGACGCCGCACAGGCCGCGGACCTTCCGCAGGTGCGCGAGTCCCTCGAGAAGGCCATCGCGCGCGCTAACCGTGCGGTCTCTCGCGCCGAGTCAATTCGACGCTACCGGATCGTCAACGCGGCCTTCACCGTGGAGAACGGCTACATGACCCCCTCGCTCAAGCTCAAGCGCCGACGCGTGTTGGCCGACTACGCCGCCGAGGTGGACGCCCTCTATGCTTCCGGCGAGGCTGCGAAGGACAAGGAGTAATCCCTCCCACGCACCCGCCACACGATCCGGTCCCGGCCTCGTGCCAGCAATGAACGAGGCCGGGATCGATCCGCGTGAAGAACCCGACTAGTCGCGGCTGGCACGACCGGCGGCGAACGCACCGAGGAGGGCGAGGAGGACGGCCACCCCCGCCACGGGCAGCGGAATCCAATACGTCAGACGATAGGCGAACTCCATGATGCCGGCGATCGCCATCACCGCCAGAAGAAACAGGTGGAAGGTGCGCGACCAGCGGAATCCGCCCGATTCTGCGCTCCATAGGGAGGCGAGCGTCATCAGTAGAAACACGAACGCCACCGTGTAGAGAGTGCCCACCATGCCCGTCTGCCACGTGTGCCGGGCCTCCGCCTGCACGAGGACGCACAGGCTCAGGTTGCCGACGGCGGCGAGGAGGCCGACCGGCAGGCCGAAGGCACGTGGCCGCCGCGCCGCGCGGGCCATCAGAGCCACCACGGTCCCACCGGCGGCGACGCCGAGGAGTCCGACGACCAGGAGGTGGACCCACGCGGGCCAGTAGAACGTGTAGCCGATGGAGCGATACGCCGCTTGCACGGGTCTCATCCTAGACGCCGCTAGGCGCCCGCGGCGTCGCGCGCCGCTTCCTTGGCGAGAACCTCGGCGAGGTACCGGCCGGTGAAGGAATCCTCTACCGTTGCGACCTCTTCGGGTGTTCCCTGTGCGACGACGGTTCCGCCACCGGCGCCCCCCTCGGGCCCCATGTCAATGACCCAGTCCGCGCTCTTGATGACGTCCAGGTTGTGCTCGATGACGATCACGGTGTTGCCCTTGTCGGCGAGGGACTGCAAAACAAGCAGGAGCTTTCGGATGTCCTCGGAGTGCAGTCCCGTCGTCGGCTCGTCGAGCACGTAGACGGTGCGTCCGGTCGAGCGCCGCTGCAGCTCCGACGCCAGTTTCACGCGCTGCGCCTCGCCTCCCGACAGGGTGGTCGCGCTCTGCCCGAGCCGCACGTATCCCAGGCCAACCTCCACGAGCGTGTTCAGGTGACGAGCGATGCGCGAGATCGGGGCAAAGAACTGCGCGGCCTCGGCGATCGGCATGTCGAGCACGTCCGCGACGGTCTTGCCCTTGTACTCCACTTCCAGGGTCTCGCGATTGTAGCGTGCGCCGTGGCACACCTCGCAGGGCACGTACACGTCGGGCAGGAAGTTCATCTCGATCTTGAGGGTGCCGTCACCCTTGCAGGATTCGCAGCGACCTCCCTTGACGTTGAAGGAGAAACGGCCGGGACCGTAGCCGCGGACCTTGGCTTCCTGCGTCTCGGCGAAGAGCTTGCGGATCTGGTCCCACACACCCGTGTAGGTCGCCGGATTCGACCGGGGCGTGCGACCAATCGGGCTCTGGTCGACGTGCACGACCTTGTCCAGCTGCTCGATTCCGGTGATCGTGCGGTGGCGGCCGGGCACCGTGCGCGCGCCGTTGAGGCGCGACGCGAGGGTGCGGTACAGGATCTGATTGACGAGGGTGGACTTGCCCGACCCGGACACGCCGGTCACAGCTGTGAGAACGCCGAGCGGGAAGGACACGTCCACGCCCTTGAGGTTGTGTTCGCGAGCTCCCTTGACGGTGACGACGCGCTTCCTATCCACCGGTCGGCGGCTCGGCGGCACGATGATGCGCCGCTTGCCGGCCAGGTACTGCCCGGTCAGGGACTTGCTGTTGTTCTTCAGCTCCGACAGCGGCCCCGAGTGGACGACCCAGCCACCGGTCTCCCCGGCACCCGGGCCGATGTCGACGATCCAGTCGGCGGCCTCCATCGTCTCCTCGTCGTGCTCAACGACGATGAGGGTGTTGCCCAGGTCGCGCAGGCGCTCCAGGGTGGCAATAAGCCTGCGGTTGTCGCGCTGGTGCAGCCCGATCGAGGGCTCGTCGAGGACGTAGAGGACGCCGACGAGGCCGGAGCCGATTTGCGTGGCCAGTCGAATGCGCTGCGCTTCGCCGCCCGAGAGCGTGCCGGCCCCGCGCGAGAGCGTCAGGTAGGTCAGGCCGACGTCCACGAGGAAGGCCAGGCGGGCCTCGATCTCGCTGAGGATGGGGGCGGCGATAGAGCGGGCACGGCGCTCAAGCTCGACGTGCGCGAGGAATGCACGCGCGTCCGCGATCGACATGTCGGACAGCTCGGCGATCGACAAGCCGCCGATGCGCACGGCCAGGACTTCCGGCTTCAGCCGCGCCCCGTGGCAGGTCGGGCATGGGGTCTCGCGCATGTAGGAGTCGAGTTTCTCGCTGACCGCGGCGGACTCCGTCTCGTTTCGCTTGCGTTCGATGTAGTTGATCGCGCCTTCGAAGCCCGTCGTGTAGGAGCGTTCCCTGCCCCACCGGTTGCGGAACTTGACGCTCACCTCGTAGTCCTTACCGTACAGGATCGCGTCCTTGACCTTCTTCGGCAGGTTCTTCCACGGGGTGCCCAGAGCGAATCCGAGTTCCTTGGACAGGGCTTCCAGGAGCTTCATGTGGTAGCGGTTGTTGGAGGTCCATGGGATGACCGCACCCTCGGCGAGGGAAAGCTCCTCATCGGGGACGATCAGCTCTGGGTCGACCTCGAGGCGGAAGCCCAGGCCGGTGCAATCCGGGCACGCACCGTAGGGCGCGTTGAAGGAGAACGTCCGCGGCTCGATCTCGTCGAGGGCGAGCGGGTGGTCGTTGGGGCACGCGCGCTTTTCGGAGAATCGGCGTCGCCGATCCGGGTCGTCAGCGTCCAGGTCGACGCAGTCGATGACGACGAGGCCATCGGAGAGCCGCAGCGCGGTCTCAACCGAGTCGGTGAGGCGCTGACGCATGCCCTCGCGCACCACGAGGCGGTCGATGACGACCTCAATCGTGTGCTTGAGTTTCTTCTCCAGCTTCGGCGCATTCTCCAATCGCACGGCCTCACCGTCAATGATCGCGCGCGTGTATCCGTCCGATCTGAGTTCGTCGATGAGGTCCTGGTACTCGCCCTTACGGCCGCGCACGACCGGGGAGAGGACCTGGAAACGCGTCCCCTCCTCCATGGTTCGCACGCGATCGACGATCTGCTGGGGGGTTTGGGCCTGGATGCGCGCGCCGCACTCGGGGCAGTGGGCGACGCCCGCGCGCGCGTACAGGAGGCGCAGGTAGTCGTGAATCTCGGTGATCGTGCCCACCGTGGATCGCGGGTTGCGCGACGTGGACTTCTGGTCAATGGAGACGGCGGGTGAGAGGCCTTCGATGAAGTCAACGTCCGGCTTGTCCATCTGTCCGAGGAATTGGCGGGCGTAGGAGGAGAGGGACTCGACGTAGCGGCGCTGGCCCTCGGCGAAGATCGTGTCGAAGGCCAGCGAGGACTTGCCCGATCCGGACAGCCCGGTGAAAACGATCATGGCGTCGCGGGGAAGTTCGAGGTTCACGTCCTTCAGGTTGTGTTCCCGGGCTCCCTGGATGATTAGCTTGTCATGCATCCCTCGATCCTATCGCCCGCCTAGGAAATTGAGCGGATAAGGGTTAGGGTTGGTGCTATGGCATTCTACGCAGTTGAGTACGTGTACAACCCGGCGATGACCGAGACGATGGACGAGGTCCGCCCCGCCCACCGAGCCTTCCTATCCGACCTGCTGGGCCGCGGTGTCAACGTCGCGTCGGGCCCGCTCGTCGGCGAGGTGCCCGGCGCCCTGATTCTCATCAGCGCCGAGAACCAGGACGAGGTCGAGCGGATCCTCAACGAGGATCCCTTCTACGTCGCCGAGGTCATCCAGGCGCGCCTGATTCGCGAGTGGAACCCCGTCATTCGCACGTTCTGATTCCCAATACGTGTGCGAGGCCGCCCCGGGCGAAGCCCCGGGGCGGCCTCGCGCTGCCATCGTGGCCTAGGGCTGAAGCGACCGGGCGAACTGGCGGGCGTAGAAGAGGCGCTGCGCGACCTCGATGAGCGCGCACGCGCACGCGCCGACGGTGATGATGACAAGCCACTCGTGTGCGTTGGGCGCAACCATCGAGAAGAAGTGACGCACGGGTGGGATGAATACGCCGCCCACGGTCGCGGTGATGACGCCGGCCAGGAGCACCCACTTCCACAGGGAGAAGGGGCGGGACGTGATGACGAGAAGCCAGATCGCCCCCAGCATGAGCGAGAGGATCGCCGCCGTCGACTCGCGCGCCTGCGGTGGGCCGTCAACGATACCAAACGCGACGAGCGCGGCGGCCGCCAAGATGGCTCCCGTCGGCATCGCCAGGGACAGCGTTCGCTTGAGGAACCCGGGAACGTACCTGCGCGGATTGGGCCACAGGGCCAGGAAGAACGCGGGGATGCCAATCGTCAGCGAATCGATGTAGCTGAACTGGCGCGGCAGGAAGGGATAGCGCCAGCCGACGAGAGCCGTAACGATGACAAGCACGGCCGCGTAGGTGGTTTTCGCCAGGAACAGCGACGACACGCGCTCCATGTTCGCGATGATGCGTCGGCCTTCCGACAGGACGCCGGGCAGGACCGAGAACTTGGAGTCCACGAGGACGATCTGGGCGAGTGCCTTCGTGGCCTGCGTTCCGTTGCCCATCGCGATGCCCAGGTCCGCGTCCTTGAGCGCAAGGGCGTCGTTCACGCCGTCACCGGTCATGGCGACGCAGTGCTCGCGCGCCTGCAGTGCTCCCACCATCGCGCGCTTCTGCTCGGGGGTCACGCGGCCGAACACGTCGTGGTTCTCGATGGCATCGATAAACGCCTCCGAGGTCAGGTCCTCGGGAAGGTCGCGCGCGTCCATGAGGCGAGCGGGCGAGCCGTCGGGCGCGGTCAGGCCGGCCTGCGCGGCCAGCGCGCCGACGGTCGTCGGGTTGTCGCCGGAGATGACGCGCACGTGCACGCCTTGGGAGCGGAAGTAGTCAAGCGTCTCGGCCGCGTCGGGTCGGAGGTCCTCCTCGAGCACGACGAGCGCGGCCACTTCCCGGCGCGCCGGCAGCTCGTCGTCGACGATGGCCTCATCGGCGCGCACGAGGGCAACCACACGCGAACCCTCCTGTGCGACGGCACGCACCCTGGCCAGCAGGTCCACGTTCGCCGCCGCGGCCTCGTCGATGACGAACTCGGGTGCGCCCAGGATCCAGGTGTCGGCACCCCCACCCCACGCGCTCCACTTGCGGGCGGACGAGAAAGGGACCGACCACTCGATTCGCTGCGCCGCGCCCGCGCGCTGCTCGTCGCTCAAATGCTCCCAGATCGCCTCGGCCGTCGCGTTGGTGCGATCACTCGCACAGCTCGCGAGGGCGCACAACACGGAGGATTCCTGGCCCGACACCACCTCGACGCCGCGAACGCGGATGCCGCCGGTGGTCAGCGTGCCCGTCTTGTCCAGGCACAGGCAGTCGACGCGCGCGAGCACCTCGACGGCGGGGAGCTCCTGGACGAGCACGCCGCGGCGGGCGAGCGTCGCCGATCCGATCGCGAAGTTCATGGAGGTGAGCAGGACGAGGCCCTGAGGAATCATGCCGATGACGGATGCGACGGAGAGGACGAGCGCCTCACGCCAGTCTCCCCCGTCGCCTCCCGCCACGCGGTTCTGCGAGTAGAACGTCAGGACGACGACGGGAAGCAGCATGATGGACACGACCTGCAGCACCCGGTTGATCGACACCTGGATCTCCGAGACCGTGCGCGTGAACGCTCGAGCCTGCTCCGACAGCCCCTGCGCGTAGACGCGCTCGCCGACGGCCGTAGCGACCATGCGCCCTGAGCCGGCGACGACGCTCGTGCCGGCCAGCAGCTGGTCGCCCTGCTTCTTCTTCACGGGACGAGACTCCCCCGTCAGCAGGGATTCGTCGATCTCGAGGCCGACCGCGCTCAACACGGTTCCGTCCACGCTCACCTGGTCTCCCAGCGTCAGGTCGATGACGTCATCAAGCACGACGTCGCGTGCGGGCACGACGGACAGCGTGCCACCGCGTAGCACGGTCGCCTGCGGCGCATCCACGATCGCCAGCGAATCCAGCGTGCGCTTGGCGCGCAGCTCCGAGACGATGCCGATGACCGCGTTGATGATCATGACGCCACCGAAGATGCCGTCGCGCAGGTCACCGAAGAGAAGCACGATGACGGACGCCGCGACGATGATCGCGTTGAAGAGAGTCAGGACGTTCTCGCGGATAATCGAGGTCACCGAGCGGGAGGTGCGATCCTTCACCCGGTTGACGGCGCCGCGCGCGACGCGCTCGGCCACCTCCGCAGCGCTCAGGCCACGCTCGTCGATACTCCCCCTGTCAACGCTCACCGGCGTCCTCCTCGTCCATAGCGCTGCGGATCAGCGACGCAACAACGGTGAGCCCCAGGGTCACGACGATGACCCCAAGCGACACCGATACGGAAATCTCCGGAGCCCACCCCACGCCCCGACCACCGTTAATAAACGGCAGGGTGTTGGAGTGCAGCGCCTCGAGGATCAGCTTGACTCCGATGAAGCTGAGGATGACGCCCAGGCCGTATCCCAGGTAGACGAGCTTGGAGAGAAGAGCGTCCACGAGGAAGAACAGCTGACGGAGCCCCATGAGGGCGAAGACGTTGCACGCGAAGACGAGAAAGGCCTGCGAGGTGATGCCAAAGATCGCTGGAATCGAGTCGAACGCGAACATGAGGTCCGCCGATCCCAGCGCCAGCACGACCACAAACAGCGGGGTCAGGTAGGTGTGGCCGCCGTGGCGGTAGAGCAGCCGGTTGCCGATGAAACCGTCGGTGATCGGAAGAACGCGACGCACGGCGCGGATAATAGCATTATCCTCGTACTCCCCCTCCTCGCTCCCGCCGCTAGCCGTCTCCTTGATCTGGGAGAATGCCGTCCACAGCAGCCACACCCCGAAGATGAAGAAGACCCAGGAGAAGCGAGACACGCGCGCTGCGCCGAGGAGGATGAACACGAGACGCAGCGCCAGCGCGGTGACGATGCCGAGCAGCAGCGCCTTCTGCTGGTTTTCACGCGGCACGCGAAACGCCTTGAGGATCAGGATGAACACGAAGAGGTTGTCGACCGACAGGGACCATTCCATCACCCATCCCGCGTAGAACTCCTGGGCGTAGAGCCACCCGTTCGTGAGCCACAGGCCGACGCCGAACAGGCCGGAGAGGCCGACGTAGAAGAGCGTCCAGCGAGCCGCCTCGGAAGCGGTGGGGGGATGGGGGTTGCGCGCGTGCCCAAGGAAATCAAGAACGACGAGGCCCAGTGCAACCAGGCCGAGAACCCCCCAGGCCCACGGGTGAACAACCATCGCAACCTCTCAACTAGCCGACCGTGGTATTTTAGCGCCCCCGCGCTGGGGCATCCTCACCACCGCGCGCCCGGGAGGCGAGAAGGGATGCCGCCACCGTGATGAGGATCGTCACGACGATGAAGCCCAGGGAGAAGGCGATGCCCGGCTCCGGCGCAATCACGACCTCGCGGCCCCCGTTGATGAAGAACAGCTCGTTCGTGTGCAGCGCGTGGTTGATGAGCTTGAAGCCGATGAATCCGAGGATCGCGGCCAGCCCGTAGTGCAGGAACACGATGCGGTCGAGCAGGCCGTCGATGAGGAAGTACAGCTGGCGCAGCCCGAGCAGGGAGAACGCGTTGGCGGCGAACACGAGGTATGCCTCGGAGGTGAGCGAGTAGATCGCGGGGATCGAGTCGACCGCGAACATCACGTCGGCCGTGCCGATGGCCAGAACGCACAGGAGGAGCGGCGTGATGTAGGTTCGCCCGCCGTGGCGATAGAGCATCCGGGATCCGACGAATCCGTCGGTGACGGGCACAATCCGCGACACCGCGCGCACGATCGACGGCGGGCGGTACTCCTCCTCGTCGTCCTCATTCCCCGCACCCTCACGGACCTGGCTTATCGCAGTCCACGCCAGCCACAGGCCGAAGATGTAGAACACCCAGGAGAAGTTCTCGATGAGGGCGGCGCCGGCGAGGATGAAGAGCAGACGCAGGACCAAGGCGATGACGATGCCCGCCAGCAAGACCTCCTGCTGGTTCTTGCGCGGGACACGGAAGGTGGACAAGATGATGACGAAGACGAAGAGGTTGTCGATGCTCAGGGCCTTCTCCGTGATGTATCCGCCCAGATACTCCTGCCCGTACTGGGGTCCCCAGACCGCCCACACGATGGCGCCGAAGACGAGGGCGATCACGATGTAGGCGATCGACCAGGATGCGGCTTCCTTGAGCGTGGGTTCGTGGGGGGTACGGACGTGGCCGACGATGTCGACAACGATCATGGTGACAATGATGGCTGCGAGGATGATCCAGGCGAGCGCGTGCACGTGCATACGGGGGCCTCCGGTACGAGTCGGGTACCGGAGGTCTCCTCCCGCCAGAAATACCTGGCCAGTGACACCGGAGGCCGCGCCGCGTGGGCGGGCCGTCGTGATGACGACGCCACTGTTGGTGGGAGTACTCCCCTCCGCTAACGCCTCCATCCTAGTCGGGTCTCGGCGCCCGCGCCCAGTTCGTCGCGAGTGTCATCGGTCGCGTCGGACGAATGACGAGGCATCGGCCCCCGCACGCCCTAGTGCGCGCGCTTCATGGCGCGCAGTTCCTTCTTCAGGTCCTCGATCTCGTCGCGTAGGCGGGCGGCCACCTCGAATTGCAGGTGCTCCGCCGCCGTCATCATCTGCGCGGAGAGTTCTTCGATGAGGTCGGCCAGCTCCGATTCGGCACGCGCACCCAGGCTGTGCGCGCCCCCGGCGCCTACCGCGCGGGATTCGCCGCGCTCCTTCGCGCTCTTCTCCTTGCGGTAGCCGCCTTCGAGCAGGGTTTGGGTGTCCACCTGTTCTCGGGCGAGCATGTCAGTCACGTCGGAGATCTTCTTGCGCAGGGGCTGCGGGTCGATCCCGTGTTCCTCGTTGTAGGCAATCTGGATCTCGCGGCGGCGCATCGTCTCGGAGATGGCCTCGCGCATCGAGTCGGTGATGTTGTCGGCATACATGTGGACTTCTCCGGACACGTTTCGCGCGGCGCGGCCGATCGTCTGGATGAGGGAACGGGTGGAGCGCAGGAAACCCTCCTTGTCGGCGTCGAGAATGGAGACGAGCGAGACCTCGGGCAGGTCCAGGCCCTCGCGCAGGAGGTTGATGCCGACGAGGACGTCAAAGGTGCCCAGGCGCAGCTCGCGCAGCAGCTCCACGCGGCGCAGCGTGTCGACGTCGGAGTGCAGGTACTCGACCTTGACTCCCCGCTCGGCAAGGTAGGTGGTGAGTTCCTCGGCCATCTTCTTGGTCAGGGTCGTCACGAGGACGCGCTCGTCGCGTTCGACGCGCAGGCGCACCTGTTCGAGGAGGTCGTCGATCTGTCCCTGCGTCGGCTTGACGACGACAAGCGGGTCGACGAGGCCCGTGGGTCGGATGATCTGCTCGACCACCCCGTCGGAGCGGTCAAGCTCGTAGGGGCCCGGCGTCGCGGACAGGTAGACGGTCTGGCCGATGCGCGCGGTGAACTCGTCCCACTTCAGCGGACGGTTGTCCATCGCGGAGGGCAGGCGGAAACCGTAGTCGACGAGGGTTCGCTTGCGGGACATGTCTCCTTCGAACATCGCGCCGATCTGCGGGACGGTCACGTGGGACTCGTCAATGACGAGCA
>SKEH01001371.1_pt1 | contig 10459 bp, 10 predicted proteins | sample 4826571 | NCBI WGS metagenome assembly SKEH01 (sample SAMN11008814, study PRJNA524170) | human gut metagenome | biome: Human fecal sample; material: Feces; isolation source: fecal sample from pouch patient p29 | host: Homo sapiens | place: Israel: Tel-Aviv | collected 2016-09-14 | reverse complement strand
CCATATGGGCCACGGCATGCACGTAGATCCGCTTGTGGGTCTCTTTGGTGATGACATGGTAGTCCATATGAGCCACTGCATCATCGCTGTCCCCCACCTGCTGGTCACAGCTCTCTACAGCTTCAGCATAGTCTTCCGGAGCGATCAAGCCCTTGACTTCCCGGCCGATAAATTCGATAAACACTTCCATGCTATAGCATTCCGTAATCCGCAGCAGTTCCCTGTTGGCAAAAAGGATCTTCCCGTCATCAGCCCGGTAGATGAAGAAGGCACCAGGCAGGTTGACTGCTAAGTCGCGCAGATTAAAGCCCAGTTGCGCCCGTCCTTCCTTGACCATATCCGGGTGGTAAGCCGCCATCGTTCCCTTCCCGGTCATTTTCACGGCATAGAGGGCCGCATCAGCCTTGTTCAAGAGTTTCTTCCCGGCTTGCCCCCTGGTCCGGGTAGGCGGCAAAAACCAGGGAGATCGTGTAAGGATAGTCTTTGACTTGGTAGCTGAAGGTCAACTTTTGCCGGAAGAGCTTTTTAAAAATCGCCCGTCCCTCGGTCATTGTCGTCCGCTTCAAAAAGACGGCAAATTCATCCCCGCCGTTGCGGCAGACCTTGCCCAGCTGGCCGAAATTGTCTTCCAGAACCTTGGCAAAAGTCTTCAGCGCCGCGTCACCTGCATCATGGCCATAGAGGTCATTGATGTACTTGAGAGGTCATCGATGTCGATCAAGGCACCAACTGAAGGCTCTCCTTTATGTTTATCAAGATATTTGCTTACATCCCGGTCAAAGGCCTGCCGGCTCATCACGCTAGTTAAGTAGCCAGTATCAACTGCTTTAGCCAGCCTTCTCCCCCTCTCAAGGTAATTGAGCAAAAGAGCAGCCAGGACGGTGTTAACGATCACGGTAACGATCCCAGAGAAGATCCCCGACTTGACCTCACGTGGCATCTGCCCGGCATCCTTTCTGGCCGCCTCCATTTTCCAGCTGCATCCCCCCAAGCGGAAGGTTATTTCAGACTGGCTCTTTGCTGGCAAGTTGGAGCTGAGCGGCTGATAGCCGCCGCCAGTAATAAAGGTCTTGGACAGCCGGTAATTGTAGCCTAATTTATCCAGCTTGTTAAAAGTTGGCTTGAAGAGCCGCTTCTCTTTATATAGTGCTGTCGCGTAGCCCCAGAACTTGCCTTTGATAAAAATCGGCTTGCATACGGCCAAAGAATGCCGGGCTTCACCAGTTCCAATCGGACCAATAATACTCTTGCCGGCTGCGGTCAAAAGCCGTCTTGGCGGCCGTGAATCAGCTGCAAGGAATAAATGCTGGGATATTTCTTCACCATGTACTTGGCCGTTTTAGCAAATTTGGCCGAGTCACCGCTGTTGCCAGCAGTGCCGGATTCTATGCTTTCCGTAACATTCTGCGCTTCCGCCAGCTCCTTTTTGAAGTAGTCGCTGGACAGCTGAGTATTCAGTTCAGTCTGTGCTTGATGGCGCTCATTGAGGTTGTCCCAGTCACGCTTGACAATAAACGCGATGGCTAAGGAGCTGCTCAGGAAAACAAACAACAGCACAAAAGACTTTATCCACCATCTCTTCTTCATTTCGCGCAACACATCCCATATCCATAAGTCTTTTATTCTATACAAGCCATTATTATCCTAAAAGATTATTTTGACAGCAGGATTCTGACTTTTCCATCATAATTCGCTATTTATTTTATCGATCTATCTACTATTTAGCTCAAGTTCTCTATTTTTGACCTTTTCCACGCAAAAAACAGCTTCCCGAAGGAAACTGCTTCTGCTTGTACGAAAGTTTTTTGGAAATATTATAGGATGTTGGTTACTGCTAATCAGCAATTGCTTTGAAGTGATACATCTTAGCAGTAAAGTCTTTATGAGGCTGGGTTGGGTCATAGAAGCCCAAATTCATCAGCTCATCCCCGCCGTAGACTTTGCCGGTGGCCAGATCTTCATAGTTCTTGTCTGGGTCCAGCCCGGCCAGCTTGGTCTTGGTCAGGTATGGCTGGGCGTAGGACATGATGTTAACCGTCGTAACCACGGCTTCATTCTGGTCATCACTGACCGTCATCCAAGCAGCTTGATTACTATCAAGCGGAGCTTTCAAAGTGTAGAACTTCCCATATTGGGTCAGCCCACGGATCTGCTTATAGTCAGCCACTTGCTGCTTAACCGCTGCCTTGTCCTCGTCAGACATCTTGGTCAAGTCCAATTCATAGCCCAAGTCCCCGCACATGGCTACGGCACCTCTGGTGTCAAATGGCGTGATCCGCCCGTTTTGCTCGTTTGGCGAAACGGAAACGTGGGAGGTCATCATTGACTGCGGGTAGACCAGGCTGGTGCCGTATTGGATGACCAGGCGGGCAATCGCGTCGCTGTTGTCGCTGGCCCAGATTTGCGGGCAGTAGTAGGCCATGCCGATGTCAAAGCGGCCACCGCCGCCTGAGCAGCCTTCCAGCAAGATGTCCGGATAACGGTCGACCAAACGCTCAGATAGGTCGTACAGGCCCAAAACATAACGGTGGTAAACTTCTCCTTGTTGGTCAGCAGGCAAATCATTTTCGTAGATGTCAGACAAGTGACGGTTCATATCCCATTTAATATAGTCGACACCACCATCATCAAGAATCTTGGTCATCTGAGCAAAGATATTGTCACGGACTTCCTTCCGGCCCAAATCCAGTATATATTGGTTCCGAGATGGACTTGGCTTTCTGCCTGGCACCTGCATCAAGTAGTCAGGGTGAGCCCGGTAAAGGTCGGAGTCAAAGGAGATCATTTCCGGCTCAAACCACAGGCCGAACTTCAAGCCCTGTTCATGGACATAGTCAGCAAAATGCTTCAAGCCTTGCGGGAACTTCTTCTCGTAGACCTGCCAGTCGCCCAGGGAGCTGTTGTCGTCATCGCGGTGGCCAAACCAGCCATCGTCCAGAACGAACATTTCAATGCCCAATTTTTTAGCTTCATCAACGATTGGCTTCAGCTTGTCTTCATTGAAGTCAAAGTAGGTTGCTTCCCAGTTGTTGACCAGGATTGGCCGCGGAGACCGCTTGAACTTGCTGCGGATTACCCGGTCCAAAATCAAGCTGTGGTAGGTCTGGCTCATCCCGTTTAAGCCAGCGTTTGAGTAGACCAGCAAGACTTCTGGAGTTTGGAAGCTGGCGCCTGGGGTCAGTTTCCAAGAGAAGTTGTACTCGTTGATCCCAACCGTGACGTGCAGTTGGTCCAGCTGGTCCTTTTCCAGTTCAAATTCATGGTTGCCTGAGTAGACAAAGGCCAAGCCCCAGGCATCCCCGCTGAACTCATCCGTCTTCGGGTCAACCAAAGCGACGAATGGGTTCATCTGGTGGCTGGAAGTGCCGCGGCGGGATTCAAAGACGTGGCGGCCTTGAATCAAGCGGCTTCTTTGCGGGTGGCGCTCATTGACGTGGGCCCCAGGCAAGGTGATGGCTTCCAAGTCCCGGCCAACCAGGTCCATCTGCATGGAAGCAGCCTTTTCCAGGTGGACGCTTTCCTTACCCTTGTTGACGATCTGGACGCTGCGGGCGATCACATCGCGGTCACGGTAAATCGTATAGAGCAAGTCGTATTCAAGGCCGGTCAAGTCGTCAACCAGCTTGACCGTCAAGGTTTCAGCTTCATCATTATTCTCAACGTAGGCAGCTGGCAGGCCTGGCAATTTTGGCTTGCCTGGCGCGATCTCATAGCCGGCGTAGTGCAGGAAAACCGCGTTTGACCCGTTGGCTTGACGGACAATGGTCGCTGGTGAGTGGTAGTCCATTTCCCCAGCCCCGCTGTATTCCTTAGGCAAGGTATCCCGGGAAAAAGTCCGGTCCAAGTCGCCTGGCAGGTTGCCAGAGAAGCCGCGGTCAATGGCTGGGTAGGCTAATTCCCCGTGGTAGCCTCTGACCCGCTTGCCAAAGTACAAGTGGCTCAAGGTGCCGCCTTTAACGACAGAGAAGATGTAAGAAATTTCCTGGTTGTGCAGGTGGAAGACCTGCTGCTTTTCATCAAATTCGATCAACTCAGACATTTTTATCTCCTAAATTGTTTATGCTTTCCTATTTCTCGTCTTGTTGAATTTATCTTTTTTGGCAAAAGGATGCTTTATTCGATTTCCATAATTGGATCGCCGGCGGCAACCGTCTTGCCGAACTTCTCAGTCACTGCCAGCTTCTGGTAGTCCTTTGAATTCACGACGGTAACCAGAACCGTGTCGTCCAAGCCGTGTTGCTTGATGGTTGGGTCCCAGAATTCAATCAATTCTTGGCCCTTCTTGACTTCTTGTCCTTGCACGACGTATTGGACGAAGCCGGTCCCGTTCAGCTTGGCCGTGTCAATCCCGATGTGAATCAGCACCGTCAAGCCATCCTTGCTCTTCAAGCCGATCGCGTGGCGGGTGGCAAAGGCTGCGGCAACTTCACCGTCAAACGGCGCGTAGACGCGGCCGTCATTTGGCTTGATGGCAAAACCCTTGCCCATCTTGCCGCTGGCAAAGTTTGGATCGCTGCTGTCCTTTAACTGCAGCAGCTCACCGGAAACAGGCGCGGTCAAAACCGTACCGTTGCCCTTAACTTCCGCGGCTTCCGTTTCGGAATCTTCGTTTTCAAACTGCTGGCCCCAAGTGGCTTCCAGTTCAGCAACGATTTCCGTGTGCTTTTGGTCAGTCAGGATTACTTTCTTGCTGAAGATGATCATGCTCAAGATCAGGAAGATGGCTGGCAGAAGCAGCATGGCAATCTTGAACTTGACTTGGTCTGCCGCGGTAATTGAGGCGGCAGTAGCACCGGTCGTCATCCCGGCGATAACGGCAACTTGGCCAACGACCCCGTTGGAGATGGCGCCGCCAAACTTGTCGATCAGTGGACGAACTGACAGGGTCAGACTTTCATCGCGGTGACCCAGCTTCAATTGCCCGTATTCAACTGAGTCGGTGATCGTCATTAAAACGACCAGGAAGACCAGCTGCTGTGGCATACCGAAGACTACGCAGGCCAGAATTGCCAGTGGCACGCTCTTGCCGGCGATGGCGAAGATGCCCAAACCAACGAGCATTAGGCACAAAGCAGTGACAAACATCGCCTTGCGGCTGTATTTCTTAGAAATCGGTGCAAAAACTGCTGAAGCAATAACCCCCATAATGACGTTGATAGTTGCCATAATGGAGAAGGCCTGCGCCTGACCAGAAATATAAGTAAAGTAGTAAATTTCCAGACTGCCAGTTACGTTAACGGCAATGCCGTAGCAAAGGTAGGCAATTGCGACCGATAACAATTGGTCATTTCCGGACAGGATCTTGAAGACGCCCTTTAAGCTGGTATCTTCCGTGTTCTTCCGGATGTCGCTGGTTACTTCCCGGTTGTTCAAGCCAACTGCCCAAGCAGACAGGAAGGCGATGGTGCAGACAATCGCGGCAAAGATGAACCAGCCACGGGTGTCCCCGTTGGTGGTCTTAGTTGCTGAGAAGGCAATGACCGCAGGCATCACCAGAATCCCCAGCAAGCCACCGCCTAAGGTTGAGCCAACTCTGGCCCAGGTAGCCGTCTTTTCCCGGTCCCGTGAATCCAAGGTCAAGGATGGCATCATTGACCAGAAACCCGTGTCCTTAAAAGCGTAGAACAGCTGCATCACGATGTACAGAATTGCAAAAACAATAATATAGCCGACAGGACTCTTCTTGTACAAGTCCCCCATCGTAGAAAACAGGATCAGCAAGAAAATGGCTGAAACTGAACCACCAGCCACAATCCATGGACGGAAGTGACCCCACTTGGTCTTAGTCTTGTCAATCGCATTCCCGATAAAGGGGTCGATAAACAATTCAATAATTCTGATAACTGCCATCAAAATGGTGACAATGCTGACCATTTTGGCGTCAGTTGCTTTATCACCTGTATTAAACAAGTGTGAGGTAATAAATACCACCAGCCAACCGGACATCAAACCGTAAAAGGCATCATTCCCTAAAGCCCCGAAACTATAAGCTAACCGCTCCCGGACGGTTAATTTTTTGTTGGAATCTTCGTTCATCGTTATCTCCTTCCACTCCAACTGTAAGCTCCATCTATATTCGCTTACATCTCTCTTAACGATTACTATTATGGGCTTTTTGAAAGTGGATTCATATAGCAAGTCAGTTTGTTTTTATGTCGCTTTAGTTGATGGACATTTTGACATGATGATTTGGATAAATGCTGATATAATAGGACTATATCCTTGAGGCTAAAAACTTTTGGCCATGGTTCAGATGGCAAAAAGCTGTTGTTGAAATGAAAGCGTGAACATCAATGACTAGCGAATACCGGCAGCTGAACAAGCAAAATATTGACTCCAACATCCTTTTCTACGGGCAGGAAAGCTGCGCGCCAGGCTACTTCTACCGGGGCAACAATGTCCGCTCCAACTACGTCATTCACTATATTCTAAGCGGCCGGGGGACCTTTGCCCCGGCGGGACAAGCCCCAGTCAGCCTGCAGGCGGGCGACCTCTTTATTCTGCCCAAGGGGGTGGCCTGCTTTTACCAGGCTGACTTTGACGATCCGTGGAGCTATTTCTGGGTTGGCATGTCCGGCATGCAGATTGGCAAGATCCTGCAGAATTCCAAGCTGGCAGACAAGTTCTACCTGCGCCAGGTCCAGGATTCCGGCTTTTACAAGAGCCTGTGCCAGCTTTTTCACTCCCTGCACATGCGTGAGTCCCTGGCCAGCAACATGCTGACGGAATCCCTGCTCTACCAGACCTTTTACCAGCTGCTAGTTGACTATCCGACTGGCAAACGGCAGCAAAGCGGTCTGGCTGATGACTACTTTATCGCGGCCATGACCTTTCTGGAAGACAATTTTGGAGATCCAGCTTGCTCGGTCAGCGAGCTTTGCCAACATCTAGGCTTGTCCCGCAGCTATGTCTATAACCTCTTTAAGAACAAGACCGATCTCTCGCCTCAGCAGTTTCTGACCAAATTACGCATGGAACGAGCTAAAGAATTACTGTCTAACAGCGATCTAAATGTGCAATCCATCTCCCATTTTGTTGGCTATAATGACTCTTTTACCTTTTCTAAGGCCTTCAAACGCCACCAAGGACTAAGTCCAAAAAGCTGGAGACAAATTAAAAACGCTGGGAACTAACCCAGCGTTTTCTTGTTAGTATGTTTTGCTAGTCGACGAACTTAACGGCGGTCCCATAAGCTACGACTGACTGCATGTCGCCGGCGATTGAGCCGGAGTCAAAGCGCATCATGACTACGGCGTCCGCGTCAAGTTTGCCTGCTTCTTCACGCAAACGGTCCAGGGCGACTTCTCTTGAAGTCGTCAACATCTTGGTGAAGGCCTTGATTTCCCCGCCAATCATGCTCTTAAGACCAGCCCCAAAGACTGACGCGAAGTTCTTTGACTGCGTGGTTACCCCAAAGACTTCACCGATTACTTCATACTTGCGGCCTGGGATATTTTCCGTAGTTACTACCAACATTTTGTTTTCCATTTCAATTACCTCGTTTTCTTCAAACGTTTCCTAGATTGTAGCACAAGGGAAAATTTTGGAAAGAGGTTTTTCTATACTTGTTGTAATATTATAAAGCACTAAAAAAAGCCGCCAGCTGGCGGCTTTTTTGCTAATGTATTACTAATTAAGCGTTAGCGTTTTGCTTTGCTTCTTCTTGTTCCTTCTTGTAAGTCTTGAGGTCAAAGCGCTTCATGAATGGGTACCAGATTAAGAAAGCAACGATCGCGCAGACGATCGCTATGACAGTACCTCTCCATGACAAGGTAGCCAGGTAGCCGCCAAGGCCGATTGGAGTTGGCCATGGTTGTTGAACTTTAATATCTGGCATAAAACCGATCGCGTGGAAAATGTAAGCTACGATGGCAGAAGCCATTGGCGCGCCGATGAATGGTACAAAGAGGTTAACATTGTAAACTACTGGCAGACCAAACAAGAATGGTTCATTGATGTTGAACAAGGCTGGAACTGCTTCAACCTTACCGATTTCACGAAGCTGGGTTGACTTTGCCCGGCCAGCCATCCACCAGGCGATCAGGAGGGTTGAACCTGAACCACCAAGGATGATGAAGGCGTTCATTGGGTCACCAGCAAAGAAGTTGTGAGCACCCTTAACGTTGGCTGCAAGGTTAGCCAAAGCGATTGGAGTGTAGAATGAGCTCATGATGTTGGCACCGTGGATCCCGAACCACCAAAGGAAGTGGATGAAGAAGACGATGAGCAACACGCCCCACCAAGTACCGGCAATGTTGCCGACGAATGAGAATGGCACATACATAACCTTGAAGATGTCAGTGCCCATCAAGACAAGGATTAAGTTGATAGTTGCTACTACAAAGGCAACGCAGAAGCCTGGAATCAATGAGCTGAATGAGTTGGAAACACCAGCTGGAACGACGTCTGGCATCTTGATCTGCCAGTTGTGCTTAATAGTAAAGCGGTAGATCTGTACCGTTGCCCAGCCGATCACGATCGCCGTGAACAAACCGGTCGTCCCGATTCTGGTCACACCAGAAGCTGAAACTTGAATACCGCCACCGATGATGTTATCTGCCTTCAATGATTGTACGAACTGGATTGACCCGTTCTTGTAAACCATTTCTGGAACAGTGATGAACATTGCCATCAGCATCATGAACAAGGCATTAAGTGGCATGATGTTGATCTTCTCTTCTTGCTGGTAGATCTTGGCGTATGAGTAGGTAAACTGCCCGCCGAAGATCAATGACAAGATACCCATGGTGGCGTTGTAAACGACCGTGAACATGTTTGAGAACTTGCCAAGCGTGTGCGCGTACAGACCGGCGAAGCCCGGGATCGGAAAGGCTTGCGGCAGAACCGTCAGGATCAAGAAGATCGCACCGACGATCGTAAAAGGAATTACCGCATAACCGGAATCAATGATCGATCTGACAAAACGTGAACCAGCAAACTTCCCAATGCCAGTCGCGAGTTTATCTCTTAATGAGCTTTGTGATTCAGACATGATATTTTCCCCTATTTTTTCTCTTCAATAACTTTCGATAACTCTTTTTGCTTCATAAAAAGTAGCTACTCCTGGTCCAAAGCCCGGCTCTTTTCCGCATTGCGGATCAGCGGCAAATATTTGTCTCTTCCCAGGCAAATATTGTGGATCCTTACTAAAGCAGCCGAAGCAGCTGCCATCCCGAGCAGCAGGATGCAGAGCAAGGCCAGAACGTCACTCTTATTAATGGCAAAAGGATAGATCACACTCTTTAAAGGCGTGAACAAGCATACGCTCAGCAGCAAGTTGAGAACAAGCTGGAAAATAAGGTATTGCCGGGTTCTCGGCACATCAGCCTGCTTATTATGCAGCTTGCTCAGCTGTTCAATCACGCTGACCGTGCACCACACGGCAGCTACTGCCGCTAAGATCATTCCCAGCTGGCTGTTAGCAGAATAGCTCACCAACAGCCAGAAGAAGTTGGCGAAAAAGAAAGCGATGACGAAGTAGCGAACCATCATATAGCGGGCAAAGTAGGCGTAACGAACCCGGTCATCATGCCGTCTGTCCACGTAAGTCCGGCTTTGCTGCTTAGTTTTTGCAGACATGCTTGCTCACCTCCCTTGCGCTTACGCTTCGGTCTTCAAACTGCCGCTGGCGTAAAGCTTTTCATACAAGTCAACCATTTCCCCTGCCAAGTCGCGGAAGGTGATGGCGTTCATCAAGTGGTCCTGTGAGTGGACAACCAAAAGAGTCACGTGGGTATGCTGGCCTTGGGCTTCCTTAGTTAACATGTCCGTTTGTGAGTTGTGGGCGTCAAGCAGGGACTTGTCTGCTTCTTCCAGTTTTTCTCTTGCTTCTTTGATCTTGCCAACCTTGGCCAGGCGGATTGCTTCAAAAGCCAGGCTCTTGGCGTTGCCGCCGTTGGCAATGAGGCCCATAGCCGCCATCAAGGTTGCTTCTTCCCGGCTTTGCTGATTTTCAGCTGCCTGCTTCAAGGTTTCTGCTGTATCTTTTAATTCAGCCATTTTTAACTTACCTTATTTCTATCCTTACTCTTGGTTAATTAAGCCATCAAGCTGTCAGCGAATTCCAGAACTTTCTTGCCGTTCATCATCCCATAGTCCTGCATCGGGATAACCCCCATCGGAATACCAGTACCTTCCAGCTTCTTTTCAAAGTCCGCCTTCATGTAGCCAACTTGCGGCCCAAGCAATACGCAGTTGATTTCTTGGTTAGCCAGCTTGTTGTCGGCTTCTGATGCCGGGCAGGCAAAGATTTCGTAGTCCTTGCCTTGGGCCTTGGCAGCTTCTTGCATCTTCTTAACGAGCAGGCTGGTGCTCATCCCAGCCGCGCAGTTCAACATAATGGTTTTGGTAGCCATAATTATTTCCTCCTAGACTTTTCTTGTGTTGTTTGTTGACGCTTACAGTGTATATCGTTTTCAATTGAAAGTAAACCACTTTCATTACATTTTTATTCTTACTC
>SKEH01001370.1_pt1 | contig 10479 bp, 16 predicted proteins | sample 4826571 | NCBI WGS metagenome assembly SKEH01 (sample SAMN11008814, study PRJNA524170) | human gut metagenome | biome: Human fecal sample; material: Feces; isolation source: fecal sample from pouch patient p29 | host: Homo sapiens | place: Israel: Tel-Aviv | collected 2016-09-14 | reverse complement strand
TTGAGCCTTAGAGAGTAATACTTTTCGCTCAACCTCTAACTTGTCAGCTAATTCATAAATTTTAATTTTGCTCATATTCCTCACTTTCTTTTTCAACAGCTTTAAAAGATACATCACTTCTCAACCATTTTTCAGCCACTTCTTCAGCTTTCTTTTTAGTATCAAAAGTAGTAGCAAACTTTAAATATTTCGTAGGGCCACCGTCCGCACATAAATAGCCACCACGCATTTTTACAACGTACATTTTCACCTCTTTTTTCAATTTAAAATAATATCTCACCAAAATAATTTGGCGGAGTTCTTGATTTATATTTTGTTTTTTTCATTTTTGGATCTATACTATAAAAGTAGACACAAATAAGTGTGTTATAATCTGTATAGGAAGACACAAAAACGAAAGCAAAAACACTATTATAATTTTTAATAAAGAATCATCTTTTTTCATTTCTAACCCTTTCTAATTTCCCAATTAGGCTTTTGAATATTAGATTTTGGTAAAAATCGAGGAGCAATCGCAATTGACAGCGGAGTTGAAATTGGATTGTATTTCTCACACAGCCACATGACTTTTTTTTCATTAATTCCAGGCCAAAATTGATTTGTACCATCAGAAAAGAAAATAGTAATATCATACAAATCTTTATATGGTGCTTTGTGAAGTGAAAAATCAATCTGTGGTTGTGCTTTGCTCATATTTGTTACTGTCATATTTTTATTTCTCACTCATGGTGAGTATCCTTTCTCTTGCCTTACCATGAGTGAGGCTTTTAACATTGTTACTTTTCAGATAAGGAAAGGCAAACCCTACCCTTATTTCAAAGATTTACGTGGACTATTTATTTAGCGCCACTACGTGCTTGCGCTTGCGCTTCTTCCAGTTTTCCTTTTAATTCATTAAATGATTTCTTTGTGAAATTGTATGATGATGAAGCCTTGACAAGATTTCTAATCAAGTCATTTGTACGGTTCGCAATAACTTCGACTGTATCATCTGAAATAGAAGTATCATTTTCTACAGTACGGAGCGCTTTCCCCTTTCCTTTGAGCTTTTGAGCAGCATCTTGAAAGGCATTTCCTGCATTGATTACAGCTTCAATTTCATTTAAATCAGTTGCAATTTGATTAAGTTCTGTTTTTAAAGTTGACATATTTTATCTCTTTCCTTTTTTTATTTCCCACCACAAAATTTGCCTTCCCTTATCTGAAAAATAACTTTGTTTTTACTTATGAAAAATCATAAAGTTGCTTGCGCTAAATCATTATCAATTAAAAAGTAAATTGCCATTTTATAGCCTTCAGGCAAATCAGCAATTCTTTTATCTTGATAGAGTGAATAATATTTTTTACGTGTCATTGAATCAGGCGGAAACATCAAGCCTATTTCATTAAGCAATCCCAACGCTTCAGTTTCATTTGGAATATAAAAAAAGAGCTGGTCATAAACTCCCTGCTCAAATTTTTTCAAATTAAATTCATATCCACTCATTTTATACTGGAGCATTCGGACGTTGTTTGGAACTCTTAACATTCTTTTTTGAAAATGTTCTACATTAGGTCTAATCACCCCTCTCTCCTCCTTTAACTAATTATCAATCAAATATATCCGCAAGTATTGCAATAATAACCACAAATACAATAATAGCTACGATAACTTTAATTACTATTTCATCAACTGGAAAACCTGTCAATTTGAATAAGCTATCCATTTGCACCCCTTATCATTCTAAATTCCTTCAAGAACTTTTCTTGTCTTTCTGTGAGTTCTGCTTCATTAAAAATTTCTTCCAAACGACTTTCACCTGTCAGTTCTTCAGCTTTTTTTAACAATAGATAAGTTGACACAGGCCCACCACGTTCAAACCATGTATATTTTCGGTTCAAATCAGGCACTTCAGGACGAACAGTAAAATGATAAGCATCCATTCTACCCATCATATCGTACCATTCACTATCTAAGTTTCCTTCCTTATCATAAAATGTCAGATTATCATTAATAATTTTGACCCCTTCATCGGCTAAATCAAAATCTTCCTCGATATATCTTTTTATAAAGTCGGTTGATATTTCTTTTCGCATGGAAATTTCATAACGATTTCGCAAACCATACATTTCACGTATCGCTTCAACCGAAGTCATTTCTTGACTTGCTCTCTCAAAATCTTTTTCGTAGAACCGAAAAAATAAATGAGTTTGTTTAGATCCAAAATAAACAGTTAGACCGTCATTAATCATTCCTTCTTTTGTTCTTCTTCCACCAAGTACCGCAGAATAGTTTTGTTTGCGACCATTCCACCGACCCTCACGGGCAGAAGTTAAAAGTTTGAACAAGTCAAAATTTCCTTCTTGCGGGTTATATTGTTCATCAAGTGCTAAATCAAAACGTGTGATTTTTACAAAATCATCATTTTCTGGTGCTTTTTTATTGGCATAGAGAAAACAATCGTTAAAAAAATCGTACCAAGTACGCTGTTTTTGATGATATTCAAACTCATATTCCATTTCACGGCACGCTTGACCGCTCATTTCAATTAGCACACCTGCTTTTATATCTTTATCATGATAATAAACATTGATGTGACCGTAACTAATAAAAAAAGGGTATTGATAACGGTTATACTCATTGAGTTGAAAATTCTCAACGTTTAAACCTAAAATCTTAGAAACAACTTCACGAACATTTAAAGTCTGAAAGCGAATATTTGTATAGTCATTTGTACCAATAAAAACCGTTGAACTCTCCCTTTTTTTGAAAAAGGAGTGTCTTATTTTTTCTTCCATTTCAGAAGTAATAGCACGTTCGCCCTTTTCCATTTTTCGGTAATAGCTCAAAGATATCCCTAAGAGGTCACACATAAACTGTTGAGTAACATTCGCACTAGAGCGTATATCCTTTAAATCAATCGTTCGTTCCTCACTTTCTAAAACATAGAAGAGGTGACACAAGCTATACCGTTGGTATGACTAGGATAGTTAGACTTGTGTCACTTGTACCCCCCCTCATTAGCATTTTTGGGGGGTCAAGTCCAAGCTGACGGCAAGCCGTCAGCCGTGCAATCACACGCTCACTCCTTACGCTACGCTCGGAGCTATGCTTACGTTCTTGCACTTTTTCAAAAAAAGTATCACGTTTAAAACGCAATAGCCTTAAAACAAAACCCAAAAGTTCTGCCTCCAAATCTTTCAAGAATAAACCGCTATCGCGCACTACCGTTTGCGAGGGCAATTCGACCGTGGAAAATGGCTTGCCTACGGCAAGTTTTCTAAAGACAAACGGAAACAAGTGTCTATCATTTACTCACCGCCGATTGCGTGGTGTTTATTTTTTTTAGAAGCAACTTATATATTAGTATAATAACTAACCAATGCTAATCTAAAAACTATTAATTTTTTCAAAAAAAAAAAAAAGAGAATAATTTTTATACTCTTAATCCTCTTTTTAAACATTATTATGTTAAAAGTTCTCTGTCTGCTCCTGCAAATTAGAAATCTCTTTCTTTAGATTCTGAATATCATTTGATAAGTCTGATAACTCTTCTTTTTTAAAATTAACAGTATTTATCTTCAGTTCTTTTAAAAACTCATTTAATAAATTCTTATTATTTTTAGACATATTGGCTAATGTAGAAAACAATATTCTATAATAATCATTCTTATCTTTATTATCCTTGGAACTGGCTTGAATAGTTTTAGCAGTTGAAATAAAAGCCAATTCATCAATTTTTCCTGCACGCCAACACAGCTTGCCATCAACATAAACTAAATTCATAGTATTTGTCTTTTCTAAATCAATTTGTCTCTTCAGTTCCGTGATTTGTGATTCAATTACTTTGAAACTCGCAATCAAATTTTTTAGCTTCTTTTCATACTTATCCAATTTTAATAACGTTTCTTTTTCCATTTAAAAATTAACTCTCTTCCATCTCTGAAGTACATTCTTCCAAAAAATCATAAAAAACTGTTTCAGGAATTATTTCAATTTCCTGTCCTTGCGCTTTTAGCTTTTCTGCCTTAATATGCTTATTACTCTTACCTAACTTTTTTATTTTGGAATAATCTTGTTCTCCTAATACTAAAAAATTAGTTGATTTTGTTACTGAATTATCTAATTCGCCTCCCAAGTCCTTCACCAATTGTTGGGCATCTTTTCTAACCATAACCTCTAGTTTCCCAGTAAAAACAAAGTGTTGACCATATATAGGAGTATTCTCATTAAATTTCGTATTTTCAGTAGAAATATCAGAAACTTTGTAGCTCTTTCGGTTATAATTTTTTTTAGGAAATTTTTCCAAATCTATTTTCTGGTCAATAATGTATTGCTTAAATATTTCAAAAGCTTTATTAGTTGCATTTATATCAACTTCGGCACGATGAAGGTCCTTATCAATAATAATATTATGACGTTGTATTAGGTCCGATAAGCGATGGTGGCGTTCATCTTTAAACAATCTTCTACTAATTCTCATAGTATCAATGAAATTATTAGATAAAATAATATTTCTACTTTCGAACTCATCGTATAAAAAATTAATATCAAAATTTACATTATGCCCCACCAAAATATTATCCCCAATAAAATGTTGAAGATCTTGATATATGTCATCAAAAATAGGTGCTGTTTCAAGCATTTTGTTAGTAATCCCAGTCAGTTCACTAATGAAAGGATCAACAGGAAAACTAGGTTTTAATAAAGTTTGATATTTATCTACTATCTCACCATTTAATATTTTTAATGCTGCAACCTCAATAATTTCATCCCACTGAGGTGATAGCCCTGTAGTTTCAATATCAATGACCACATATTCTTCTGGAAATTGTAAAAGTGATTTTCCTTTTTGGGTTCTTAATCTCTTTTCAGTCTTGATTTCACTAACTTCACCAGTTTCTAGGTTTATCTCTACTCCTATCATAACGTTCTCCAAAATAAGTTTAGTATTTATAATATTAATTATACATTATTGAATACTAAAAACAACTCATTTCTTTAAAATTAACAAACTCTTTTTCAAACTCTGCTTCATCAGCTAGGACAGTATCAATGGCTTCATTCAAAGTACATTCTTCTGTTTCTTTAGTTAAGAAAACAGTTTGTAAAGCAAAAAAATCATCTTCATTATAAGGTGACTTCTCGCTTATCGAGTAACCACCATTTATTAAACGCTCTATTGCTGTTTTTACAGTTTTTGAAGGTTGACTTAACTTGCGAGATAAAGAGGTAATCGTATAAGATTTTTCTTCCAAAACCCCACTTTCTGCTCGTTCCTGTTCAACGTTAGATATTGGTGGAGCTTCAAGCTGAACTTCTGTAGTATCAGCTAAAACCGGTAATTTTGAAAGTTCTTCATGAAAATCATATCCTTTATCAAATGGTACAGAAGGACTGTAAAATTCACGTGCCAGTTCACCATTATTCGCAACATATCCACGACCAATTTTACCCTTGATATATTTGAAAACTTTTTTCTCATTTTCATCACCAAAGACCATTCGATAACCTGAACTTGTTAAACGACCAACCGCTAAACGTTTCATAAAGTTATCACGCAAGGCTGATTTGAGATACTCAGCGTCTGGACGTTGCATGGCAAGAATTAAGAAAACCCCTGACTGACGTCCCTTTAGAACGATTTGAGTTAAAATTTGAATTACTTCATCAAATTCTCTAAAATCTAAACTAGAAATAAAAGCAGCCCATTCATCAAAAAGAACAAATTCAGGTGTCAAACCGTAATCAGAATATCGTTTTCCTGCCTTATAGTCAGGGTGATTTGTCATATAATCATAGCGTTCGTCCATAAATTGCATTTTTGAGCGTAAACACTCAATCATAGACTCTTTATCAAAGAACACACGATTTTCAAATACTGGAACATCTCTCATTCCCACAAAGTCAGAACGTTTAGGGTCACATATATCCACATGACCTACTTTTGCAAGGGCTGATAAAATCGACATCAAAAGAACTGTTTTTCCGCCCCCAGTACCTCCTGCAATAAGCAGATGTGGATCAGCTTCATAATTCCAGTAAACCCCATTCATTAACTTTAAACCTAGCTTTTTATCGACTATGACATCATTAACTGGAATACGATTGCGTTCTCCGTCAATTGCAAAAACATACTCAACAAATGCCTTTTTAGAAAGAATTTTACTTTCATTAATAAAATTTTTTTCTTGATAATCAGCAAAAAAAGTTGTTTCTAAACCGTCAGCCAAATCAAGAAATTTTTCTTGATGAACCCCACCGTCAATCGGAAAATAAGTATGAAGTTCATACGTGTTAGGTTGCTTCAGATAAATAGGTGCTAGCTTTAACTTTTCATGACTTCCTTTTTCATCTTTAACCGTTTCTTTTTCAACTAAATTATGCTTCACAACATAGTTCAGTAACAATCTTTTATAATTGTTTTTTGAAAAGAAAAGAAACTTGTGATAAAGCAAAATCAATAAACCAAAAGCCACCGAAAATGCAATGAGCAAAATACCTACAGCATAAATTGCTAGCACTTTTGGTGGCAAAGTTTCAAATTTTTTATAAAAGAGCCCTATAGGACTAGCAACAAGTAAACCAGTAATCAATACAAAAAATTCACGGTCATACTTATCTCTAAGCTTTAAACGAGAGCCTTTATTTATTGTACGTTTTGCCATTTATCATTTTTTCGGTTCATTGTTTTTAGCTTCAGGCTTTGGACTTTGTTCAGGTTTTGAATTAGATTTACCCACTTTTTCAATCCCTTCAGCATTCCATTTTTCACCTGAAAAGTAATTGGTTCTGAACTGACCGTTTCCAGTAGATACGAGTTCTTTGTCAGACCAAAAATTAATTGAGCGATTCGTCAATTTAATTTCATCTTCATATTCAAGCCCTGAAAAATCTGCTTCAGCAGGCATTTTTACAACAATTTGCTTGTCTTGTGCATCAGAATAAACGTTAACCTCATAATAATCAACTTTATCTGTCGGATAACGTTTAATTTCACCAGTTTCTTCATTTGGTTCTCCGTCCTCAAAGACCATTACTGGTTCAGCATGCAAGAATAAAACTTTACCTAATGCTTTGTCAAAATCACCGATTTCTTCAGTCAACTTGTTTTCTTTTTCAAAAACTTTACTTAATTTTAACGACATTTAATTTCCCCCTATAATTACGCTAATTTGAGCGCTTCAGCATAAACAACATATTCTTGTGAATATTTGCCTTTTGGTGTGCGATTACGAACATAAGCAACCGTGACATCTGTCAAAACAACTTCTTGACGGCGAGTAGGTTTAGCCCCTTTACCATTTGGTACACGTAATTCAAAACCTTGCGGTTGTAACGGACTTGTAGCTCGATATTTCGTATAACCTGATTCAGTAGATGTTTTTGCGACTGGTTCAATGGTCTTATCGACAGTAACTTTTGAACCTAAGAGTTTCGTTGCATTAATTGGAATTTTAATCATATTTCCACCTTTCTTTATTAGTTTAATGACATCTCGGTCAATTTATGCGAACGTAGGGACTTGAACCCCATTCAACCGTACTAATTCGTTCGCTTAAAGAAAAAATCACTCTCATTTAAGAAAGTGATTTTTTCAAATAAATAAAATATTTTATGCAGGCTCAACCCCATATCTTATACTATGTTCAAATCCTAAATTAATAACTTCAGCTGAATTTACCGTAGCATCTACATAGCTTTGAGCTTCACCTAAAGTATTGAAAGTTTGAGAATATCTTCTCACTCCGTCAACTGATACCCAACCAACATATCGTGTTTGTGGCTGATTATTATTGTTATTGCCACCATTTGACCCATTATCATTTGTATCTTCAGTTGAACCTGATTGTTGTTTATTAGTGTCAGCAGTTTTTGCTTTTGAATCACTCGCACTCTTAGCTTGTTTTGTTTTTGTAGCGTCATCGGCTTGTTTCTTAGAAGTCGCAAGTTGTTTATTCAAGCTATCTTTCAAACCTTTTGAATAAGAGCTTGTGAGCTTAGAGATTGCTTGTTGAGCTGTTTTATATTTATCTTGATTCATAGCGTCTTTTTGATAGTTACTAACGGCTGTCTTTGCTTCATTTTATAACTTCACACGATTTTTAATACCAACTACTTGATTATCAAACGCTTTTTTTACTTCAGCATTTTTAACTTTAAGAATTGAATCTTCAGCAAGTTTAATATTTTTATCAGTAGGAGTTTTTTCAGCAACATCAAGTAATTTCTTACTGTCTGCTTCATTAGATTTTTCAAGCTGTTTTGCTTTTTCGGCTCTTGCCTTATCTTTTTCAACCTTTTCTTTTGAAAGTTGTTCAATTTTTCTTACTTCTGCTTTATGATTAGCATTAGCAACTATTCCAGTAGTAACACCACCGATTAAAACAATCGCAACTGCTCCACCGATAATTTGCTGTTTTTTAGTCCAATTCAAAGGGTTTAAATTCTTATTCATAAATACATTCCTATCTTTACTCTAATTTAAGTTTATTATATCACAAACACATTGGTTTGTTAAAGTTAATTAACATTGTTTCTTGATTCACTTTTTTTAGTAACATATTTATTACGTTGTGAATTCTTTTCTATATTCTTCTAGAGCATATTTTGCTTTAGTTCCTTCAGGGTCACCAGTCAACTCAATATTTTCTAAAACATCTAATAAAAATTCATCTCCATTCATAAGGTGACTAATTCCAAGCATATACATTGGAGAAACTTTAAAGAAATTAGCAAACTTTACTATAGTTTCATTACTAGGTGTTCTTGCTCCTCTTTCGTAGCGATTATAATTTGAGCGTACGAGCCCTAAAGAATCACTGACTTCTTTTTGTGTTAAATTGTGACTGTGTCTTAAATGAATCAAACATTCTGAAAAACTTTCCATAAAAAAACTCCATTCTTTTTATAAGGGAACAACTGGAATCGAACCAATATCATCACTAATAAAAGCGACCACTCTAGCCTATTAAGCTATATCCCCATAAAAAAATCTATCCTCAAATTAAGTCTGACAGATAGTCTCAACACTCTGATAGATACTTATTTCATAAGATAGATTTTTACTAAAACCATTATTTTTCTAAAATAAAAAACTGCCATTTCTGACAGTTTAAACGACTAGTTTTTTGTCATTTCGGACGATTTTTTAAAATTTATATTTTCAATAATTTGTTATTGTCTTTACGCAGCCAGTAACTTTTTAGACCAGAACCCTCTTCTTCTCGCTTTGGTCTTGATTTATATAGCGCCCTTACTCAAAATCCTCCTGCTCTGCGGTATGTATCTTCCCCCTCAGGCACGCTTGTTATTTCAAAGTTTGTTTTAAGCTTTGTGCTTGCATTGAAAATCTCCTTCTGAAATGCTATAATAATAATTGCTACGTTATTTATATAACATTTCTGTGGGAGTTGCCAAAGCGCGCTTCCGCTTATTTTTCTTGTAGTTTTTAACGTTCTACGTTAACTACATGTATAATTTTAACCTATTACGTTAAAAATGTCAACTATTAAATGCATTTTTTTCGATTTTTTTTGGAGATGATACAAATATGTTCTACGAACGCTTGAAATTGCTTGCTAAAGAAAAGAAAAAATCTTTCAATGAAATTGAATCTGAACTAGGATATTCAAAAAATTCTATGTATCACTATAAAAAAGTTAAACCAAGTAGTGATAAATTATCTAAATTAGCCGAATATTTTGGCGTAAGCTCTGATTATCTTTTGGGCAATACAGATTTAAGAGAACCCAAAAAAGAACCAGTTGACCTTGAAGAATTAACTTCTGATGACGGTATCAACTGGGACGAATGGCTTTCTTTTGGCGGTAAACCAATTTCTGAACATGATAAAAATAAAATCAAGGAAATTTTTGGAGATCGCTTGAAAGATTAATTTATGAATAAAGATGAACTTATTGAACTAATCTTACTTAACATAGAAAGATTAGGAATTGTCATGGCACCGACAAAATTAGAACAGTTTGCTATTATAAACTGTGAAAAATTTATTGGAGTTTATGACCCTTCAAGCGTGACCCCTTTTATTCTTGCTCATGAATTGATACATGCCAAGTATGGTGATAAACTACGCCATTGCGATAATGATATTTTAAGTTGTGAAGAAAAGAGAGCAAATAAAGAAGCAATTATTCTTTTGTGGGAAATATACAAAGAACAAGGTGGTAATGCATCTTATTTTTCAAATTTTATTGAAATAGCTGGTTGCCCTTTTGAAGAATCTATCACTATTCTAAGAGAAATAGAAATGAATGATGAAAATATTGAAGAGATTACTCCATGTTTTGAAGGAAATCTAAGAGAATGTGCTATTCATTATATTTCTGGCTTTGATGTATTAAGTTCAATCAAAGTATATGATTTTCTTGAATCATATAATTTATCTTATGATTTATATGATGAAGCAGTTAAACAATTTCAGCAACTTTCAGACCAACAAAATCTAACCTATTAAAAAAACTTGTAAGATTTCCTAT
>SKEH01001367.1_pt1 | contig 10519 bp, 10 predicted proteins | sample 4826571 | NCBI WGS metagenome assembly SKEH01 (sample SAMN11008814, study PRJNA524170) | human gut metagenome | biome: Human fecal sample; material: Feces; isolation source: fecal sample from pouch patient p29 | host: Homo sapiens | place: Israel: Tel-Aviv | collected 2016-09-14 | reverse complement strand
TGAAACTGCCAAGAGAAATGGCCTTGATCCTGAAAAGTACTTGAATTATTTGCTTCAGAAATTACCGAATGAAGAGATTCTGGATTCGGAAACCCTTGAAGCTTATTTACCGTGGCAAGAGAAGATCCAGATAAATTGTAAATAAAAGAACTTAAATAACCGTCTCAGTATAACAGTAACTGGGACGGTTTTTAAGTACACTATTTTATTTGACGCTTACAAACAAAATTATGTTTCTTCCTGCTTTTATACTTATCTTAAATCGATCTTGCTCCACGAAACATCATCTTCACAGATCTATATATCCTAACCAACACTATATCTAACAAGGCGCAGCAAATGTAAATAATTACTGATATCAAAATCGTAATAAACGGGATTAAGATACCCATATTTTGATATATCTTAATGTGAACAATATTATTCCATAATATAGGTACCATTAATGGTTGAACGGTTATCAAATAAACTGCGAAAGCACCTGAAGCTAACAAGTTGATCGTCTTATTCTTAAATGGTTTCATTCTAGAAAATAGAATAAATATGCACAAAGCCAAAATATAACTTAATGGGAAGTGTGTGAAGTGGCCTGAGTGATACATTGAAATACCGATTATCTTAGCACATGCAACGGATATCAACATTAGAACATATACACCAATCATAGTCCAAACTATAGTTTTACTACTGATATTATCAATTCTGTCTTTAAAACGTTTGATAAAAGCTCCACTCAGGTAACCAGCAAAAGCTAATACTAGATTATTAATTATTCCTCCATTTAGCAATGCGGGAAACATTAAAATAAACAATACTACTAGTAAATTACGAAATTCATTATATTGCATTGTCTTGATAAGTTTATTTAGCCATGGAGATACTGCAATTAAAATAAGATAGCAAGAAATAAACCAATATTCATTAAACGAAAAAGGTAAAACAGCCATTGCTATCTGCTTCAATCCTGGTCTACCAAAAATTAGCCAGACTAAAACTAATATACTAACTGAATAAAACCAAGTTTTTGACCATGTCTTTTTTACTTGATTTTTTGCTTTTTCTTTTTGCTTCGAAAAATCATCACTTTGAAATGCAAAATAGCCAGAAATTATAAAAAATACAATTGCCCCTGGTTGTCCTAAAATATCAAAATACATTAACTTGATAGTTTCCAATAACGTATTACTATGACTCCAATAAATTACAGATTGTGCAGAAAAATGCGATGCAACTATTAAAAGCATTGCTACTATTCTTAATAATTCAAATCTACTATCCCGTATTTTTTTCATATTTTACACTACTATTCTAAAGTATCATTTACTATTTTAAACGCTACTTTGCATCAAGTTATTTTATAATCAGTTATACTTTCATCAATGCAATCTAACAAAGATTCAAAATTATTTAGTAAACATTTTTTTATTATCTAAAATAAATCGGTTCAATTTTTAAACTTCGATCGCTAGTTACTAAAGAATTTTCAGGAATTTTACCAGATATAACACTGCCAGCTCCAATTACACAATTGTCACCTATATCTGTCCCTTTAAGCAAAGTTGTATTACTGCCAATCCAGCAATTTTTTCCTATAGTTACACTTCCTATATTATATCCTTGAGCTGCAACATACATATCCTTACGGTTAAAGACATGATTATGATCATAAATTTTAACATTCTCGCCAAATATAGTATGCGCTCCTATTTGAATCTTCCCCAAGCAGTTTAAGGAACAATAATTATTAAAAAAACAATAATCCCCAATTATTAATTTAGCATGCTTTCTGTTTTTTATTATTACTTTTAAATTTGATCTCCAGAATACATTCTGTCCTAAAATAATTTTTTTACCATATCTAATCTTCAAAAATCTTTTTTGAATAATAACCCTTAAATGTTCAAATACTTTATGAAAAAAATCAAAAATAGTTGGAAACATCTTATCACCTAATCTTACAAAACCATCATATTATTAAGAAAACGAACTAGTCAAAAATACATTCTATCTTTTTAATCTATTAGCTTTTAATTTTCGAACCTGTTCAATAATTGGTGCCTTTAATATAATCACCAGAATACCATATACCAATATCCCAACTAATATTTCTATAAACATCATCAACCATGTATCTCTTAGATTTCTATTCATCCAAAACACAACTACAAACATAATTAAACTAGAAATAAAATATTTCCATGAACCATAAAACAAATTCTTGAAATCTAGCAAATGTCTTACAGTAAATAGCTGATATGCTGTTACAGAAAATTCAGAGACGCTTGTTGCTATCATGGCACCATTTAATCCCCAAAGATGTATCAATGGCACGTTCAGGATAACATTTACAAAGGCACCTAAAGTAACTGAGATTGTAAATTCTTTTTGTTTATGAACAGGTAACAAGTACTGAACTCCCAGTACATTACTCCAACCGATCATAAGAATAACAAATGATTCGATCATCATTGCTTTCCCAACTGGACCATATCCAGGACCATAGTATTTAGGCGCTAAAGTTAATGAGACTGCCGCTAAGCCAAACATCATTGGATAAGCCATCGATGAAACAAAGTCAAAAGACTTATATAACATCGCATTAACCCTGCTCATATCCCCCTTTGAAAAAGCATTGGCAACATGGGGAAGCATTACCGTACCTGTTGCTGTAACTAAGGCTAACGTCATTTTCACTAAGCTATCTGAATATTGATAAAATCCAGCAGCAATTTCGTTCACCATTACACCCAACATAGTTCTATTAAGTTGAACATAAACTTGAACGGCAATTTGAGGTATAAACAATTCAATCATTGGTAAAAAATGCGGCCATGGATTTAATGTCTTGTAATTTACCTTAGGCAGATCGCGTCGAATATTAGGCCATAAAGTTAAGTTACCTAATAAAGTTGAAATAGCTAAAACAATAATATATAAAGTTACATCACTAGGACTCTTAATGAAAACAAAGATAGCAATCATCGAAACTATCTTTACGAAAGAATTCTTTAAAACTGTAACTTTAAAATCTTCTATTCCTTCATAAAACCAAGAAATGTCAAAAGCAACCGCAATCAAATTAATCGATTGCGCCCACATATAATCTGCTTGTCGAGTATAAAATATCATAAATACTTCAAAAGCTATAAATGAAGCCAGAGTCATAATGGTCTTAACTATCTGTATTTCCCAAAAAGTTTTGGCCATTTTTTTACGATTCTCACGCACATAAGCAATTTGTCGGTTACCATAATAACCAATACCCATACTTGCAAAAAGTATAAAATACTGAATTATAGAATTAGTAAATGCATTTGCTCCAACGCCAGCAGGACGTAATACACGGCTAACATAAGCTGAAGTGGTTAATGGTACTATAATCGCTAATACTTGATATCCAACATTATAAAGGTAATTTTTTATAACCTTCATTAAAATTAATCACCAAATTCATCATTCACTGCATCAAGAGCAGCTTCAATTACTTGATCCATATTGTAATATTTATATTGACCCAGGCGTCCGCCAAAGATAACCTTATCTTGTTTCTTGGCTAATTCAGCATACTTAGCATATAAGTTATTATTACGCTTATTATTTACTGGGTAATAGGGTTCATCACCACGATGCCAATCAGCTGGATATTCACGTGTAATAATAGTCTTCTCCTTATCACCTTTACCAAATTCAAAATGCTTGTGCTCAATAATACGAGTATAAGGAATTTCAGCTTCAGTATAGTTAATTACAGCATTTCCTTGGTAATTATCTACGTTCTTTTCTTCTGTTTCAAAATGAAGTGAACGATATTCAAGTTCGCCCAATTTATAATCAAAGAATTTATCAATCATGCCAGTGTAGACAATCTTGTCATAATTCTTCAAATACTCATCTTTTTTGTCAAAGAAGTCGGTATTCAATTCAACCATGATATTAGGATCATCTAACATCTTTTCAACCATCTTGGTATAGCCACCAATAGGAATCCCTTGATAATCATCGTTGAAGTAATTGTTATCATAAATTAATCGAACTGGAAGGCGTTTAATAATAAAAGCAGGGAGTTCAGTACATTTTCTGCCCCATTGTTTTTCAGTGTAGCCTTTAATCAATTTTTCGTAGATATCTCTACCGATCAAAGAAATAGCCTGCTCTTCCAAATTTTTAGGTTCTTTGCCTGCCATTTCTTGACGTTGTTCATTAATTTTAGCAATAGCTTCTTGTGGCGTTCTAACACCCCACATCTCGCTAAATGTATTCATATTAAATGGCAAGTTATACATATGACCCTTATAATTAGCAACAGGGCTATTAGTATAACGATTAAAATCGGCAAATTGATGTACATAATTCCAAACTTTCTTATTAGAAGTATGGAAAATATGTGCACCATACATATGAACCTGAATGCCATCTACTTCTTTAGTATAGATGTTACCTGCAATATGATCTCTTTTTTCAATTACTTTAACTTGATTTCCACGTTTGGCAGCTTCATGAGCAAACACAGATCCAAAAAGGCCAGATCCTACTACTAAATAATTGCTATTCATTCTTTTTCTCCCGTCTAAATAAAATATATTTTAATATTATCCAAAACACTATCATATATATAAAATTAACATTTAAATTTTCAAAAAAACGATTAGAAAAGAAAGATAATGTTATTAAAGCGCCTATATAACTATAAACCAATTTTATAATTCCAAGGCCAGTACTTTTTTTAGCAAATTTATAACAAATTTCACCGACACTGCTAACTACAACAGTTAAAATTCCTACTCCTATATATCCAAAATCATATAACCATGAATAAAATATAGTGGCAACATTCCCTGTATTATGACCATTTAAAATTTGAAATGGAATGTCTAATTTGTATTCTGGTAATGCAAATCGAAACAGCCTTGATAAAGTTGGTAAAATTGTTACAAAAGTTTGTTGTCCAAAAATGTCCCCTTTTATTGGAAACGTACGAGTCTTTATAAATTCATTTAGATTTGCAATTTCAGCTCCCATATAAGTAGAAATATACTCACCTAAATTACTATTTTCCATATTCCTTCCAACTAAACTAGCTGACCATTCAAAAACAAATACAAACAAAACTACACCGATAATGCCTAAAACAACATATTTAGTATTTGATGAATTCCAGTTATGCTGTTCTTTAACTATAAAGTAACCTAAAATTGCCAAAGCAATTAAAAATACTATACTGTCTCCTCTCGCACCCGTTAATAGCGGTGTAGTGAGACCTAGCAGTAAATTTAGGAACAAAATAAAATTAAACTTTTTCTTTACTATTATGTTCTCTAAAAAAACATATCCAGCCATCATTCCAGCCGAGCTATTAAAAAGAAGAATTAGTTCAAAATAGCTCGGTAAATTTATTTGACCTTGTATAAATCCGTTTTGCACATAATTAATGTAATTTATAGCACTCATTAAATTTGAAATGCCTGTAGTTCGTCTAATTGTAAATATTGCTATAAACAATATTATCAATTGAATAAGGAGAATACTCATAAATCTTTTATTAACATATTCAGGAACTGGCTTATAACTGACCATTTTCTTTGAAGAAATCTGATTAGAGATAATGTTAAAAATAAAATTCATAATATAAGCTACAATTATAAATTCTGATGTGCCTAATGTAATAACTAAGAACGTTCTTACATCCAATTGTAGATTCCAAGTTGTCTGATTAATCCAAGCTATAAGTGAAGCTATAGTCATTCCTCCACAAAAAAGAATGGACGGTGCAACTAATGATTTATTATTCAGGTAATACGCTACTAAAGTTAATAGTACTAACGATAAAGTTAAAAAGATCATTATTTCTCTACCTTTTCTACTTTTGGCTTAAAAAATAATCCAGCTGCTGTACCTTTTATTGATACCCAGGCTCTATAAAATTTATGATCCTTAGCTTTAACTATAGCTTTAATTGGAATCTTTATCCCTTGTCGCACAGTAGCCTTAAATACTTCTTTCTTTGAACTATGTTTTTTAAGGTAAAAAATTGTATTACGTTGTGCCAAATAGTAGCGTTTTACGCGACCCAAACTTTCCTCTTTAACCAAATCAGTAGCAATATTTTGTTTTATTTTATGTTCTACTAATGAATCATTGACCATAAAACCAGATAAATGATAGTCATGAGTAATGCGGAGTGTATACTCTACATCATCTCCCCAAATAAAGAAGTCTGTAATAGGATACCCTACCTTTTTAACCACGCTTCTAGGAAACATAATAGATACAAATGAGGCTGATTTAACTTTAGTTACTCCCTTATCACTGTATTCATTCCACTCTTTATCTGGACTCGGAATATTCATGACTGCAACACTATTATCTTGCCACCGAACATTACTACACAAAAATCCAAGACGAGAAGAAATATCAACTTTTTTAATTAACTTTTCTAGAGCAGTCGAAGCCGGAATTGTATCATCATCCATAATCCAAGCATAGTCAGCGTTGCTTTTCTTAATAAACGTTTTTAGGCCAGCATTAAATCCACCAGCCCCACCTAAATTCTTATTTAAATGTATTGGAACTATTTTATTGCTTTTAATAGTTTGTAAATATTCCCAGGTATTATCAGTAGAACAATTATCTATTACAAAAAAGTGTTCTACAGGATATGTTTGACTTTCAATTGCTTGAACACATTCTTTTAATAATGCTAACCGATTGTAAGTTACAACAATACAATCAACGCTCTTTTTATTTCCCATATTTATCCTACTTATTCTTTATTTATATTTTTTAGCCATGAAGAATACCAATCAAATAATTTTTGATATTGAACATTAATATTATAATTACTATTTCCTTTAAAATTACGATCAAAATCTTTATTTTTCCAAGAAACAAATTCCCGAACCCATGGCTTTGATCCTTTATCTATTGGTAACAAATTTACTTTATCCGAATAAATGACTGAAGGATCTATATTTTTTGATAATATTGTTGGTATTCCAGAAGCTTGAGCTTCAATTGCCACGACCGGTAGTCCTTCATAAAGGGAAGTCATTGCAAATATATCAAAAGCTGAATAAAACTTTTCAGTACTTTTTACACCTGATATTCTAATTATATGTGGTGCACTTTTTTTAGATTTTATATACTGCTCTAGTTCTTTTTCATCTTTTTGTCCTTTTTCACCTTTTCCGATAATCATCAAATAGCTTTTAGGATATTGTTTATAAAATTCATCAAAAATTTTAACTAGAAATTTTTGATTTTTTTGTTCAACAATACGTCCAATATTACCAATTAGAAATGCATCTTCTGGAATATTATATTTTTCTCTTATTTCATCTCTTGCTACCTGACTAAATTGATACTTTTGTGGATCAATTGCATTGAATAAAATATTAAATTTTTTATTTCCATAAAGATATTTTCCCGCTTCTTCACCACAAGCTACAAATTTATTCGCTGACCAATTAGTCAGTCTTTTATAAATTCGATCTTTAATGGAGTCTTGACCCTTCAACGCTAAATGTGAATGTGAAATTCTAACTGGAACTCCCAAAAACTTTGCAATAGTTAAAGGAAAGAAATTCATTAAACTCATATGGCTATGTACAATATCAGGTTTTTCTTTTTTTATGAGTTTATATGTTGCTTTTATATTCCCCCATAAACTTTCTCTTCTAGCAGGAATTTGATACATCTTGTTTCCTAATTGCTCTGATAATTCTTTTTTAGCTGGATCGGCATTATGCAGATAAACAATTGACTCTTGTACTCCATACTTTTTATTTAACTTACCAGTATAGTTTAATAAAACTTGTTCTACTCCACCGTTTACAAAACCGGCAGTAAAATGCATTACTTTCATTACCTACTAACTTTCGCTTTCTAGTAAACTAGATATTTGTGCGGCTTGTTTTTCTACATCAAATTTATACAACAAAGAATTTAAAATTGCTCTCTCATTATTAGTTTTACATTTTGATTTTTCTAAAATTTGAACCCAATTTTTTTTATCAAAATTATCGATTTTTTTAATATTTTCAGTTGCAAATACTTGCGGAGCAACTTTATTTGAAGCTAATACTAATAAATTACTTACTTGTGCTTCTAATGGAACTAAACCAAATCCTTCATAAAGACTAGGAAATATTAATATATCCATTGCTGAATACAATTTGTTTAAATTACTAGTGTAAGAGATAAATTTCACTTTTTCTTCTATACCTAATATACTTACTAATTGATTAATTCTGTCTTTTAATGGACCTTCACCAATTATTAAAAGCGTGCTATTTGGTTCTTTCTTAAGATACTTTGCAAATACTTGTAAAGCAAAAATAGGATTTTTTCTTTCTTGTAAAGCTCCTGCAAAACCAATTAACTTTTCGCTCGAAGAGATCTTTAGTTTATTTCTTAGCTTTTTACGGGCAATATTATCAAATTTAAAATCATTTAATTCAATGCCGTTATCTACGACAGTTACATCTTTTAAAGTATTAAACATCCATAAAGCAGAATCTTCGGATGTTGCTATCTTAACATCAGCATCTTTATTAAAAATTCTTTTCCCTCTATTATTAAGTCCATCTAAGATAGACATTAATATTCTATTTGAAAAGACATGACTATAATATGAATTATGTGAATGACAAACTATTTTGGCATTCGTATAACGTTTTGCATATTGTATTGGGAAATAATTCCATGAAGAAGAGTAATTAAAATATATAATATCGAAATGATTTTCTTTAAAAAATTTCTTCCACCATCTAATATGATGAAGAGGCTTTTTAGTTATAGGAATTACTCTATCCAACTGCCAGCCCAATTCTTCACATTTTTTCTTTGTTTCATCTTTTGGATCAATTCCATATCCTACACATTGAATATTAAATTTATTAGTATCAAAATGAGGAAACATATTAAATATAAATTGAGTTAGACCACTACCACTACCAAAATCTCCAACAACTAGCAGTTTCTTTGGCTTCACTTTGAATAAATCTCCTCTAACATATTCACTGTATTACTAATATCATAACCAGCTTCTTTAACTTTTAAATATGAGTTTGTTCTATCGAATTTTTTAGAATTTGCAGCGCTTTCTAAGGCCATACTTACATAGTTAGCAGGAGAACTAGTAATATCAATTGTTTTAATCTGATTTGTTACCTTGGCTTCTGGTTCTATATTATTACTTGCAATACATTGTAAACCTGTAGCTTGTGCTTCAATAAGAACAATTCCAAGCCCCTCATAGTAAGAAGGAAATAAAAATGCATCACTCATGAACATTAGTTTTTTAACATCACTTCTTATACCTAAAAACTTAATATAAGGAGACAATTTCATTTCTTGAACTTTCTTCTTTAGACTTTCTCTTAATTCTCCATCTCCAACTAAAAATAGAATTGAATTAGGATCTTGTTTTAAAATTTCTTTAAACCATTGAAACAAAAATTCATGATTTTTTTGATGAGAGAGTCGTCCTACATGTAAAAATACATTTTTATTTTTTACTTTAAATTTTTGTCTATATTCATTTCTTGTTGCAGGATTAAATTTATAGGATGATGTATCAATTCCATTTGGTATTACTTTAGCTGGACGATTTCTAAATAACCATTTACTAGCCCCAGTACTACAGGAAAGTCTGATTATATCATTTCTATAATTAAATCTTCTATTAACTAAGTTTAGTAACCGACGAGCATACATATCAGGATTCATATAAGAATTGTGCGAATGTACAATGACTTTGGAAGCTGAATATTTTAATGGAAGAGAAATTCCATCGGAATAACTCCAAGTTAAAACATTATTATGAACAAAATCATAATTATTAGACCGAATTATTTCTTTTAATTCATTATGATTTTTTAAAAAGTTTTCTCTTCTACCAGGGATTTTATAGATTTTACCGCCCATACTTTCAATTTCATCCGAATAAGCAAGAGCCTTCCCATTAGTTTCCATATTAATAAAATCAAATTGAAATTTATTACGATCGATGTTTCTATAAACATTCATAATAAAGGATTCAATTCCACCGTAATTAGATGTCATTCCAATCTGAAGAATTTTTTTCATTACTGTCAATTACTCTTCCTAAACATTAAAAGTGCGTTTTTGTTTTAATACCAAATTTTCTTTCTATAAGAGAAATTGCTTTCACTATATTATTCTCTCCACCTAACTGTTTCCATTTAACTTCAGTATATTTTTGTTTTGTAGTATCAAGCCAAACATCCATAAAAAGTTCAAATATGTAACCAAATACTCTCTTCTCCTGAACAGAATAATCAGCTATATCAACTCGACTTTCTACATCTTTTAATACACCGAAGATAAACTCACAATATGAATCAAAGGCATCCCTTTTCATTACAAACATATTAAACATATGAACTTTTCTTCTCTTCTAAAATTTGCACTTTGTTTTCATCAAATACATAAACAAAAAAAGCAAATAACCCCAATATTAAGGACAAGAACATAGCCTGCCTATCTAATACTCCAAAAA
>SKEH01001365.1_pt1 | contig 10527 bp, 10 predicted proteins | sample 4826571 | NCBI WGS metagenome assembly SKEH01 (sample SAMN11008814, study PRJNA524170) | human gut metagenome | biome: Human fecal sample; material: Feces; isolation source: fecal sample from pouch patient p29 | host: Homo sapiens | place: Israel: Tel-Aviv | collected 2016-09-14 | reverse complement strand
TCTCTCCTCAATGCGTTGACCGACTTTCGCGAAGTAAACCAGAAAACCGCAAAGGGACACAGGAAATATCTCGAAGAATCGCATTTTGCGCTACGGCAAGCTGTGGACGCAAGCTTTGTCTTGCAGTTTGACGGGCAGAATGCAATCAGGAGCGCCTTTGAGAATCTCAGTCAGGGTAAGGCTCAAAAGGAACTTGCTAAGCATTTCCCTACACCGGTAGAACCTGGTGCCTATAAAACTTTTGCGATGAATCAGCTTGAGCGTTACTTAAGTGCACTTCGAAAATCATGTGAATACCAAGCTGCCTTGACAGACCTCACTAAGTACAGTATGCCAAGAGAAGCTCCTCTAGTACAGCCGCAGAGCATTACATTTTCTGGGAGGGTGAAGGCTAAGGACGCTTCGCTCCAGCAACTACTAATCGACAAGGTTAAAGAAGTTCAAACGGAGATTCAAGGCATCGAGGATCAGTATCAAGCAATTATCGTAGAGGAAGATGTTAATGATTTTGATACAGTGCGCAAAGCCTTGGGCCGCATATCAACAAGGCATCAGCTGACAGCTAGAGCAATGGAACTCAAAGCAAAAGTTATAAATAGCGTCAATTCTGCTGTTACTAGCTGTGAGAATGAGCAGAGAAAATTCGTTATCGATGCTCAGAAAGAGCAGAGCGACCTCACGAAGAAGATTAATGATCTCGGCAACAATGTCGCTCGTGCAGTTGAGGCAGAACATAGAGTCGTTAGTGATTTCAAGTTTGACTTCAAGGCAATGCCAATTACGCCAAGAGTGAACCATGTTGGCGAGCTTCGCTTCGTATGCACACTGTCAACCGATGAGGTCACGTCACAACTACTTGACGAGCTCATAGAATCTGTGACCGCAAAAGGGAAGACTCCCAGTACAAAAGACTCTAGTTTTGAAAGTTTGAGGGACGCAATTCTTAGATATCCGGACGACGTCGAGGATCCTATAGACGCTCTTAAGGGGAAGCTAGAAGACGCGCTTAATAAAAAGCTGAGTCCGAAGCAGGTGATAAACCGTGCAAAGGACAACGATGTGTCCAAAGAGCTTTCAAGTGGCTACAACGCTCAGATGTATTTTGCGCTTATGGCAGACACCAGCATGGGCGATGGAATCTACATGGTAGACCAGCCCGAAGATCAGATATCACAAAAAGCCATTAAGGATGTTGTCCTCAAGGACTTTCGCGATATCGCAGGCGCCCGACAGGTTATCCTCATCACGCATAATCCTCAATTCATCGTAAATCTCGATGTCGATAATGTCATCTACCTTGGCAAACGAAAAGATGGCACCCTCTACTTGCAGAGCGGTGCGCTGGAATATGAATGTGGTGGCTACAGGATGCTGGATACGGTTGCTGAAAACATCGAAGGTGGCCTCGACACTATTCGCAGGCGAATGAAGCGATACGACCAAGCAGGACTTCAATCATAGAAAGGCGCTGAAAATGAACGCAGAGGTTTACTTTGAAGAGTCCGAAGACAGCTACCAGTTCTCAAAGACCAAAGACGGTGACGAGGCATTTGTCATCAAGAAAGACGATTTAATTTTCGAGACGAAGATATTCTACGAGTATTTTTTCGAGGGTTTAGTGGAGAGGCCGCAATATACTGTCGTAGATTTACACGAGAATGAGCCGGATCATAAGCTCGCTGGCCAGGCTAAGCATGTCTTTACCACAGTTGCTCAGGTGTTAAATAAGACTTGTGATGGCATTGCTGACGACTGGTTCAATGAGGAAGACGGCCAGGACGCCGATGCCCCTGGCTCTACTACAAGCGGAGCGTCTGCACCTGAGGATGAGTAACAAGAGGCAAACGTAAATTCAATACGCGTAAATGCCCTGTCTCGAGCCCGAAGGCCCGGGGCAGCTGCTTTGAGGTTACCTCCCGTCGTTGAGGACGTTCTTGTGGTGGCGCAGGAGTGCCTTCTCGGAATCCGTCACCAGAAGGCTCACGATGTCGTAGCGGATGCTGGTGAGACCCTCCCTCGGACTCTGTGAGGTATGCCGCCATGATGTACTCGAAGCGCTCCAGGTTGGGCTCCTCACGGGGCATGTCGTAGCCCCCGCACTTGGTTGCGGTGTCCACGAAGACAATCTCCTCGTCGTCCATGGCGATAAAGTCGATGCTGTCCGAGCCGTACGCCCAGCCCTCTTCCAGGACCTCGATGTCCCTGTGCCTCAGGTACGCACGTATTGCTTCGTGTGATCTCTCATTGATGTTCTTCCCATGGATGTCTGCCTCCTCGCGTTGGAGCACGCCCCTTGGTGCGCCTTGTGGTGCGGATGGTGCCTGCGGAAAAGCGGTAGTGCAAGGGGTAAAAGCGAAACGCAGGTGTCCCTGAGGTTTCCGAGGTGTGCTTGCGGCTCTCGGAAAAGTTTCGCGGCCCTTGTGCGGGAGCGACCGTGGGTAAGTCTTCGCTCCCAAGACGAGATGAGGTGAGGGCGTGCGTGGAGATTGCCCGTGGGAATGCGGTGATGAGACTACTGCGAGGTGCTGTGCACCTGGGATATTGCCGAGGCGTCTGATGGAGATGTGGTGCGCTGACTGGCTGTTGACGGCTTCGCTAGGCAGCGGAGTGCTCGCGTGAATGCCGTGCGAGCGCAGTGTCCATGCCCATGAGTGTTCGGGATGCTTTGGGATGTCGCGACATGCTCGTTGCGGTGCATGGAGGCCCCGGCGTTTGCCATGACATTGTGTCCAGTGACGGGTTGAGAAGGTTACTCCGTTACTGCTTTGACTCCCTCGACGGGAGGTTGGCCCATGCGACTGTCCTTGTCTTCAGGCTCAGGGCAGGGCCGGTCGCAGGTGAAAAGGCATGGAAGTGGGTACAAACAATATTTATCTGCTATTGGCCTACAGGTTTGCCCGCCTACTCTTAGGCATCCTCGATGTCGTGCGCATATGGTTTCCAGAGCGGACACTCCTGCCAGCCTTTGGTGAAGCCCATGCGGCCGAGTTCATCGAAACTAAGGCGGCCCAAAAGTTTGAAGAGACGCTCACGCCAGAACGTCTCAGGCGCGATGTGCTCCAGCAGATAGCTCAGGATTGTGAGGATGCCAAACATGTTGTCCGACCTCACGCTGAAGGGCTCGTGCCATTCCGGATGCTTCGACCGCTTGGGAATGATTGGTCTGGTGCCGATGCCCCTGTTCCAGAGACGGCCATGGTGCGCGCATATGTTATGTACTGTATTTATGGTCACGAGCCAAGATTCCAGCACGCGCGAGCTTATGCCCAAGTCGTTTGCGAGCTTGTTCCTGATTTCAGTTGGTGCACCTCTGAAGAGCTTGAGCATGGTGCCGAAGTCCATCAGGTTGACGAGTATCCAGTAGGGAGGAAGTTCGTGCTCGTCGCTATAGGCCTTTTTGAAGTGGAGAGCGAAGGGCTCACGTGAGCGTCTGAGCTCATCCTTGCAGCGCGCTATAAACTTGTCATATTCGCCCTGTTTGAGCCTTGGCAGGTTGTTAGCGTCGAGGAATCCGAAGGCGCCGGTCTCCCTAGCAAGTTCGTATGCGAGCTGTGTGCGGAAGTAGACCTCCACGCGCTCTATGGCGTCGAGTACGACAAGCCTGAACTGTCGGTCGAAGATGTAGAGGCGCCAGATCTGGTCGAACGACGTTCCCTCGATAAAGTGCTCGTTCTGCATGTCATCCTGGTCGCCTTTTGGCTGGCACTTAAAGATATACCAGTATCCGCTCAAGCGGTAGTAACCGATGTTGGCGAGGTGTCTGATAAGATTGTCGCGCTCGGCAACGAGACCACGCTCGTTGATGAGAAGGTCTGCCTGCTGCTCGAAGGACAGCCAAGGTTTCGTGTACGTTCCCACGGTGCTTATGTACCTCCAGACAAAGAAGACCCGCCAGTGTGCATGCTCGGAAGCAGAGGCCAGGCGGGTTTACTGACCATAGTGTATCACATCCATCGCGAGATGACGCGGAAGAGCCGGCGCACGAAACGCCAGATGATCCTAAAGACGCCATGGCCCCGCCTCCTTCTCCTTTGCGGTAACGAGCATTGCCTTTAGCTGGTCCACAGAGAAACTGAGCGCGTATACCTCGCCCGTCACGGGGTCAGTGTGTGAGAACCGTCTCTCATTGCCGCTGCTTCTCCGTCTCCTCAGGTCACGACTGGTGTAGGCAAGGTTTTGCATCTCTGTTTCCTTCCACTCGGTTTTCAACAACCGTTTCTGGCCGACATTGTGACTGCCAAACGACCTCCAGAACGAGTTTGGAGATGCAGAAGAAGCAGATTCCTACAGAACGATGGAGACGCGAAAAAACATAAAACACCTGTTCAGTGCATCTAGGAGAGGTAGACGAGGGAGAATTTACGGAATCTCCAGCTTGACTCTCATAACCCGAAGGTGGTTGGTTCAAATCCAGCCCCTGTGACCAAAATCTCATCCTCTGCCTGCGAAAGAGGTTAGAGGATTTTTTGTAAGGCTTTAGCCTGTTGAGCGCGAGCAACGCGCGGAGTATAAAACCACTTGCTATGCGAGTGGTTGTTATTTTGTCTTACATTTTGTATTTACAAGATAAACCGTTACAACACAATCAATTGCAAAGATACTACCTGCGATGAGCGCTGTTGTGGTTGTGATGTTTGGATTCAATAGAGCTAAATAAAAGATTACTAATGTACATACGAGCATACAAATACCCATTACAAAACAGAGTTTCTTTTCGTTTATTGCTTTCTTTTCATCCTCAGTCATTGTGTTAAATCCGGCAATTGAAGTAGAGCCATGTCCTGATAGAAGTACAAGCGACCAAATAGCGAGAATGACAGTTAAAGTCCACAATATGATTGAAAATGTCATAGTAACCACTCCGATTAAATATGCCATACTTTCTTCTAGTATAGATTTACCCAATCTGTTTGGTTAAGCTTGATAAATATCGTTTTCACGTAATATGTTCGGTTGAGTATGAAAATTAACTAGTAAAATTAGGTTTATTCCCGGTACGTCGATCTTTTTGTATATATCTGTTGTGTCTTATAGCCTAAGTGAGAAATGCATCTGGTGCATTAGTTGTTGAGTTCCATATCTTTGGAAATCCCCATGCCGTTAGCAATCTCATAACTGATGGAAAATTGTCTGGACATGCATTGCGTCCAGAACTCGAGAGACAATTTTCATTTGAAGCAGCCTCAAATTTCCATGCATATGAAGGGCCACCGTTTGTTGAAGTGGATTCATAGTTTTTCTCCCAATTGTGAATCCCCGCTTCAATAAAGCCTCTTATTAAGTCACTTGTAGGTCGATAATTTGCTTTACATTTTTCATAGGTTGTATCGTCTGGCCAATAGCCATACCAATCGAGAAGACCGAGCGACTGTTCTGTTTTCTCACCGAGTTTATAGAAACCATACCATCCTGCACCGTAGCACCCATCTCTTCGATTACGGTGCTCAATTCTCAGTTGGATGGTTTGGTTTGATTCACCTCCAACTGTTATCGAAAACAACAGTTGAGGGCTACAAAACAATATCGATTCTCGTCTTTCCATCTCGGGTGACTTGTTGAGCCATTCAGCCATTGACAGAATTGTTTCATGTTCTTCATCTGATTGTCCCCAACCTCTAAATTTGTGTTCATTCTTACTAGGCTCATACATTCGTTTAATAACGTACGGTGAGAAGACTTTCTGGCATCTAAAATTATGGATTAACTCTCTTTTCATAACAATTTTGATAAGTCCACGCTGTCCTCTATGTTTGCCCATTACAGCTATTTGCTCGTACCCATCGCCCCATTGACTTGGGAGGCAGTACACCTTGGTGCCTGGGGAGAAATGCCTCGTCCCATGGACAATCGTGTGATCTTCTCCAAAAGGATGAGCATCTATTACATTACCAACGAGGCACCAAATCCATTCTGGGTATGTATCTTCTTCAGAGAGATCCCAAAATGATCGCTCTGTACAAGGAGAACGTTGTTGCTCTGCTTCGTTTTTGTAGTCATAGATTGGATATGACATTTGCTCGATATCTTTTAGTTTTGCAAGGCATCTATCGAGAAGAGAACTTGCGGCTGCAGAACAGAGAAGTCCAACTCCTTTAGGATCTTCTATGACACATTTGGTAATGATTGCGTATATACATTCCTTATTAAGAGTCAATGTGTTTATCTTGGCGAGCGTGTCTATGTTGTTTGTAATGACAATATCATGCTCGTCAATAATCTTTTGATATGTGTCATTTTCTTGCTTCTGAGCTTCAAAAGCATACCAGCTTGCAAATCCTTCAAGTGCTCCTGGGAGTTGGTAATGAGGGGTGTAGGATAAGCCTATTGGATCAACTATAAAGCTAGAAACATAGTGTAGTGCTGGGAAGTATTCATCCCAAGAAATGTCTGTTGCAAGGAACCATCCCGCGAATTTTGATAAATCGTATATATACATCAGATATCTCCAAGTAGATGTGTATAACTGTGATTATATTCCTGAAAGAGCAATTACACATATAAGCTTCCCAACAAGTTGCTCATGTTTAAGGAGTTTTAGATAGCATAAGCATTAATCGTTGTTGGCACTGCGATTGCCAAAAAACAAAGGGGTCACGTCAATGGATCTGCTGCTTACCGTATCTGCAATTATCCATTAAAATGTCACGAGGACATGTTGCACTCTATGAATATAGGAGAACCTATGAGCAAGAAACTGTTTACCCGTCGTTCTTTTACCGGATTGGCAGCAGTAACTACGATGAGCTTTTTTACTGGCTGTGACAAAGTAATGAAGCAGGTTCTTAATGGGTCGGACCAAGACGACAACCAAGGAAGCAGCCAGACTCAAGGTAAAAACCAAGAGGACGAAAAAGAAAGAGTTCTTGCTGCTTGGAATGCAACGCCGTTTGTAGAAAAGCCGGATAATCCAACATTGGATGGAGACATCAACAAAATTGTCGTTGGTGTGTGGCAAGTTGATACGGCTATCGGAGCCGGTGACAAAGCCGGTAAAACCTACGATCATGCAGGTATGCTTAACCAGGCATACCATGACGGTACCGTTCCTCACTACATTTTTAAGAGCGACGGCACCCATGAGCTGCACCATTTCGACGGTAAAGTAGATCATGGCAAATGGACTGCCAAAGGCGATTCAGCCATTTCTTGTGTCTATGAGGAAGATGGAACAACGGATGAGTGGAGTTACGATCGAAAAGCGCAACGACTCAAGTTTGAAGGTAAATCCGCTATTTCAAGTTATCAAAAACTGAGCGACAATCCCAAAGATACCTCTCAAATTGCCTATATTGACGGCAACGTTGTCAACTTTGCTGCAACAATACCAGGCGTATGGGAGCTCGTAAGCCTCCATCGTATTAATTCGGATGAGCCTGATTTAAGCACAGAGGACGTCATATCTAATATTAAGAAGACCGGAACAAGCTATTTCTTCTCGGTACATAAAAACGGTTTCTGTGCTCTTTTCTATCCAAGTGGAAGAGTCTTGCCGGGAAGAATTGAGGCAGAGAGTTCTTCTGACGATAAGCAGACCTATCCGATGCTTGTTGCGGCGTCGGATCAATTTGAAAACGTTGAAGAGGCCTCTCTTCAGGCGCATCCAAAGCGTCCGACAACTGTTTACGTTAAGTTGAAAGAGGTAGAGCTGCTCTTTCAGCATCTGAATCATCGCGAGGATGACTTTGGCGATATTTCTTATGCTCCAAAAGCGTCGTTCCCTTGGCACCTCGATAAGCTCGGCAATCCAACGTCTGAAGCGAGTGGCGATAATTCCTAAAATAATTACGTCCCAAAAGTGGTGTAAGGGCTATTTCCTTACTACCTTCTAGTCTATATTGTGCCGTCTCCTATAAGGCGGAGCATTGCTTGCTTGGAAGAAAATACCCAACGACACAGTTGCGCCTTTTAATTTCTCAATATGAGAGAAGCATTGTCAAGTGGCATGACGTAGCAGGCCCTAAGATCTTCTTGGGACTTGCTACTACTTTCAACCAGAGAAGCGCCTGCGCTGAGCATTCCTTAGTCGGCGCTTGCTCGGCAAGCTAATATTCGCGGGCTTTGCTCCACGCCTCTGCTGGTTATGAGATCCAACAATTGGTAGGGAGGTGTGGTATCGCACTTCGATTCTTCGTCTGGGACCTTCGGTGCGAAGAGCAGTCTTAATAGCGGACGCAGCCGATGGCTGTCCAAAAAAGGTTCGTGAGTAGATCCCAGCTTCGCGTCGATCACAGACATCTCTGGTAAAAGTCTTATGAGATACAGTGGGGCTAGCTCTTCTGATAGGTCCCTTCCATCCTGCATCCTATCTCCCAGACCCAGCACGCAAGTTCGTGAGCGACTGCGACGGTTGTAACTTTGCTTGTGTTGCCGGCTCTCAAGAGCTGCTCATAGCGTTTGGAGAGGCGCTTTGTGCAGGAATTTGCCCGGCGACGTATGGAGGCAGAGACACTCTACTCGTTAGGAATCTGCTTGGGCTTTGTCGAGCAGCTTTGATAATGCCAGGCTGACTCCACAAGCGTCCTTCTTGTGGCCTTGTTTTCCATCTTGGTGATATGTCCTTTATCTCTTTCTCGCCAGAGGAGTGCTCCGAGGGGATAAACCCGCACCAGCTGGCATACTCCCCAGCACATCTAAATCTCGAGAAGCAGCCCGCCTCACAGGCAAGGCAGAACGCGCTTAGCTCGTCTATGCCCTTGATGGTACAAAGTGCCCGAACGGTAGAAGCCCATCTGTCTGGTCTGGCCTCTGCCTTTACTGCCTTTTCAAGAGATCTCTTGTACGTCTCGGCACATTTGGCTGAGGCCACGTAGTCGACAAACACCGTCCTGGCTGGCCCTGTGAAGCACAAAGACTCCAGCCATTTTCTGTGATCTCTTGTCCAGGTGCTCTTTCTCTGTCCACGAGGATTCACTTCGTCAAAGACATATCCCCGTCTCAAGAGGAACTTCGAGAGCCGCTGGCGATGACGCTGAAGGTCATCTCTTGTGTCGTCTAAGACTCGCGAGAGGTCACGGGCTGCTTCAACCTCCTTAGGGGGAATGAAGATCTCGACGATGTTGTGGCAGGCAAGGAGGCGGGCAAGAAATGCTGCGTCACGCTTATCGTTTTTGTATCTCTTGTCTGCTGCGGGCTTTTGCATTTTTGAGACTGCGGCGACTACGCAGTCGGCCCTTTAGCCTTAAGCTCACGCGCCAGGTGTCAGCCTGTGGGTCCTGACTTATAGACGCACTTAGGGCTTTTAAAGCCTCTCGCCCATTTTGCTATGGGTCCAGCTTCTACTCCAAACTTCTTTTGGGCTATCTCGCCGGTATAGAGATTGAACGCTGCTGCCGAGATGAAGCGGCATGGACATCGAGTCCGATAGAGGTACCATACATAGAGAAGCCCCCTTTGTTATGTGTGCGGTATGGGGTTTGCACACGAGCCACTAGGTATAGCTTACATTGTCGCAGCTCCTAGCCCGCGAGACGACATGAGGTTAGGCAACAAACAATAGCTTTTTTGCGCGGGTATTGTGAACCCTTGTAGATTAGTTAACTCTGGGGTTGCCATTGATGCCATACAGGTCTTTTGGTTATGGTAGTGCTGCAGTAGCCACGGGTTTCTACTTCATTTGAGCTTTGCAAGCTGGAGTAGGGAATCCACCTTGCGAAGCTGGGTTGTAGCATTTTCTCGGGTATGGATTACCCGTGTTTCTATGCAAGATTTCAAAATCAAGGAAGACAAGGAAATGACTCGGTAAATGTAGTTATCTACATTTACCGAGTATAGGTTCAATAGTGGTATCCGCGATGGGTCAGTTGTTTTTCTGGGGTTCTATATCATTTCTTGCAGATTTCCAGAACATCAAGTTCTTTTCTTTAACATCCGTTGAGTTATGAGAAAGGAAAAGAAATAAGATTTCTATAACAAAATTCAATGAATTCTGAGAAAAGTGTAAATCTGACAGTATGCAATCTCTGTTGGCGATTCTAATGACAAAATCGGAGCGCTTTGCAAGATCTGAATCAGGATTGCTGGTGATTGTAATTACTTTAGTGCCCGCATCGTTTGCGTTGTCTATGGTAGGAATTAGACGTTTTGAATATCCTGAACTCGACAAGATAATCAGGCAATCGCAGCTTGTTAGCTGAAGTGACAGCTGGACGCTGCCGTCAGTAGAAGAGGCAGCCGCACTGCGGTAACCAGCTTGCCATAGCTTATAAGCTGCATTCTGTGCCACAGGAATTGTATTGCCCACTGCCGCAAACATTGTAAAGTCAGATGATTCAATTGTACTAATTACTTTTTTTAGAGTCGCATGGTCAAGCATTGCGGCAGTATTTCTCAATTCGTCGAGCTTATTGTTTAGTATGAAACCTATTGAGGAGTCTGCGTTTTCAATACTTATATCTGTTTGTGACCCCTCAGAAATTGAATGAGATTGTTCGTTGTGTACGAGCGCAATACGCAATTGAGCAAAATTTTCAAATCCTAAGCGGCGTACAAACCTAGACATAGTCGTACGTGAAGTGTCACATTTATCTG
>SKEH01001363.1_pt1 | contig 10553 bp, 9 predicted proteins | sample 4826571 | NCBI WGS metagenome assembly SKEH01 (sample SAMN11008814, study PRJNA524170) | human gut metagenome | biome: Human fecal sample; material: Feces; isolation source: fecal sample from pouch patient p29 | host: Homo sapiens | place: Israel: Tel-Aviv | collected 2016-09-14 | reverse complement strand
ATGAAGAAGAAATCATGGTTACTAACGCCGTACATCAGCTACCAAGCAAGTCAGCAATCAATAAATTTAAGAATATGATTGCAACACCTAAGACCGATTCATTGCGTGAGCAGAAATTGGCTATTTTACTTGAAAAATGAAAGGAAGATGATTGATGAAAACATCAAACGAATTGCATGACCTTTGGGTTGCTCAAGGCGACAAGGTCGAAAATCTTAATGAAAAACTTAACGTAGCTATGCTTGATGATTCAGTTACCGCTGAAGAATTGCAAGCAATCAAAAATGAGCGTGACACTGCAAAAATGAAACGTGACATGTTCAAAGAACAATACACTGAAGCTCGTGCTAGCGAAGTGGCAAACATGACTGAAGAAGAAAAACAACCATTGACTAAGAATGAAGAAGAAGTAAAAGACGCCTTTGTTAAAGACTTCAAAAACCTCGTCCGTGGTCGTTACCAAAACTTGCTTGATTCTAAAACAGACGCATCCGGTTCTGACGCTGGCTTGACTATCCCACAAGATATCCGTACAGCTATTAATACATTGGTTCGTCAATACGATTCATTGCAAGAGTATGTAAACGTTGAAAACGTAACTACTCTTACTGGTTCTCGTGTCTACGAAAAATGGGCTGAAATCACTGGCCTTTCTAAACTCGATGATGAAGCTGGTCAAATCGGCAACAACGATGATCCAAAATTGTCACTTATCAAGTACGCTATCAAACGCTATGCTGGTATTTCAACAGTAACAAACAGCTTGCTTGCTGATTCTGCTGAAAATATCCTTGCATGGTTGTCTGGTTGGATTGCGAAAAAAGTCGTTGTTACTCGTAACAAAGCTATTTTGGATGTTATCGCAACACTCCCAACCAAACCAACATTGGCTAAATGGGATGACATCATTGACCTTGAAGCCAAAGTTGACCCAGCAATCAAACAAACATCATTCTTCTTGACAAACACTTCTGGCTTTACTGCCCTTAAGAAAGTCAAGAACGCAATGGGTGACTACCTCATGGAACGTGATGTGAAATCACCTACTGGCTACTCAATCGATGGTTTCACAGTTAAAGAAGTATCAGACCGTTGGCTTGCTAATGGTACTGGTGGAGCTATGCCATTGTACTTTGGTGACTTGAAACAAGCGGTAACATTGTTTGACCGTCAACACTTGTCATTGCTCTCTACTAACATCGGTGGTGGAGCATTCGAAACTGATACGACTAAAGTACGTGTTATTGACCGCTTCGACGTTGTTAAAACCGATGAAGAAGCGTTTGTGCCAGCGTCATTCAAAGCAATCGCTGACCAAAAAGCTAATCTCACTCCAGGAGCTTAATTAGGAGGTAAGTAATGAGTGTATCTAAGGAAACTATCATGCAGACCCTCAATCTGGATGAGACAGACGACACTGCACTCATTCCAGCTTACATTGAATCGGCTCAACAGTACATTATCAATGCAGTCGGTAGTGATCAGAAATTCTACGACCTTGAAAGTGTAGAAGCTCTATTTGACACGGCTGTAATAGCCCTCACAAGCTCTTATTTCACTTATAGAGTAGCTTTAACGGACACGGTAACTTATCCGATTAACCTAACTTTAAATAGCATAATCGGGCAATTAAGGGGCTTATACGCAACGTATAGTGATGAAAGAGGTGACTAATGCCTAAAGTTAGATATTTACCCTCAGACTTTCGCTTTAAAGCTGATTTTGGCACATACCAAAGCACACCTAACAAGTTTACGGGTGTGAGTGTGCCAAAATTCGTAAAACAATTTACATTGCACTATAAACCCCACACTCGCACGCTCAATCAAGAGTATCTTGCTCAACAGAATGGCGAAAGCGATACACGAGTTATCGTCATTCGCCACAATGCCAAAGTGGTAGAAGGTCAAGTCGCTGTTTTAAATGGCACTCAGTATGATATTGTGCGTGTAAGTCCGAACGAAAACTTTGGGCTTAACCGCTACGACTTTCTGACACTTAGAAAGCACAAGAAAGTTGGGTGATGATTTATGGTAGGGCTTGACAAAGCACTAGAGGGCTGGCTTGAAACAGTCGCTAGCATTGGCGACTTAACACCAGCGGAACAGGCTAAGATTACCACCGCTGGCGCAAAGGTGTTTCAAAAGGAGTTGGAAGAAGTCACTCGTGAGAAACACTACTCAAATAAAAAACATTTGAAGTATGGACACATGGCTGACGGTTTATCTGTCCAATCCACGAATGCGGACGGCAGAAAAAACGGTGTGGCAACCGTAGGCTGGGAAAACAATTACCACGCCCAAAATGCCAGACGATTAAATGACGGCACCAAGAAATACCGTGCTGATCATTTCGTTACCAATGTCCAAAACGATAGCAACGTTCAAAAGAAAGTGCTATTAGCAGAAAAAGAGGAATATGAGAAACTCATTCGAAGAAAAGGAGGGAAGTGATTAAGTGTTAGCAACCGTAAAACTAAAAGAGCTAATTGACGGCAAAGAATTTGGTGAAATAAACGGAGTATATGCAAACAACTTGCCTAAAGAGCTCGAAGAAAACACCGATAAGACAATCGTTTTGCTCACTGAAAGCAATCCATCACTTGATTTGAGTGGGAATAATACCTTTTTCGGAAAAACGGATAGAGTGGAAGTCCAGATTTTTTACAAGGCTGATATTGATTTTGATATCGAAGCCTTTGAAATGGAATTGCTGAAATTCCTAAAATCTGAACACTACTCAATTACAGATATGAGAGAACATAGCATAGACCCCGATACATTACAGATTACGGCGGTCTTTTTTGTTGCTCTCGATAAATTAATTTAACAAAGGAGAAATTACTATATGGCAATTGTAGGTTTGAAAATGGTCCGCCTTGCATTGGTTGACCCAAAAACCCAAAAACTACTTAAAGGTGCTGATGGCCTTTCAACTGATGGCGTGATTGAAGTTGACTCAGCTATGCTTGGTACTCGTACCGCTAACATCTCAAACTTGGAAGGTCAAGCGACTAAAATTCCAGGGAACAATTCAGTGCAAGATGTTATGATTGCACCGGGTTCACCAACAGTGGCGTTCGACTTCAATAACCTTGACTTCGAAATCAAACAAAAAATGCTTGGTTTCAAAGCAGACGGCAAGGGTGGCTACGTTATGGACGGTGAAAAACCACACACAGCGGTTTTGATTGAATCTGAAACACTTGACCGCAAACACTCAGTATTCTTTGGTTTTGCTAACGGTATCATGCAAGAGTCAACTCAAAACGTTGCAACAGACACTGATACTGCCCAAACTCGCCAAGACGATAACGTGACATTTAACGCCTTGTCAGCGACTGCGTTCGGCGGCGAGCCTTACAAGAAATACTATTCTGGTGCATCTACGTTTGATAAAGCTAACATGTTCAAAGAAGTATTTGGTGGATATGTTCTCACTGGTACACCAGTAGTCGGTGGATAATCTAAATAATTCGCAAGAGGTCGGGCTCATGGCCTGACCTCTATTTTTGTTAAAGGAGTAAAGAGAAATGGAAATCAAAACTATTCAAATCCCAGAAATCAGCAAGAAAGCCTTCAAGGTGACTACAAGCAACCGTAACGTTTTGCGTATGCACGAGTACCAACTTGCCGTGCTTAAAATCAGCGACACCGTCGAAGAAGGTGATACACAAGAACAAGCACAAGCTAGCTTTACAATCCTAAAAGAAATGCTCAGCTTTATTCGTGCTATTCTCGACTTGGATGATGAAGCTTATGACAAATTGCTTGATTTGGATAATGTCCGCACGCAAGAAATCTCTGAAAAATTGGTAGGTTACATGTACGGGTTGACGGATGAGCAACTTGAAAACGCTGCTGGTGAAGTTGACCCAAAAGACTAAAATCTAAAGGTGAACAGATTTTTGATTTAGAAAATCGCATTGAAGATTTAAAAATCATTGCTAAAAAATCAATCCAAGGTTTTGGGTGGACACTAGATCAGTATTACGACACTGATTATTATGAGCTAATGAAAATCTTAAATGCCAAAGAGGAAGAAGATAGGATGGTTGACCCAACATCTTTACTCTAATTTTTAAGGAAAGGAGGAAAATTATTACATGGCAAAAGTACAAGCTACCATGTCCACGGAAATCGCCTTAGATACGCTACAGGCTGCCAATTCGATTAAGCGGTTAACTCAGTTAGTCAATAGCTCGACAAACGCATGGAAGGCACAAGAAAGCCAAATGCGTAGTGCTGGGGACTATTTGGGAGCAGCACAAGCTAAGTACGATGGTCTGGGTAATGCTATCCAAAACCAACAACATAAGATTGAGAAACTGAAACAAGAACAGTCTCAACTTAAGGGTAGCACCGCTGAAACCGCTGAACAGTACCTTAAGTACCAACAACAGATTGACCAAGCGACTACTCGTTTGGCGTCGTTGGAAAATCAACAAAGGCAAGCTAAGAACAGCCTGGACTATCATCGGTCTGGGCTTGCCGAATTACAGAAAGAGTACAAGCTACAAAACGAAACTTCCGATGTTTATATCAAGCGTTTGAAAGCTGAAGGCAAGGAAGATGAAGCTAGGCAAGAACAACTCAAGCAATACAAGGGTTCGATTACTAACTTAAACAAGCAGTACGAGACCCAAAAAGAAATGCTTGAGCGTGTCGCTAAACAGTCCGGAAGAACAAGCGATGAATATCGCAAGCAAAAGCAACGCTTGGATGAAACGGCGACAAGTCTAGCACACACTCGCAATGCTGCTGATAAGTTGAATGACGAGATTGAGCAAAGCCAGCGTTCTAGCTCACTCATTGGACGCTTGAAAGATAGTTTTAAACGTTTAGGTAGTGAAGTCAGTGAGACTGAAACAAAAACCTCACGCTTAAAAGGTATCTTCGGGGCTACGTTTGCAGCTAACTTGATCAGCAACGGTTTCCAAAACGCATTGGGAGCTATCAAAGGTAAGTTTGACGAAATCGCACATTCTAGTGCTGAATATGTTAAATACCAACAAACCATGAATGCCACTTGGTTAACCTTGACGGGCAATGCCGAAGAAGGTAAGAAAATGGTCGATATGACCAACCAAATGGCACAGGCAGCGGCTAACTCAACTGAAATGGTTGATGGTATGAACCAGAAATTCTATGCCGTTACCCACAATACCGAGTTGACTAAACAACAAACGCAAGCCATCTTGACTTTGCAAGACGCTTTTGGTCAAACCGATGCAGCCGTTGAGAATTTCGCAAGCCAATGGGCTCAAATGATTGCCAATGGTAAGGTTCAAGGGCAAGACATGATGTCTATTATCAATGTCTTCCCGGAAATGAAGAACCAGCTTAAAGAAGTGGCAGCACAAGAGCTTGGGATTACAGACATGACCGCAGATAAATATGCGGAACTTCAAAAAGACGGTAAGATTACCGCTGAGATGGCACAGAAAGCCTTGTTTGAGTTGCAAGATAAATACAAGGATGCGACGGCTAACTTCTCAACCACTATCGGTGGTCTTGAAAGAACAATTCAGTCTCGTATGCCGGCGGTGGTCGCTGCTTTCCGTGACCCAATCGATAAAATGAAAAACCCATTCTTGCAACAGATTGGGGATTGGGTTGCTGACCCTAACACTGAAACGAAATTCAAGGATTTAGGGGAACACGTTTCCAAAGGTCTAGGCACTATCATGGATGCCTTTTCTAAGGTCTTTAATCTAGGTAGTGGCACCGACAAGCTCAACGGCTTCATGGACGGCCTTAACAAGGTCGTTGATAACGTTAGTAAAACCATTGCTAACAACGCCCCTAAGATTGTAGCTTTCTTCAGGGAAACTAAAGATAGTTTAGGAGCAGTATTCAGCATCGGTAAAGATTTTGCTGGTGGTGTTTGGGAAGTTGCTATAGACATGATTAAAGGTGTCGCTGGTGCTTTCAACCTCATGACCGGCAATGGTAAGAAGGCTAAAGGGCCAGTCACATCACTATCTAAGGCATTAGGCGGCATCGCAGAACATAAAACGGCTATTAAAACGGTTGGTTCTTTGTTTGCTGCTTATTTTGTAGGTTCTAAGGTCGCTCTTGGAATAACGGCAGTAGTCAAAGGTATTCATGCTTGGCGAACAGCTACAGTTGGAATGACGGCGGCACAAAAGGCAATGAACTTAGCAATGGCTTCCAACCCGATTGGTTTGATAGTGGTTGCAGTAACTACGGCTATCACTGCCCTAGTGCTACTTTACAAGCACAACAAGAAATTCAAAGCCTTTGTTGACGGCATGTTCAGTGCTGCAAAGAAAGCCTTTGATAAAATCTTCAAGGTTACTAAAGAAATCTTTGGTAAGATCATTGATTTCTTTAAAAAGGACTGGAAACAAGTCCTTTTATTTATCGCCAATCCTATTGCTGGAGCATTCGCTTTAATTTACAAGCACAATAAGAAATTTAAGAAATTCGTTGATGGCACAGTGGACCGTGTCAAAGATATGGCTAAAGGTGTTGAAAAACACATGAGTAGCCTTAAGAAAGATTGGGGCGAAAAGTGGGACAATGTCAAGAAGTTCGCATCTAAAACGTGGGAAGGTATCAAGGGTAATGCTAGTGAAGCGATGATTGCTCTTGGTAAGGATATTGACAAGAACCACAAGGGCATCAATAAGAACTGGTTTGAAGGTTGGGAAAACTCTAAGAAATTCCTATCTAAAAAATGGGATGAAATCGGAGCGTTAACACAAGAGAAATTTGGTGTTAACATTACCAAACTAATCACGGATGCCTTAACCAACATTGGTAATTTCTTCAAGAACACTTGGGATAATGTCAAAAAAGGTTTCGGTGAGATGTGGGACGGCATGAAAAAACTTGCCGGAGACGGTATCAATGCTGTCATTGCCTTGCCAAACGCTGGTATTGACGGTATCAACAAACTGATTTCTGATTTCGGTGGTAGTAAAGAAGCTATCTCTAAAATTCCGAAAGTTAAGTTTGCCGGTGGTACTGGTATGTTTAGCTCATACCGAAACCCAATCACCAAGCCTACGTTAGCTACTCTTAACGACGGCTACGATAGCCCAGAAACCAACAACCAAGAGATGGTAATCTTGCCTAACGGTAAGTCATTCTTGCCACAAGGTCGAAACGTTGAATACCTCTTGCCTACTGGTTCGGAAGTCATCAATGCCAGTGAGTTAGCAATGCTCATGGGTGTTGAACGTGGAGCGTTTGCAAAAGGCACTGGATTCTGGTCTAAAATCTGGGATACGGCTACTAATGTGGCGGGCTCAGTATGGGATACCATGAAGAACGGTGTCGATAAATTCATGAAGATGATTGAGTTTGTCACCGATGTCGTTAAAGACCCAGTTGGATCATTGGCTAAGAAATTCAGTCCTAATGCTGATAAGTTAGCTGGTATGTTTAACCCACTCGGTAATGCGTTGTACAAGAAACCAGTTGAAGAAGCCAAGAACTGGTGGAAAGAGCTTTGGTCTATGGCTAACGCTTCGATGGATGAAGGTACTGTGGCTATGGGTGCTAAAGGCGACGACTACCGCTTTAAAGACAAGGCAAAAGACGCTGGTGCTGACCCATGGGGTTACTTCTATCGTGAGTGTGTATCTTTCGTTGCCAGCCGTTTGGCGAACCTTGGTGTTAAACCTAGCTTGTTTAGTCACCTTGGAAATGGTAACCAATGGATATCTGCTAGCGTGCCACACTTAAGCAGACCAAAACCGGGTACGGTTGCCGTCTACACTGGTGGACCAGTATCAAGCAACCACGTTGACTTTGTAACGGCAGTACATGGGGACACTTACGACGGTGAAGAATACAACTACGGTGGGAACGGTCAGTATCACCAATATGCAGGCCATCATATCTCTAACGCTGCTACGTTCCTTGATTTTGGGGTGCGTGACAGTGGTGGCGGTGGTGAAGACAATAGTAAACCACTTAAAGACCGCAATAGTCCACTTCAAACCTTGATTAAACACCAAGTCGGTGGCATGTTCGACTGGATTAAGAAAACCCTTGGTCCGTTGCTCAGTCCAGCCGGTGGTGGTGAAGATAATCCACAAGGGACTGGAGTAGCTAGATGGCGTGATTCGGTAGAAAAAGCACTGAAAGCCAACGGCTTGCCTACCACTCAAGAATACGTCGGGGCTTGGTTGCGACAAATTCAAAGCGAATCTGGTGGTAACCCTAATGCCGTCCAAGGTGGGTATGTCGATATCAACACTTTAACCGGTGACCTTGCCAAAGGGTTGGTACAGACAACATCTAGCACCTTTAATTCATTCAAGCACAAAGGTCACGGAAACATCTTCAACGGCTATGATAACCTTTTGGCTGGTATCGCTTATGCGAAAGCTCGTTATGGTGGTAACATGCTTGCGGTTATCGGACACGGGCATGGCTACGCTAACGGTGGTCTAGTCCACAAGAACGGTGTTTATGAATTAGCTGAAGGCGATATGCCGGAATATGTTATTCCTACGGATATCGCCAAACGAGGTAGAGCGTGGCAATTACTTACTGAAGCAGTGGCACGTTTCGCTGGTGATGCCCCACAAGGCAATCACGATAACACTTCAGACCGTGAGCGTGTTTCTGTTCTGGAAGATAAATTAGATGTCATGATTGGTTTGCTAAGTCAATTAGTAACCAACGGCTCTAACCCAATCGAGATCAGAAACGTTATCGATGGAAGAAGTGTGTCAAACGGTCTAGCACCGTTCATGACAAAAGCAACAAACGATTATGAACGCAGACAAGCGTTGTTAGGAGGTAGCATTATTTGATAGGAATGTCAGTGATTTACGACGGTAAAAACTTAACCGAATTATTCAATGAGGGGCGAGGGCGTACCGTTCCAGTGGATGTCACTAAGAACGTGGCATCTAACTTCAATAACAACTATCAAGACCAAGGGCGTAGACGCTACGGCCAGCAATTCCTATATAGCACCTTGTCAGTCAAACAGATTCAAGTATCGTTTACCTTGGTAGGAAACTACGACTACTTTAATAGCGTCGCTGAAACGTTGGGCGGTTATCTCAATGTAGATAAACCGAAACCATTGATTTTTGGCGACGAACCTAACAAGGTTTGGGAGGCTATCCCGTCTGGTCAAGCGTCCCTTACCGTGGATAAGAACACGGCACCGATTACCGCAACGGTAACGGTTACGTTCGATGTACCTAAAAGCTACGGTGAAAACAAGGCACAAGCCCTAGTAAGTAGCGATGGTGAAACCAAGTACGGTAGCATTAAGAAAGTCTCTACTGGACACTACAAGGCAACTCTAAAAAACTTTGGCACGGCTGAAACTTACCCAGATATTAAGCTGAAATTCAACTCAGATAATGGCTGGGTTGGGATTGTGAAATCGTCCAGCGAAAGCTATGAGATTGGAAACCCTAATGAAGCCAATACCCGTACAGCTAAACAATCTGAAATTCTGTTCGACTATGTTTCTAATAACTGGATCACCAACGGTTTTGCGGTTGGTGCGAAAAATCAAGGGCGTTTTAATGATGATAGTCACTCACTCAATGGCACTCTTGCTATCGAAAACAATTGGGGCAGACCACACATTGCCTTAACAAACACTGGTGGTGGGGATAAATACCTACGAGGTAGTTCGTTAACATGGGAGATTCCGGCAGATAGTAATGGTCAAAAAGGCTCGTTGTATGAATATTTTTGGTGGAGACAAATATTGTGGCTGGGTGCTGCAAATCAATTCGGTTTCATCAAAATATCTGTAACAGACGCAAACGGTGTATTTCTCTACGGTGTAGAAACTTACAAACACACTAATGGTTTTGACTGCCATTATAATTTCCTAGCAGGAGATGGCAAAGGTGGTTATAAAGTCCTCGATAGAAAACATTTCTACGGGACACACGTTTCAACTGCTAACCCATTCAATGAACCACAAGGTTGGTCGGATGTTCAACGCTTTGATGATGTTCTTCAATTTTACTGGCAAGGGTCTTATCCTAAGTTCACCGTGCCAGAGATTAAAGGGAAAAAATCAGCTAAAATCCATATTGGTATTTTCGGCATCAAAGATTGGCCGTTGATCACACACTTGTATCTGGATAGTTTTGTTTACGCAAAGCATCACGTAGAGAAGGAAGAAGACATCCCTAACTGTTTCCGTAAAGGTTCTATTCTCGAAGTAGACATGGCTAAAGGTAAAACTTACGTTGATAATCTGCCTGCTCTTAATGAGCTAACTTACTTGTCCGAGCCGTTTAGCATTGGCACTGGTGAAACTGAAATCGACATCTACACATCAAGTTGGGTAAGAACTGACCCAACTATTGAAATTACTTGGAAGGAGCGTTATGTTTAATGCAAATTTGGATTCATGACAAGAACATGCGGAAAGTGTGCGCGTTGAATAATAACGTTCCTGGCATGTTGCCATACTCAAACAGTCAATGGCACACTTATCTTGAATACTCAACCAGCACTTTTGATTTTACGATTCCTAAAATTGTAAATGGGAAACTGCATGATGATATCAAATACATCAATGATCAGATGTAC
>SKEH01001356.1_pt1 | contig 10630 bp, 9 predicted proteins | sample 4826571 | NCBI WGS metagenome assembly SKEH01 (sample SAMN11008814, study PRJNA524170) | human gut metagenome | biome: Human fecal sample; material: Feces; isolation source: fecal sample from pouch patient p29 | host: Homo sapiens | place: Israel: Tel-Aviv | collected 2016-09-14 | reverse complement strand
ATAAAAGGAAGTGAAATGATGAAAAATCTCAAAACATTTATTGTCTATTATTCACGAACTGGAAATACAAAGGTAGTTGCTGAACTGATTCAAGAAAAAATTGGTGAAGATCGATCGTGTACAAATTGAAACAGAAAAAAACCAACAGATTAATGGATAGAAAGAAGTTAGGAAATTTGAATAGAGAAAAATTCGGTGTCATTTTACCAATTACATTATTATCTTATTTTTTGATATTGATGGATAATTCAATCATTTTTACAAGTTCTGTGCAGATAGGTAAAAGTTTAGGGTTATCTGCCTCAGCACTTTCATGGGTATCAAGTGCGTATACACTCACTTTTGGAGGTTTTTTGCTATTAAGCGGACGCCTTTCTGATCTGTTAGGAAGAAAACGTATTTTTTTGATAGGCTTACTGATTTTTGGTTTCAGTTCTTTAATGATTGGGCTATCGAAAACAGCTGAAATGGTCATTATTATGCGTGCAGTACAAGGAATTGGTAGTTCCATTATCGCACCGACAACTTTGGCATTGATCATGGATGCCTATCAAAATAATATGAGACAACGTGCGATTTCTTATTATGGAGCAACTGCGGGAATTGGCTCAAGTATTGGCTTATTAGTTGGTGGTGGACTGACTAGCTTGATTTCTTGGCGTGCTGGCTTTTTAATAAATGTTCCATTTACTCTCGTATTATTTATATTAACATTGAAGTATGTGAAATCATCAGCGCGTCGAAAAGAAACTATCGACTATTTAGGCAGTTTACTTTCCATAATTGGTTTGGTGGGTATTATCTATGGTTTTACTGAAGGGATATTTAGCTTCATAGTTGTAGGTATTATCTTTATATTCTTGTTTATATTATGGGAGAGAAAGACTTCTTCGCCCATTCTACCTTTAGCACTTTTTCAAAATAAGATTCGTTCTGGTGCTTATGCGACTCGTCTTTTATTTATGATGGCTATGTTGCCATTTTGGTTCTTTTTACCACAAATGATGCAAAGCCAATATGGTTTTTCAGCGCTAGAATCCGGGTTTGCTTTTTTGCCACTGACAATTGTTAATTTTATAATTGCGATGCAATTACCAAAGCTAACAGGGAAATTTGGTAATAATAGGGTATTACTTATTGGAGAAATAATACTAGCTATAGGGTTGATTTTACTTGCAATCTCAAATCCAGTAAATGGTTATTGGCAGACTGTTTTTGTACCTATGATCATACTTGGATTAGGTCAAGGATTAATATTAGCACCGGTGACATCTGCGGGTGTTTATGAAGCACCTGATAAATTAGCTGGTATTGCAAGTGGTGTAACGAATACGATGCATCAAATTGGTGGTCCTATTGGGTTATCATTGATTGTTGCAACAACCACAAATTTTCAAACTGAAATCTGGATAATGGCAGTATTTACCCTTATTTCTATAGTGGTAGTAGCTATTTTCCTCAATACTGAGAAATAAAAATTTTTAATTTAGTAGTCATATAAAAAATAGAAGCTAAGATTTGATGATCGATCAAACTTTTAGCTTCTATTTTTTATAGATATTATTTTATTACTTAAAAAGGAAAAATGACTTTCAACAATAAGCGCTAGATTTCCAAAATGTGGGAAGCTAATTTGAAAGTTTAATTCTTATTGTCGGCGGAGCTGAGCGGCCTTTTCACGACCTCTATTCACCGTGTTCAAAGGCTTGCATCTTCAACAATAAGCCCAACCAGATGAAAAACATAAAAGCTGTTTTTCTCTGCTTGTTCTTATTGCTTGATGCAGAGCAGCCTTTTCACGACCTTATCTACGGTGTTCAAAGAGCTGACCTTCAACAATAAGTCAAAAAATCTCAAAACATGGAGAGCTGTTTCGAGATTTTCCTCCTTATTGCTCAGGTCAGAGCGCTCTTTTTACGACCTTTATCCACGGTGTTCAAAGACCAACTCCTTGAAATAAGTCTGAATTTTTCAAAACATGAGAAGCTGTTTCGAAAAATCCATTCTTATTTTCGGCGGAGCTGAACGGTCTTTTCACGACCTCTTTTACTTTGTGCTATGTTGATGCGAGACTGTCGATTGTGTGGTGTCTTCTTGCAATTGTGCATCGTTGTGGATTTCCTGTGTGTTATGACGTACTAGTAAGAAGTTTAGTAAAACAAGTACAGAGGTTGAAATAAAGACACCACGATAACCAAACACACTAGACACACTTGAACCGATCATTGGGCCTACGACATTCCCAGTTGCTTGGAAAGATTGATTGTAGCTAAATATTCTGCCTGCTGCATTGTGAGGAGAATATTTCGTGATCAACGCCTGAACAGCTGGTAGAAGACACGCATCAGAAATACCGATCAAGAAGCGAAGTCCAGCAAGTTGCCAAACATTAGTAACAAAGGCCATTGGAATATAAACGAGAATGGCGAATCCTAATCCGATAGCTAAAATCCGTTCACTACCGATCTTATCACCCAAACGTCCAAAACGAGGGGCAGCAATCAATGTCGCAATCCCGGGAATCGAAGCGATGATACCACTGATCAATGTCACGTTTCCATGACCATTCAATAACTGTCGGATATACAGGCTGATAATTGGGCTGATCGAATTATTTGATGCTTGTATGATCATTGTAGTCACAAACATGCCGATCACCACATGAGGATATTTTAAATCTTTGAAAATTTGTTTGGCAGAAGACATGTCTTCTTTTTTGATTGGTACGAATTTTTCATGAACAAAGAAGAGACTTAATAAGAAAACGAAGAATAAAATGATCCCAGTAATAAAGAAAGTTGGACGATAACCAAACGCAGAAGCAGAGATTCCGCCAAGTAGAGGACCAAGTAAAGTTCCAGTAACAGAACCAGTAGCCAAAGTACCTAATACTTGTCCGCTTTTTTCTTTGGGAGTGCCTGTTGCTACGAGTGCAGTTGCATTACTGATATAACCTGAAAAGATTCCTTGTAATAAACGTAGAGCGACTAATTGATAGACACTTGTGACACAGCCCATTAAAGAAATAACGATTGCCATCCCTAATGAGGCACGTAAAAGCATCAATTTTCGGCCTTTTTGGTCCGCTAATTTTCCCCACCAAGGTGAGATAAGTGTCGTGACTAAAAAAGTAGAAGAAAATGTTATACCGCTCCAAAAATTTAACTGCGATGTAGTATAAGATCCCAAAGTATCTATGTAAAGTGACATGAAAGGCATGACTAGACTAAAACCAATACCTGCCATAAATGTACCAAACCATAAGACAAACAAGTTTTGCTCCCATGGCTCTCTTTTTCTAAACAATTTTTCCTTTATCTGTGTGGCCAATGCAATATCCTTCTTTCTGAAAATTTCCATTTACAGTTAGTTATTATAAACTACAATATGTAGTTTATCAATGAAACTCTCTTTTTTATCTTGGTTTTTCATGGTAAACTTATTTTGTTGAGGATTTAACTTATGAGAGGACCGTAGAAATGAAAAAAAGAAATCTATCTCAAGAGAAAATCATCGCCTGTTTCCGTGAGTTAGCAGAAGAGATGGATGTTCCACAAATCACGTTTCAACATTTAGCTAAACGTCTGGATGTCAAATCGCCTTCATTGTATAACCACTTTAAAAATATGCGTGAAGTAAAGACGGCTTTGACAGCGAGATTACTGCAAGAACTCAATGATGAATTACGTCGTGCATTAGTAGGGAAAAGTGGAGCAGAGGCTTTACGCATCTATGCACAGATCTATCAATCTTTTGCGTTTGCGAATCAAGCTGTTTACGAATTACTGATCAGTATTCCGCATACAAATGAGGAAATACTATTGGACGGGATACATGAAACAAACCAGATCATTCTTCAAATTTTTGACTCATTCCCATTAACAAAAGAAGAAAAAACACATCGTAGTAGAGAATTGAGAAGTATGATTCATGGGTATCTTTCTCTACGATTTTTGGGCTATTTCACTAAGGAACCAAAAGTCTCTCCTGAAGACAGTTATTCTTGGATGATCAATGATTTTATTGCAACTTTACCAAGCAAATGAAACAATCGGTATTTTATCTTTAGTCCCTTCATAAAATGTCCCTTTTATAAGAGAAAATTCTTGCAACTTTCTTGAAAAGTGACTAAGATGAGTCTAAGAAAAAGCGAAGAAAAGGAGTACGAATATGTATCAAGTAGTTATCATGTTCGGTGACAATGAGCCTTGGTGGTTTTTTGAAAACTGGGAAGACGATATTGAAATCGAAGAGTCATTTGATTCTTTTGAAGAAGCACAAGCAGAGTATGAAAAAAAATGGCTCACAATCAAAAATCAATATGAGTATATCAATGCAAAAAGCAACTTTCTAAGTGCCTTCTGGAATGATGGCGAGGAACGATGGTGTGAAGAGTGTGATGATGATCTACAACAATATAAAGGATTGGCTTTATTGAAAAATCATCAACCAATCACCTTAGAAAGCAGAAAGGAATTTTATGAAACAACTAATTCTAGCGGAAAAACCAAGCGTTGCGAAAGACCTAAGCAAGGTGCTTGGTGCTAATCAAAAATACAAAAACTATTACGAAGGACCTAAGGTGATCGTTACTTGGGCCCTTGGTCATTTACTGGGGTTAAAAATGCCAGAAGACCTAAATAAAGAATGGCAAAGTTGGCAGATGGAAACATTACCAATGATTCCTAAAAAGTTAGGCATCAAACCATTACCAAAAACAGGTCATCAATTGAAAGCAATCAAACAATTAGCTCAACGAAAAGATGTTTCAGAAGTGGTAATCGCGACTGATGCAGGACGAGAAGGAGAATTAGTCGCTCGTTGGATCTTGGAGTATATACATTTTAACAAACCAGTGAAAAGACTTTGGATTTCTTCACAGACAGACAAAGCAATCAAGACTGGATTCAAGCAACTAAAACCAGCTAAAGCTTATGATACGCTATATGATTCAGCATTAGCTAGAGCAAAAGCAGACTGGTTGGTTGGTTTGAATGTTACTCGTGCATTGACTGTGAAATATCAAGATAATTTATCAGCTGGTCGTGTACAGACACCTACATTAGCGTTGGTAAGAGACCAAGAAAGAAAAATCGAAACGTTTAAACCACAAACATATTTTTCGATTTTGTTGAATGTAGAAAAAGAACAAGCAAAAATGGCTCAGAAAAATCAATTTGCGTTGAAGTCACAGGAAGAAGCGCAAGCACTGGTTCATCGTTTAAGCCAACAAAAAGGAACCGTTTCATCTATTGAAGAGAAAACGAAGATTGAGAGCGCGCCTTTACCCTATGATCTAACAGAGATCCAAAGAGAAGCAAATCAGCGTTATGGTTATTCTGCTAAGAAAACGTTGGGGTTAGTACAAAGTCTATATGAAACACATAAAATTGTAACGTATCCTCGGACAGATAGTAAATATCTGACGAATGATATGAAAAGTACAATGAGTGAGCGGTTGCAAGCAGTCAGCGATTTTGCTCCAGAGGTCAAACAATATCTAAAAAACGGGGCTGTAGTCCGTCAAACCAAAGTCTTTCAGGATAATAAAGTAACTGACCATCATGCGTTGTTGCCTACTGAAAACCGTCCTCGTTATGAAAAACTAAGCAATGAAGAACAAAAAATCTATCAAATGATCGTGACCCGCTTTTTAGGATTATTTGCAGAACCGCATAAAGTGAGCCAGACAAAAATTACTGTCGTTTTTGACAAAGAAGAATTTATTTTCCGTCAAACCAAAGTGTTACAAGCAGGGTGGAAAACAGTAAGCCAAGAAGAAACAAGTAAGTTTGATTGGCAGCAAGGACTACGTATCCAACCGAATTTTACGATCAAAAAAGAACTGTCCGCACCGCCAAAACCGCTGACTGAAGCGAGTCTTTTAGGTCAAATGGAAAAATACAGTTTGGGTACACCAGCAACAAGGGCAGAGATTATCGAAAAGCTGATCAAATCTGAATTGATGGAACGTACGCCACAAGGCTTACAAGTTTCTCCTAAAGGGAAACAATTATTAGAGTTGGTGAATCCTTCACTCGTTTCTCCAGAATTGACTGAAAGTTGGGAGAAAGACCTAGAGGCGATTGCTGCTGGTAAAAAACAGGCAGAACACTTCTTAAAAGAAATCGAAAAAGAAACAAAACGTTTAGTACAGGAAATTAAAACAAGTAAGCAAACGTATCAAGATTTCTCAATCACACAAAAGAAGTGTCCAGAGTGTGGGTCCAATCTCCGCGAAAAAAATACGCGTGATGGAAAAATCTATGTTTGTACTAATCAGGACTGTGATTATCGTCGTCGAAAAGATCCCAAAGTGTCCAATCACCGTTGTCCACAATGTCATCGTAAAATGGAAATTATTGAAGGCAAGAATGGATCTTATTTCCGTTGCAAATATGACGGTACAACGGAGAAAATGCTAGGAAAAAAAGAACAGAAGAAAAAAATGACCAAACATGAAGAACGTCGATTGATGAAAAAATATTCTCAAGCAGATGAACCAGAGGAAAGTCCACTGGCAGCTGCACTAAAAGCAGCCATGGAAAAATAGAGAATAAGAAATCAGAACAGAAGTGTTCAACTCCAAGAAGTAAGAAGAAATTCATGAAATTGTTTTTCAATTTTTTGAATTTCGGCTTATTTTCCAAGAAGTTGCTTCTGCTAATGCTATTTATTTGGGCTTAGCGCATAGAGGTCGAGACAAAAGTCGTTTAGGTTTGAGAAACTGGAGAGAAAAACGAACAATACGTTTTTTGTATTGCTCGTTTTTTTAATTACCGAAAAGCCTGACTTTTGGGCGCCGTTTATTCGAAATTAGAGTGTGTAGCAAAACTGATTTTTAGATTTGTCCCACACTCCCTTTTTTTGCCGAAAAATTGGGAAATTATGGTGATCATCAGATGAAGCACATTTTAGATTTTTCTATAACAGTTCAAAGAGTTGAACTGTTTTCACAATCTTATCCACGGTGTTCAAAGGCTTGCATCTTCAGCAATAAGACCAACCAGATGAAAAACATGAAAAGCTGTTTTTCTCTGTTTGTTCTTATTGCTCGATGCAGATCAGCCTTTTCACAACCTTAATCCACGGTATTCAAAGAGCTGACCTTCAACAATAAGGAAGAAAATCTCAAAATATGGAAAGCTATTTCGAGATTTTCTTCCTTATTGCTCAGGTCAAAGCGGTCTTTTCACAACCTTATCCACGGTGTTCAAAGACCAACTCCTTGAAATAAGTCTGAATTTTTCAAAACATGGAGAGCTGTTTCGAAAAATCCATTCTTATTGTCAGCGGAGCTGAACGGTCTTTTCACAACCTTTATCCACGGTGTTCAAGAAGCAACTCCTCAACAATAAGCCTTAGATTTCCAAAATATGGGAAGCTATTTTAGAAATCTAATTCTTATTTGCTCGGAGCTGAACGCTTCTTTCACAACCTTTACAACCTTTCATAAATCGGCTCATGGTCTAAATGGGTTAATATCGTTAGGAAATCGGTGAATTTTAGGATCAATGTGGTTGTATTTATATTTGGGTGGAAGCCGACAGTACTTTTTTGATCGATATCAGAGTCGATGATTACTTTGATCAGATGATCTTTATCATGCATCAATGCGAGAGGTGTAACTGTGCCTGGTGCAACACCTAATAAATCTTTGAGCTGCTCTTCTGAGACAAAAGATAGACGTTTTTCTTCTAGTTGATCTGCAAGTTGTTTTAGATCTGCTTGTTTTTCATCGGGTAAGATAACTAGATAGATTTGTTTTCCTTTTTTGGCTTTTAATAATAAGTTCTTTACTTGTGGACCTGGAAGAGTAAATGGGATATTTTTAACAGAAGTTATTGCTGGATGCTCCACTTTCTGATAAGAAATGCCTAAGTGATCAAGCAACTCGTAGGCTTCTTGTTCAGTTGCAAGTGCCATATTATAAGACGCCTCCTTTATTTTTTACTAGTTTATCATAAAAAAGAGTTGACAAACTAAAAATAATCATGTAAATTACACGTAAGTTAAAACAAACGACATCGAAAAGAAAAGTAGCGATTAAATGTTTTAAGAGAGTCTCTGGTAGGTGAGAAGAGATAGCAGTTAATAGTGAAACACATCTTGGAGTCGATTTTCTGAAATAGAGTAGGAAAATCCGGGAAGCCCGTTATAGCTGCGGTCGTTGTTAGATGACCAGATAAGGTTAGTATCCGTGAGGTGCTGACAAAAAAAGGTGGAACCACGTAATTTACGTCCTTTGATCGTTTGATCAAAGGACTTTTTTTATTTTCGTGGCTATTCAAGTAAAGCATTATCTTATTTGGACCGATCTGAATTCTGGGAACGACTGTTAGAGGTTTCTTTTGTGAAGAAGAAACAAACAGAGGTGGGAACACGTGTTATACGTCCTCTTGACGAGAGTCAAGAGGATTTTTTTTTATTTAAAGGAGGAAGAAAGAAATGAATTATTTGATTGAAGTAATGCCGCAATTGTTAGTGGGAGCTCTCACAACCTTGAAATTATTTATTTTTACCTTGATTGGTTCATTACCATTAGGGATCATCTTAGCGTTAGGATTATCTCTGCATTTTAAACCGATTCGCTATATTTTACAGACTTATGTTTGGATCATGCGAGGCACACCTTTGCTACTTCAATTGATTTTTGTATTCTATGGGTTACCAACAATAGGAATCGTCTTTGATCGTTTTGAAGCTGCATTGATCGCATTTATTTTAAATTATGCCGCTTATTTTGCAGAAATATTCCGTGGCGGTATCCAATCGATTCCTCAAGGACAATATGAAGCAGCGCAAGTGTTGCAACTAAGCCCATTTCAAACTGTCACAAAAATCATTATTCCACAGGTAACGAAGATCGTTTTACCATCAGTTGGGAATGAAGTAATCAATTTAGTCAAAGATTCTTCACTGATCTACATCTTGGGATTAGGAGATGTGATGCGTGCCGGCAAGATTGCGATGGAACGAGATGCTACATTGTTGCCGCTACTAGGGGTCGCTATCATCTACTTAGTATTAACTGGAGTCTTAACAATCATCATGAAACAAGTTGAAGGAAAATTGAACTATTATCGCTAGGAGGAAAGCACATGATTGAATTAAAAAAAGTAAGCAAAGCATTTGGAGAAAAGAAAGTAATCAACGGACTAGATTTAACGATTCCAGATGGTCAAACAATGGCAATCGTTGGTCCTTCTGGCGGTGGTAAAACAACCCTTTTAAGAATCTTGGCAGGAATAGAAAAAGCAGATAGCGGGAACTTTTATTTAGATGGAACACCATTTGATCCATTTGAATTAAAAACAAAAGAACAAGTTGTTGGTGTAGTTTTTCAAGATTTCCAACTTTTCCCACACTTAAGTATTTTTGATAATATTACATTAGCACCAAAAATGGTGTTGAAACAGTCAAAAGAAGAGTATACGAAAAAAGCAAAAGAACTGGCCACATCTTTGGGAATCAGCGATTTGTTAGACAATTATCCGTATCAATTATCTGGAGGACAAAAACAACGGGTAGCAATTGCACGAGCACTTGCGATGAACCCACGAGTTCTAGCCTATGATGAACCAACTAGTGCATTAGACCCAGAGTTGCGTCAACAGGTTGAAAAACTGATTCTATCATTGAAAGAAGAAGGCGTGACACAGATCATTGTTACGCATGATCTTGTCTTTGCTGAAAATGTCGGTGATCAATTAGTGAAAGTTGTTCCAAACAAGTAAGAGGGAGGATATGTGTCATGAAAAAATTTAGTTTTGTACTTGCAATCATTGCAGGAATCATCCTTCTTTCAGGTTGTACAAACAAAAAAGCAACAGAAGATAATTGGTCCACAATCAAAGAAGAGAAAAAAGTAATCGTTGGATTAGATGATACATTTGTACCTATGGGATTTCGAGATAAAGATGGTAAACTGACAGGATTTGATATTGATCTTGCGACTGCTGTCTTTAAAGAATATGGCATCAATGTTGAATTTCAACCAATCGATTGGTCAATGAAGGAATTCGAATTGAACAATGGCACGATCGATCTCATCTGGAATGGTTATTCGAAAACGGATGAGAGAGCCAAAAAAGTTCAATTTACAAAGCCATATATGGAGAACTCCCAAGTATTGATCACTCCTAAGAAATCTGGAATCACGAGTTTTGCACAGATGAAAGATAAAATCATTGGCGCTCAAAACGGTTCTTCTGGTTATGATATCTTCACAAGACAACCTGAAACTTTGAAGGATATCGTAAAAAATAAGGATGCGGTCTTATATGATAGTTTTAACGAAGCTTTGATCGATTTGAAAAGCGGTCGAATTGATGGCTTGTTGATGGATAAAGTTTACGCGGGTTACTATTTAAAACAAAAAAATGAAATAGATGAATTCAATATGACGACTGGTGATTATGAAAGTGAAAACTTTGTAGTAGGTGCCCGTAAAAGTGATGATGAATTAGTGAAGAAAATCAATGATGGAATCGCGCAACTAGAAAAAAATGGCGAGTTCCAAAAGATATCAGATAAATGGTTTGGAGAAGATGTTACACCAGGTGCATCATAAAAAAGAGTTGGTATAGTGTACAGCAAGAGATTGTACACTATACCAACTCTTTTATAT
>SKEH01001353.1_pt1 | contig 10650 bp, 13 predicted proteins | sample 4826571 | NCBI WGS metagenome assembly SKEH01 (sample SAMN11008814, study PRJNA524170) | human gut metagenome | biome: Human fecal sample; material: Feces; isolation source: fecal sample from pouch patient p29 | host: Homo sapiens | place: Israel: Tel-Aviv | collected 2016-09-14 | reverse complement strand
ATGTATTTCTTCAAGAAAAGAAAACACGGTCATATCATCATATATCATAAAACCCACGCCAATCTTATTTCCAAAATTAGCGTGGGGTTCTTTTTCTTAATTAAATTTATTTCTTACTAAAAATCAAATGCAAGCCGCCATCCTTTAGCTTCTTCACATCTTTGATTTCAAAGTTATCATCTACATAATCACCCAGAGTATCAAAAGCCGCTTTTTTACTTGCATCACCGCTAACAATATATGGAATACCCATTGACCGTAAAAATGCTAAATATTCTTTCTTAGCTTGCCTTGTCACTACCTAAATGGCATGCATTTTGTGACCATTGTATTCAAAGTAATTTACTGGCCAACCATCTTTTCCCTTACGATTAAAAGCAACTGACCAAGTTTCTGCTTCAACTTTTGGAAACCAATCTTCATATCCAACATTTGAAGTATCATACATACGGGCTTAAATAAATTTCAGCAGGTGCAGCATACATTTGAATTGTCTCTCGCCCACTTCCATCTGCATTACTTAAACGAAACAGTTCATTAGAATAATATTAGTCACTGTCATAAGGTCCATCAATTTTACCGTCAGTTAAGACGTACGTACAACAATTACTTTACTTCTCTTCATTCATATCCTCTATTTTTATTATTTTAAATTCTTTTTAAAGAAATCTTCTACCTTGTCAAATGGGATTTTTTCTACATTGTCATAAAGATCAATATGCTCTGCATCGTCAACAATATATTTTTCTTTTGGTTCATTTGCTAAAGCATAGGCTCTTTCAGAAAAGGCGCGTGAATGAGCATGATCACCAAAGATAAATAAAATTGGTCTTGGTGTAATTTCATCAATATGTGCTAAAGCATCAAATTGCAACATTGATAAATCAGACGTCGTAGTAAATCCACCACGCGCATTTGCATGAAATCCACGTGGTACAGCATAGAATCTCATCCATTCATTAGTAATTGGATCAGTTTCTGGCAATGAATCGACATCAGGATATGGACGATCTGGGAAAAATGGTTTGTATTCTGGTTCCTCATTAGCATAATCGACCCAACGTTGACGAGTTAACTTGTCCTTTAATTCATCAAGTTGATCTTTAGACAAATTCTGCATTCCGCGAATATCGGTAATATCATAAAGAGAGGCCGTTGCAATTGCCTTAATTCTAGTATCTACACTAGCAGCTGATAAACTAAAACCACCTGAACCACAAATGCCGATTACACCAATTTTTTCACGGTCAACAAATGGTACTTGAATACCCAAATAATCAACTGCTGCTGAGAAGCTTTCTGCAAATAAATCTGGTGAAGAAACATGGCGAGGATCGCCTTCTGATTCGCCCATATATACTTGATCAAAAGTTAAAACTACAAATCCTCTTTGTGCTAATTCATTTGCCCAAACTGATGGACCTTGCTCCTTAGTTCCACCATAAGGTGCTCCAATAATTAAAGCTGGCAACTTATCTTTTAATTGATCTAAATCTTTTGAATAGTATAAGTCACCTGCTAATTTTAAGCCGTACCGATTATAAAAGTTAATATGATCTCTTTCTACATTTTCATTAAGTTTTTGAATATAGCCGTATGCCATTTAAATTTCCTCTTTCCTGTTGTTTTTATAAGTTTGTAGTTTTATCATAGTACCTAAAGTCGACTTTAGGTCAAGAACTTTTTTATTTAGAAAGGAAAAATTGAATGGCTACTTTAACTAGAGAAAAAACATACTCAATTGGGCAAGTTGCTCAAATGTTTAATTTATCAGTACCTGCTATCCGTTATTATGATCAACAAAAATTGATCCTTAATTTAAAGAAGAACAAGTCTGGTATACGGCAATTTACTAATGAAAATATTGCTACATTAAAGATGATTGAATGTCTTAAAAACGCTGGCATGCCAATTAAAGATATTCAAGAATTTATGAAAATGGTTCAAAAAGGCGATGAAACTTTACCTGATCGACTAAAGATGTTTTTAAGTTTAAAACAAAAAGTTGAAAAACAAATGGAAGAAATTCAAAACACATTAGACATGATAAATTTTAAATGCGATTACTATAGTCAAGCGGTGAAAGATGGCACTGAAGACAGGGTAAAAAAAGAAATGCCATTATCCAATATTGTTAAATTAGATATGAAAGAAAGATAAAATTAAATATCTCTTTTTTCTACACATTTATCTCAGAACTATTACTAGCCTTTTGTAATATTAATATGCTACTATACGTTTAGTGAATAGCAAGGAAGTGTAAAATATGGCTGATCTAGAATTATTGAAAGAGTTAGTTGCTTTCGAGCAATATGGAACTTTAAGTGCAACAGCTGAACATTTAATGATAACTCAACCTAGCGTTACTCGTGGGATGAAAAAACTAGAACAAGAACTAGGTGTACCCTTATTTAATCGTGAAGTTAATCGAATCACTTTAAATGAAACAGGAAAATTAGCTGCCAAAAAGGCGAAGGAATTACTCCAAGCTGAGCAAGACTTTACTGAGGCAGTAATTAATTTTGGACACATGCAAGAATATATCAATATTGGCAGTGTTATTCCTGGTCCTCTACTTTATCTTGAAGATATTAAAGATGAATTCAATCAAACTTTAAAATTTAATCATCAACTAGTTAAGCCAGAAAATGTTGTTTCTGATTTAATTAATTACAAAGAACGTTTGATTTTTACAGATCAAGAAATTTTGGACAATGATGAAGTTGAATCGATGTTTCTTGGAATTGAAAAAATTAGCAGTTAAGATAAGTGAATTCAATCCTCTATCTGCACGTGAAAGTATTACATATAAAGATTTAGCTGGTCAAAGTTTCTTGGTAGTCAATGATATTGGCTCTTGGAAGAAAATTATTGAAGGCCATATTCTTGATGCTAAATTTTTATTCCAAGAAGACTTAAATTCATTAGATGAACTAACCCAATATTCTAATTTTCCTGTTTTTAGATCGAATTTGACGCAGAGTCTTGAGAATCACAATACCGATAGTGGACGCATTTTAGTGCCTATCGAAGATGACAATAATTATATTGAAGTCTATGGGACATACTTAGCCAGTCAACGCAGCATTGTGCAACCTCTGTTAAAAGAAGTTGCTAAAAACTGGCCCCAAAATTTTGAAAACGAAAAAAAGTAGGACTCATGTCCTACTTTTTTAATGCTGTCAAAGAATAATTATTTTAAGGTCTATTGTGTAGTTGTTTAAAAATTAAAATATTAGCTTTTAATATACTGGCTTATCTGAGCCTTGAGTTGCAGGATCTGCAAAGCCAATACTTTCATCGCTATATTTAGAAGGATCGTTGATGATTGATACTACAACATCTGCAACGCTCTTTCTTGAAACAGATACACCAACATATTCTTCACCTTTTTGGGTAACAGTATAGTTAGTATCGTTGCGGTCATTAAGCCATGCTAAACGCATAACAGTCCAGTCAAGATCTGAATTTTCAATTGCTTCATCAGATAAAACCATTGGATTATCTTGTTCAACCTTACCATTAAAGCAGACATCGCGGTTGTAATCACCAAACTTGCCAGGAACTTCATCATAAATTCCAAGAATATTAGAAGAAATCAAACGCTTAACTCCTTCTTCATCCATAATCTTGACAATGTCTTTAGTAACAGTGGCACCAGCACCATGATCAACAAATGAAACATAAACAATGTCTTGACCCTTAATTGCTTTTCTAAGGTCTTCAGGCTTATTAGCATCCCCATCAATAATAGTTACTTGATCGTTGTTTGCTAAATCAGAAAGACGGCTTGCATTTCTAAGAAACAAGGTTAAATGTACATCTTTATCTTCATTTAGAAGACGATCTTCAACTAAACGTGCGATTTGTCCATTTGCACCAATAATTGCTACATTTTTTGTCATAATATTTTTCTTCCTCTCTTAAATTCTTTACAAGTAAAAGTATATTGCGTCTGCCCTATTATGAAAATTACTACTTAACTATAGGGCTATGCAGCTTCTGTATAGTAAATTAGATTTTTAAACTTCTAATACTATTGCCAAAGATACTCTCGATTGCTAACGGATCTCGATGATCAAAGAACTGACTTTGCCCTTTATCAAGTTTTGCAATAGTTTCCATATCTTCTTTAGATAATTCAAAGTCAAAAACATCGAAGTTTTCGGCCATTCGAACTTTATGAATTGTCTTTGGAATTACCACTAATCCGCGTTGAATTAACCAACGTAAAATAACCTGTGCGTTTGAGCCATGATACTTTTCACCAATTTTAGCAATAATTTCATTAGTGAAAATATCATTTTTTCCTTCTGCTAGTGGAGCCCAAGCTTCAATAGTAATATTTTGATTTTGATAATAATCAAGTTCCTCTGTACGTTGATACCAAGGCGAGACTTCAATTTGATTAATTGCAGGCTTTACGTTACTCATTAATTCAAGATTTTTAACTTGATCAGGATAAAAATTAGATACACCAATTGACCTAATCTTTCCCTCTTGTTGAGCTTCTTCTAAAGCTTTCCAAGCACCAGCAATGTCGCCATAAGGTTGGTGGAGCAAGTATAGATCAAGATAGTTTGTTTTCAATCGCTTCAAGCTCTCATCAATTGCTTCTTTTGCATCTTCATATTTGTATTGATTAATCCAGAGTTTAGATGTTATAAAAAAATCTTCCCTGTCAATACCACTATCACGAATTGCACTTCCCACTGCTTCTTCATTGTTATAAGCCACAGCTGTATCAAATAAACGATAACCCACATCAATGGCATCTTTTACAGCTTGATTGGCCTTAGCTGAATCAGAAATTTGAAAAAGTCCAAAACCTAACTGTGGCATTTTATTACCATCATTTAAAGTAATGTACTTCATTGTTTCCTCCATAAAACTTTATTTTCTTAAATGTCTATGCTTTAAGTATACTGAGGATCGAATAAATTAAAATTACTAGTATCTTATGGTGCTATACGCTTATTGCATACAAAAATAGCTTTCCAAATGGAGAACTATTTTTTACATAGTTAAATGTTCATCATGAAGTTGACTATCTTTAATACCTAGCTTTTTCAGATTTTCTCTAACTTTTAACACGATAGGAGCTGAGCCGACAATGTAGAACTGACCAAACCTTTTTTCAGGAATTGTAAGTATCTTATTCAATTCATCATCACTAAAACGATGCTCTTTAACATTTATTTCAACATTGTTTTCTGCTAATTTTTCAATTTCATCTACAAAATAGTCTTTTTTGCTATTTGTAGACCAAATCAGACGTATCTTTTTCTTGCCAGCATATTCCTTCGCTAAGCTTAAGAGTGGTGCAATCCCAGTTCCAAGTCCATAAAGAATAATCGGATCTTCTGAAGTTTTTATTTCTGAATCAAATAAACCATATGGACCGTCAAGATGTACCTTTGTGCCAATTTTTATTTGATCAATCTTTTTTGTAAAGTCACCGACTCTATGAATAATAAAAGAAACTGAATCTTTACTAGGTTTAGAAAGCACAGAAAAGGGATGCGCTTCGCTAGAGATGCCTTTTCCCCTAAAAGAAACAAAGTAAAAATCACCAGCATGATAATTTTTTGCTTTCTTATTTAGCTTAATAGTTAATTGCTGAATTTGAGGTGTTAAGGCTACACTCTTGCTAACTATGCCACTATTCCTCATATCTGCATCTACGATAAACTTTTGATATGCATAAAGTCCAATAAAAATTAAAGTGTAAATATCAAATATTAAAACAAAATATGGGACATTAGCAATTCTTGGAATTACATTAACATGTATCCAAATTAAAGCGATTACAACAAAATTCAAACGGTGAATCCAAACAGAAAGCTGATGATTAAAAACTTTCTCTAGTCTATTCTTTATTTTTCTAAATGCTGCACTTCGGTCGCTAATCCAGCCAGATAAGAATATAATCGCATAAATAATTAAAAATAATTCTAAGTACCACGCAATATTACCTGTATTGCGAATAATTGCATGAAAAGTTGTTGATGAAAATTTATGAATAGTTGCAGCTAGAATAGCAAAAATTGCTAACATTCCATGCATCATGTAAGTTGATGGAACTCCAATTTTGCTAGTAATCCACTTTGGGCGAGTACTTAAATAAACGATAGCTAGCCACCAAACATAAGCTAAAATACCAAAATCATAGGCAATTAAATGATTATTACTATCTACTAAGCCAACATTTAATAAAATAATTAGCGGCATTGGCAAAATGGCCGCTAAAAGCAGCCAGATAATACCAAGATAAATACGATGTAATTTCATGATTTTACCTATTTCATATTAGTAGCCTAAGCCATCAAGCCAAGAATTAACATCGCTTCTCACACTGGAAGGATCATTCTTAACATTGTTGCCTTCGGTGGTAAAACCTTTACGAACCTTTGCCTTTGGATAAGCCTTACGTAAAGTTTCGGCAGTATTTCCTAAGCCAGAACCTTCAGCAGTAGTAAATGGAATTACTGTTTTTCCATTCAAATCCACATTATCAATGAAAGTTCTTACAATCATGGGATACTCACCCCACCAAATTGGTGCACCAATGAAAACGGTTGAATATTTTTTAACATTCGGTAATGCGTTTTTAATTGCTGGACGAGCATTTTGATCTTGCTCGCGTTGAGCTACACGAGTAGTAGCATCATAGCCATTTGGATAAGCCTTTTGAGGAACAATCTCGTAGCTATCGCCCTTTGTCTTTTCTTGGATAAAGTCCGCAACCCTTGCAGTATTACCACGACTTAAGTTTCCGCCATAAACTCCTTTAGTTCTTGAAAAGTAAACAACTAATACTTTGCCATTCTTACCTTTAGTCGTAACTTTACCGTTCTTTTTAACTGAAGTTTTAGTCGCAGTGTTGCTGTTTTGAGCTGAATTATTTTGACTACTTCGATAAACATTAAAACCGACAATTGCTGCTATAACTACAACAATTACACTTACAAAAGCAATGATTCTTTTCTTCATCTTAATCCCTCTATTCTTTACCAATTGATTTACATCAAGTATAGCGAGAAATTATTCATTAGAAAATTGCTGTTTTTTTATACTAGTATTCATTTCATTTATAGTAAAAAAGATGCTCTTTTGAGCATCTTTTAATTTCAATTTATCGTTCAGGACGTAAAATATAACGCTGAATCAAGTCAAGCACCTCACTATTTTGTGGCAATGCTGAATGTTGTGCAAGTCTCCCTGTTACTGTGATTTGAGTATAATGTTTAACTACGCCTTGATAAATATATTTACCTGCTTCCACACTAGAAACAGGTACAAGACCATCTTCAACATAATTCTCAGTTCCGGCAACAGAATACATAATTAAATTTTTAGGTAAACGATTGCGATTAACCCGGAAATCATGAAGCATTTGAGTTTCACGATTTGCAGTTTCCGCAAAGTTGTAAGGCGAACCAATTGTCATTAAGCGATTAATTCTAACATTTCTACCAGAATAGTAATTTTCTAAAAACTCAGTATATATTAATCCGCCATTCGAGTGACCAATCCCGCTAAAATGATTAAAGTTATATCGTCTTACTAAAGCTTTGAATGCTTGGTTAAACATTCTTCCCTGTTTTTTAATATTGCTATAGCCATCATGATTATTTTCAAAGCCAACTACAATAAATGGTTGATTATCATTGGGTCTAATCGAACCTGCAAATGTCATATGTCCATCATTAAAAACTTTAACTTTCAATAAACTATGATTTTGATGATCATCACGATTTATTCGATCGACTAATCGATCAAATCGATTTATCGTAGCACTTGATCCAGGAATCATAATTATTGGTGCTAAAGGAGAATTTTTCTGATCTTGCAATCTTTTGGCATTTTTTTGAGCCCAAATTGCACCAGGAAAGGCAAAGTAAAAAATGATAATAAAAATAGCAACTATACAAAAATTCTATTATATTTCTTCATTTTATTTTTCACCTTCCTGTATTTCTAATTGCTCCATCTTTTGAATGAAAGGTATGTAAATTAAAACGTCTATTACTAGTAGTAGCATCATTACTAAAAGTGATATCCAATTGCCACCACTTGCAATTAATGGTCGTAAAATTCCAGGAGTTCCTACAGGAGTTGGAAAAACTAAAGGTGGAAACATACCAATTGCGATTGCAAGAGATCCTAAAAGCATATTAACTATCGGAGTTAATACAAATGGAATCAGTAACAAAGGATTTAAAATCACTGGAATACCTAAAGCCAAAGGAAGATTTGCATTAAAAATTACAGGTATGGCACTCCAAATAGCAATATTTTTATTTCTTTTCTTTTTACTTATTATCAAAATTGCAATTAATAATGCTAATGTACATCCTATTCCACCTATTTGAGCGAAGGCATCAAAGAAACCAGCTGGAGTAAACGGATATGGTATTTTTTGATAACTCTTATTTAATAAATAATGGTTTAGGTTAGCTGCTGCTTCATTATTAAAAACACTACTATTAAATTCAAGGGTCCCAGCAAAGCCGAGCCACATTAAGAGTGTTGAAATAATAGATACTAAAATAGACATCCAATAACTACTATGTCCTGAAAAGAAAGAAGTAATATTTTGAAAAGCAATTTGATCAAGATTATAAGTTCTAACCAAAGCAAATAAAATATGTAGCAATAATGCCAGAATTACACTAATTACAATTGGACGAGAACTGTTTCTTGCAAGATCAACCAATTCTTCGTCATTGTCTTTTTTAAAAACAGTAAATTTAGCAAAAATCAAGCCAACTACGTATCCTATAACAATTCCCATAATCAACCAATATGCTGAATAATATCTCATCTCAATTGCATTTTGATTACCACGAAGACTATGATGAAAAATAAGTAAATAACTAATTACGGAAAATAATTCCGCAAACAATGGCTTTATTTTATATAAAATAGCCGTCTCCCTAGCACTAATTAAAGCACCGTAAAGGGCTAAAGTTCCCGATGTAACAGTAAAGAGATCTCCCAATATCGCTCTTAAAAACCAAGCTTGAGGGAACCAACTATTTAAAGAAACTATTCTTCCAAACAAACTTACTGGATTAGCAAAACAATATGATAAAGTCCAACTAAACGCACCAATAAGAATAACTGGAAATAGAGTTATCATTGTTTTATTTGCCACTCTGATAAAACTAAAATTTTGATACTTAGTAATTGCCTTTAAAAATTTTGCATTCATTTTTTACTCCATTACCATAAAAAACTGTCATTAGTAAATAACGACAGTTTTATTATATTTAATTAAATAGCTGATTACCATAATGATTAACTATTTTACCCATAGTTGGTGCATCATGATCTCCACCTGGTTGAGTATAATATTCTAAGTTTTTTCTATCAAATTCAGGCAAACGCCACATAGCTCTAATTTGAGGCTCCATTGATCCACTTGTACCATCTTCTGAACCAACACCTGCTAAAATCTTAAATTTTAATTTTGGATGTTGCTGAGCAGCTTTTGCTAAAGCACGAGCAGTCCTTCTTGGAACACTAGAACCACCATCAGAAGTAACAGTCCAAGAGTCTCCAGCCATTGGTACAAAATATTTGAAGTATGGTAAATCATATTGGAAAACGTACCAAGTTGTGATTGATCCCATTGAGAAACCACCAAAAGCACAATGATTTCTAGATTTTCTTAAAGCTGAGTCAGAGGTATTTTTTGCATAAGTTTTATACTTACTTTCAACTGCAGGAACTAAATCTTTCATTAATTCTTTTTTAGCAAAACGTCTGTTAAGTGGATCATCATTATAATAATTACTTGATACTTGCTTAGAGCTTGGATAATAAGTAGGAAATACTACAATCGTGTTCTCCATTTTTCCAGCCCGGTTTAAGCTATCAAGTGTTCTTTTAAAGTTTCCATCCTGATATAAAGTAGATCTGTCTTTTTTTACTTCTGTTGAACCATGCAATAAATATAAAACATTATGTTTTTGATTTTTATTATAGTTCGGCGGTAAGTAAACAATTGCTTCTTTCTCATAAGTTCGATTATGATAACTAGTCTTATAAGAAATGGTTTCTGTTTGACTTTGACTAGAAGCCTGCACCTGATTAGTTTTAATAAAAAACATCACAAACGATAATAGCAATAAAAATAGAGGTTTTGATCTAAATAGCAATCCATTCATTATTAGCCTCTTTCTTTATTTAAGCAAGTAAATTTAATTTTCGTAACCAAGTTCTAACTTGAGATTTGTTATTATCATAGCGAATTCCATCTTTAAAAGTAGCGCCATCTTTTTCAGCTAATTGACGAATAACTTTTTCAGATGGACCGATTGGTGTACTCATGCTAGTAGTAAATGGTACAACTGTTTTCCCACTAAAATCATACTTATCAAATAATGTATGAATGATCATCGGTGGTCTGCTCCACCAAGTTGGATAACCAATGAGAACAGTTTGATACTTAGAAAAGTTAGGAATATTGGTTGCTAGTGCGGGATGAATGTTGTTCCGACGTTCACGGTCTCCTCGTCGAGCTGCACTATCGTAATCTCCATAAGCCTTTACTGGACGTAATCTAATGATATCTGCTCCAGTTTCTTTTTTAATATATTGAGCCGCATCCTTAGTTGTTCCAGTCAGTGAAAAATATACTAT
>SKEH01001352.1_pt1 | contig 10658 bp, 8 predicted proteins | sample 4826571 | NCBI WGS metagenome assembly SKEH01 (sample SAMN11008814, study PRJNA524170) | human gut metagenome | biome: Human fecal sample; material: Feces; isolation source: fecal sample from pouch patient p29 | host: Homo sapiens | place: Israel: Tel-Aviv | collected 2016-09-14 | reverse complement strand
CCTTTAGAAATACCAGCTTCATGAGTGATTAAATCAGTCCGTGCTTCTACAAAGGAAAACTTTGAGAAAATTTCAATTCCCTTGGTTATTATTTGCTCCTTTTTTTCATCTGAAATTTTTTCAAAATTCTTAGTAACCATTAGACACCTCACTAAATTGACTAATCAGTCAGTACTCTTGATTAGAGTATATCATATTTTGACTGATTGGTCAATTTCGGGTGGTAAAGAGTGAAATGGTAATATTTTCTTTGATTAGATTACTTCACAATCTTCCAGTTGCCATCATTCTTTTCAAGTGTCAGACTGAACTGTGATACCTGCGTTGCCTTGGTCTGTGGGTCAAGATATTTAACCGCTAAAGACACCGTCACCTGATTTTCTTTACGATTATAAATCGGATTGACCAGCTCCTGAAAAACATACTCTTTTCCAACTGGTTTTAGGATTCCATCTGTCACATAGTAAGACAGTTCCTTTTGTGTGGCAGTGGGATAGAGCTTGAAGAAGGTGGTTAAAAAGTCATTGATTTCATTTGCAGTAACAGAATCCACCGTGCCGTCACTTTCCGTCATCTTAGGCTGATAGGAAGACTTTGACGGTATGCTTGTAATGGTCGGATTCTTAGTGATAACCATATTTCCGGCACTGTCCACATAGACACTGACAAAATAAGCAGATTGCACGTTTTTCTTGCTTTCTCCCTCTGTAATAAGCTGCTCTACGCTGTATGTTACATCAAAGGTATGATTATCGGTATTTTTGACGCTCCATATCTGAAAGCTTTGAAGTGAGGAGGACACGGGTATATCCTTTCGTATCGCTTCGTTATTGAGAGCTTGAAGCTCCTCTGTCAGATAGTTTTTCAGTGCTTTGGTTCGGCTGTCAATCGAGGTGCTGTTTTGCTCCCATGTGTAATAGACTTTCGCAAATTTCTCTACAAAATTTTCTATATTATGTGTATCCATATATTCTTTTTCGATAACCTTCGTTTCATGAATGGTATGGGTATCTATTGCCGTGAAATGCTTAAATACCGCAAAGCTGAAGCTGACTGCCAAGAGTATCCACAAGGCAATCACTATCTTTTTTCGAGGATTTATCTTATGAATACGGGGTTTCTTCTCTTTTGGAAGCTGTTTTTTATCTTTGTTATGATTGATGAATTTCATGTTTTTATTCCTTTCTTATCGTTTGATTCGTCCTGCTCCTGCCAAATGCTGCTGCCAGTAGGAACTTGTCAGGTCGGTATAACCGATCGGGTCGCCTGCATGGTACATACGGTTATTACCGACATAGATTCCAACATGGGTAATATATGTTCCGGAATTGTAGGTAGAATGGAAGAATATCAAATCTCCTGCTTTTGCTTCGGATAGAGAGATGTGCTGGGTAGCGTCATACTGTGCCTGTGCGGTTCTTGGCAAAGAGATACCGGCTTTCCCATAGCACCACTGCACCAGTCCGGAACAGTCAAAAGAGGTAGTGGGCGTTTCTCCGCCAAATACATATTTCCAGCCCTCATATTTAAGAGCTTCATTCATAATTGCCTGTGCGGTTTCATCATCAAACTGCGATGTCACAAGATACTGTTTAACCAGAGCTACATAAAACATATTTCCATAGCTGTATCGCCAGCCCCCGTTCATAGAGATGGCAATAGGATTTGCGTAGTCCACCTTTACACCGCCGGAATGCTCCTTTGCAAAGCTCTGAGCCAGTTCAAAGCTGTATTTTTTTCCACGACGGGCGACATAATCTAAAAATCCACCGCCATAGTTATAGGACTGTATGACACAATCGAAATCCACTTCCAGACGCTTACTGCCTGCCAGAAGCTCACTGAAATACTTTACGCCCTGTTTGATAGAGCTTTCCGTATCCAATGAGTTTGGAGGAAGCCCCAGCGATTCCGAAGACTGCATGACATCTTTTGCTGTACCGCCGGATTCCACCTGCATGATGGCAAGTAACACATTTACATATTCACTCACACCATATTCTTTGGCGTATTTTTCTACCGTCGGCTTGTGTGCCAGAACCTCCATGGAAACGGTCGCACCGCCAAATTGACTGTTCCCAAATCCGCCATCCTGTTCATCAGAAGCTAAAATTGTGATAAACAAAAGCAGAGAGAAAACAACGACGAAAAAGCCGGAAAAGCCAATGAGAAGATGTTTTAATTTCATGACGGCTTACCTTGGTCTTTTTTTATTCTGGCGGTTTGTAACGGTCTGCTTTTTGTGTTTACAGTCTGCGCTCTTTGATTAACAGGAGATTGTCTTTTCGCTTTAAGCGGTGATAAATTTTCTTTGAATCGGTCTGCCCTTGGGACGGGTCTTTCCTGTATATTTGCTGATTGAAATTCTCTTATCGTTTTTTGTGGTTCTTGCCCTTGAACAGTCTGCTTCTGTTTTATTGTTGGTCTTTCATGGACAGGTGAAGCAGGGCTTTTCTCTGATTTTGCCATTTCCATCCGCAAACGGCGTTCCGCAATCGTCTGTCGTCTTGCTTCCTGCTCCTGATTGCGTCTGTCTGCTCTGTCTGTTCTTGCCTGAGTGATACCGCCGGTAAAATCATTCAGATTTTCTCTGATTTTGTTTTTACCTTGAAAGACGGCATATCTTGCGTTTGTCGGCAGGTCAGTGACCTGTTCCCTGAATTGATTGACAGACGCTGCTATCGTATCTTTTGTATCGGCTATCGTTCCGAAACCTTGTCCGAGCTTTGCTCCCAGTGAAGCGGGCTTTTCACTTTGCAGTCTGCTATGGTCAGTCTGTGTTTTCGGAGAATGTGTTAAGCCATCTCTTTTCTGATTTCTTTTACCGGCAATCGCAGAACCAACACCCAAAGCAGTTAAAGAGCGACCTAATGTTCTTTGTAAATGGTGCATTTGTGCGTGCATAAGCATACGGGGTCTTCTCATCATACGGCTTCCGACACCTTGTGAATCATTGCTTTGCAGAGAAAACAGGCTCATCAAATCCCCCAGCTTAAAATAAATGCCTGCAAAGGTCACAATCTGCAAGAAAGCAATCATAAAGAACGGATAACCGGCAGACAGACTGTAAAGCATTGTGGAAATGCTAAAGGCAACAGTAATAATCAGCGTAATCCCTGCACGGGTCAAGATGGTATTAAAGAGCTTTGTAATGGCTCTTTTGCTCATGCCTTCAAAGGTTGGTATCATGCTAAGCAAAAAACTGACAGGCAGGAACATGGCATAGATGATAAAGAGTACCTGCGAGAAAATCATAATGCCGGTCAGAAGAAAGACAAAGATGGAAATGCCAATATTGAATAGGAACAGGAAAAACACCGTTCCTAACCTGCTGATTGTCTTTGTGATGGTCATATTGGCATTATCTTTATCCTCAATTTCTTCTTTGATGATATTTTCTCTGTCTTCGCCGTTATTGGAATCAGGACTTGTGGATAAAAGATTTTCCACACGGTCTGTGCCAAGACTGTCTATATCAGTTGTTCCGTACTGGAGCAGCAGCCATGGCTGTTTCACCTGTATGGAAAACAGGCTGTCCCTGATTAAATCCACACTGTCTTTTCCTTTCGCTTCGGAATCCGGCAAGGTGATTTTTGTGCCAAGCGATAAGCTGGCATTGCTGATGTCCGAGGAAAAATCATTGATTTTTGTAATATAGTCAGGGGCATAGGCAATAAAAGAAGCGGACAGGATAAATACCAGTACGAAATTAACAATCGCATGAACCGCTTTGGTTGTTTCCCTTTTGATAAGACCTGTATAGGTGACATAGATACCGAGTACCAGAATAAAAATCAAAAGAAAACCGACATAAAAGCCCTCTGCGGATAAACCGCCTGAAGTAACTCCGGCTAAGGTCTGCATATTCTTTCCGATGGCATTTGCCGTGGAAGAAATGAAATCCAGAGAATAGGCTTCTTTTACCAAGTAACCTGTGGCGTTTGAGATATACAGACTGATTGTCCAGATGAAGTTGGTAATCGCATAAAGTCCGTACATAACCTGCTTTCCAATGCCATCTATCCAGTTCCATGGCAGCCAGTCCCAAGAGTTATCCACATAGAAATCAAGCTGGTAATTCTCCAGTGGATATTTGCTGTATTCATTGGCAATATTGACCGTATCGTCAACTAGTCCTGCGGCATGTGCTACCGTTCCGACCACCGACAGGAATAATAAGATGAGGATAAGAATTGCACCTGCGGTCAGTATGACTTTCCCAATTTTCCTGAGTATGTTTGTTAAATTCCTTTCTTGTTTCATACTTGCACCTCGATTCTTGCCGGCGGTCTGGTATCAAAGGCATGGAGCAGTTCTTCAAATACGGGATGAAACTGTATTACGCCGACACGCCCATATAAATCACTGATAAGACACTGCCCGTTCTCCAAGTTACGCAGACGCTTCTGGTTGTACTCATCTTCGGGGTCAACCCCAAAGAACGTCAAAGTCTTTTTAATCTCATTGATATCCGTGGAGCGGAAAGCAAATTTCAGTCCCAGATTGTTTTTGAGTTTTTCATCCAAGAGGTCGTCCGTATTTTGGGTTACGAAATAGACACCTGCATTCATGGCACGTCCGGCACGGACTAATTTCATGGACAGGGTCTTACCCTGAGCCACCTGCAAAAAGCTCCACGCTTCGTCCAAGTCTACAATCTTAAAAATGCTTCTGTCAGTATGGATAAAATCCAAGGCAAAAGTGCTGATAACAATAAGCATTGCCACAGATAACAGCTCCATTGTGGTATATTCTTCAAAATCGGTTTCCTTGTCCGGAAGCACCAAATCGGCAACCTGTATGATGTTCAGCTGTTTCTCCAAGCTGATGGACTGTTTTACCTCGCCATCACTAAAGAGAAGATGAGCAAAATCATAGTCGGTAAAGCTTTCGATATGTTCTGCAATACTGATGGCGGTATCTGTTCCCTCAACTCTTAATTCCTCAATGACCTTTAGTAAGCCCCTCGTTTCACTGTTCGTTACGGCACGGATGGCTTTTCTAAGGACGGGAAAGCGGTCGGAATCACGGGAAGAAATCCCCGTCAAAAAGGTTAGTATGTCAATGGCAAGAGATTCTGAATCCTTTGGATTTTTCATAATTACATAGGGGTCAAGCAATCCCATATTTTTCTTTTCAGAGGTCAGATTGACGATATTGATTTCATGAGCAATTTCAGGCAGAGTTTCTTTCCAGTTTCCACGCTCCGCTTTCGGGTCAACAATAAGAGCCTGTGCCCCGAAAAGCACCGCATAATAGACAATCAGATTATTGGCAAAAGATTTTCCGCCCCCAAGAGAGCCGACAAAGGCAGAAGCCAAGGCATTGGTTACAGAGCCTTTTACCCCCTGTGAAGCAAGAGCCGGTTTCAGATAAACATTTCTTCCCGTATCCAGACTGTAACCGACATAGATTCCGTCTTTTTCTCCAAGCATTTGTGTTGCTCCAAATCCAAGTCCGGCAAGAAAGTCCGAAGTCACATACTGGATATAGTCATTCATATAGCGTTTGCTGGCTGGCAGAAATTCGCTCTGCAAGCCCAGCATATCGCCAAACGGTCGCACCAGTTTTACGCTTAAATCATCGTAAAAATCTTTGACTTCATCACAGCGTCTTTTCAGCTCATCAATATCATCAGCCGATACTCGTACCACATAAGAGAGCTTATACATGGATTCCTTGCTCTGGTCTAAACTGCTTTCCAGCTCACTGACACTTTCTAAAGCGTCTGCGACATTGGAGCTGGTTTCATTGTCATTCTGCCAGGCGTGGTTATCCAAATCTTTCAGTTCCTTTTTCTTATTCCTGACTGTTCCAAGAGCCTTTTTATTGGCTACAATTTCCACATTCATGGAGGTATCAATCGGGAATGTGAACTGCTGTTGCTGATAGTAGAAAATTTCACTTGATGGGAAATCCAGTTCTCCGACAACGCTGTTAATCGTAAAGTAAGCCACATACACGGTTTTATCTTCCTGTTCAATTTTCAAATACCTTTGCTTTTCTTCTATCAGGCAACGGGCAGGCTTGATAAGGTCATAGTATTTTATCAGCGTTTCTCCACCTGTCTTTTTCTTTGAAATATGGTAGGTATAATCTTCATAGGCTGTACCGGTCTGTCCGTAGATATGTTCGATGAGATAGCCAAAATCATCTTTATTCAATGGTCTAATTTTGAATCTTCTTGAAATCTTATTGGAGAGCAGTTTTTCCATCTTTGAATAACGGAAAATCTCATCATTGCTCATGCTGACGAAATCACCCATCAGCCTGTGGTTGACATCATAGATAAAGTCCATAGCCGCATTTTTAGCTTCTTTTGTAAATCCCTTGACAGATAAATCCTGCTCGCCAGAAAGGAGCTTGAATCCGATATAAAATCGGTAGTCTACCTGATTTTCTCCAATCATGGAAATCAGACCGTCCGTCTGCTCATCAATTCTTTTGCAGGCAACTCCTTTTAATTTCCCAACGATTCCTTTTTTGGAATTTTCCTGAATGGAGCGTATGCTGGATTCCGTACTGATTTGCAGGGCATGGATTTTTCCGTCACGGTTTTGTGCGATAAGCTGTCTGAAAGAATCATGTACCTGTAATTTCTGCTCAGGGCTTAGAAAAGAATAGTTGTAGGGAAGAAGCTCATAGTAGGCAAAGCATTCTCCGTCATTGTTCCAGACCAGATTATTTTCAATATATTTAATGGGATATTTCATCGTATTCACTCCTGACTGCTGTAATTGTTTTCTGCACATTGTTTTTTCTTAACTGTATGGTTTTGCCTGCATAGGTCAGTTTCGGTCTAAGCCAAAAGGAAAATACCGACTTCAAAAATCCGTAAGGCTTTTTCCCGTCAAATGTTTTCTGGCTCATAAACCATGTCAGGACGACAGGGATTCCAAAATATTTCAGAAATGCCCCATCAATGAAAGACAGTGGCGGAAGATTCCCCAGAAGTATGACGGCAAATACAGACACCACAAACCATGTCATTTGCGTAAAGGTGATGGGAAAAGGCAGCTTAAAGTCATTGATAGAGTAAAGCACCTTTTCCACCGACCAGATATTTGTATAGCTTCGTATTTTTTTCATTTCTTTATCCTTTCATAGAAAAGGGATAGTTTTTGGACTATCCCCTTAAGTCAAACCAATCTGTCTGTGTCATCAGACATCAGTAGATAATTTCAAAAATCCCACGGCTTGCAGGGATAAAAGTTCCTGAAAGCTCCAAGTCACGCCCAAAAGATTCATAATCAATATAGTTTTGCAGACTTACCGGAACTTCGCCAAGCATACCCGTTTCTTCAATGTAGTAGCGTGCCACATCTGCCATATCGTCACAGCCGGAATGCAGGATAATATCGTCCTGATGTTCGCTTAATTCCTCAATGTCGGAAAAGTGCGTAAGCAGGGCGGAAAGCTCCGACTGCAATTCTTCGGGTAAATCACATACAAGTTCATAGCGATGGTTCAGTTCCTCAAGGGAGATGTATTCATCAATGTCAAAGGGCAGTTCGTAATCATGAATGGCGTATTCCTCATACTCATCGTTCAAGCCGATTTTTTCTTTGACTTCTTCAAAATCTACGGGGAGCTTAAACCAAGCTCCCACAAGTTCCCCCTCATTGTATTTGCCGAGGTTGGCAATATATACCTGCATATCGTCCATTCATTTTCCTCCTCTCTAAGCACCAATAATTTTATTGAACAGCTCCAGTAAAATGTCCTTGACACCGGCTGCGTTGAATACCAGTCCTACTGCAATAATCGCAATGATAAGAAAACCGATAAGTTTAGAAAATTCACGCTTAAAACCAAGATATAAGCCAATCACTACAATCGCTAAAAGAACCAGCGATTGTGCATTTGATAAAAACCAGTTATAAAGATTTTGTCCAAAGTTCATTAAAAATATTCTCCTCTCTGTTAAAAATGAATTTGTGTCATACAATGACATCTTTGATATTTGCTGACTGTTGTTTGAGAATCTGCTTATGCTTGTCCGTCAGCTTTGCATGTGCAAGCAGAGTGCTGACTGTCTGTGTCTGATTGATTTCGTCCAGCTTTAATGCCACCTTTAAGGTAGGAGCGACCTGACGAGCCAGCCAGTTCAGCGTTCGCTCATAGGTATAGGGTTCGGGCTTTGTCGTGAGTTTTAAGCGATCACGGTGATTGCCGATAAACCAAGCCCATTCATCATTCAATTTCCAGTCACAGCGAGGCCTGTTATCATCCCTGTCTACAAAACGGATATAGCGGTTGATAATCTTAAAGGCAGTTTTTTCCGGATTGTCAAAGACGAGCAGGTCACGAACGGCATAATAGGCACGTTCATTTTTCAGACGGATTTCAAAGCGGTTTTTTACTTCCGCTTCACTGATGGGAATATGATTTTTCCTGTACTGCTCATAGTCCTTTTCGTAAATACAGAAATAAACCTCACTTTGGAGAGAACCGATATAGAGCGTATTCCCCATACATTCCTTTTCGTCCTTGCGTACCAGTTCACCGCTTCGGTAGCTTTTGAAACTGCGAAAGACAGAAATACATTCCTCATTCCTGCATTTTTGGGTAAGCAGAGGAATATTCAAAATGCCGGTTCGGTCATTGATTGCTAAATCCAGTCGCTTCATCACACCGCCAGCCGATAAAGCGTCCATGAAAAATTCATACCAGCTTCGCTCCTGTGCCAGAAGATAGCTTTCAAACTGTCTGCACCCACGTCCCTTTAGTTCTACCAGCACACCCTTATTAAGTTCCGGTGAAGAGAGCACAAATATATCCCCTAAAGCGTAATGCTCTGCATAGGAGTAGAAGCCGTAATCTTCATGAAGAAAATAAGATAGCTTTAGTCGCAGGATTTGTTCCACCACATATCTGACATCTGTTGTCGGAAAGCGAATCCTTACATAGTCAAAAATAAGCTCAAGCGGAGAGTTGGGATTGAACCGCTCCAAGGTTTCAATGAGTACATGTTCCAGTTCCTTTGACGGTATGGCTTTTCCTGTTTCAATATCACTTAGATATTGCCTTGTGATACCTGCTCCGGCTGCCAGACGGCTCTGTGAAATGCCGTAAGCCAATCGTGTTTCTTTCAGCTTTTCAATCTGATTTTCTTTTTCCAGTAAAATCCCTCCTGTCTAAAAAGGCACATGTCAACTTTGAACGCTCACTTGACACATGCCCTGATTCCTACAATCCCTTGTTACAAAAGGGATAAGGATATATGAATGAATTGTTTTTTGTCGATTTGTACCCCCCTGTTAGATACGGGGGGTGAATGGTTGGCGTGGCTATCGCCACACCAACCGGCAAAACGTCCGCACGGCAAGGCTTACGCTTCGCACGCCTTTTGTGCGTCCTGCCTGCCGTCTGTAAGTTTCCTTATCTCCTTCAAGAAATCATGCCCTTTGGGAACAAGGGGCGTATAAAATTCGGATATGACACTTGTTCCCACATCAACATAGCCACGCCCCTTGATTTGCTTTAGGAAGAAATCTTTTTGCACATCACTTCCAAACATCATGCCATATCCCATTTCGGACATACGACCTAAAGCTACCCTGAAATTAAACTGGTCACGGATTCCGTCACCAAGGTATTTTGCGTCCGGTCTTTGGCAGGCTAATATCAGAAAGAAGCCTGCCTGACGACCTAACATAACTATCTGCTTTAATTTATTTAAGACGGCAGCATTCTCCTTTGTCCCCAGCATTTCCATGAAAGCGACATATTCATCAAAAATCAGAAAATGAGCCGGAAGCCCCAAGTAGGCATAGTTTTCACCTGTTTTATAGTTTTCCATTTCTTTCATGGCGAGACTTCGTTTCATCATTTCCTCATAGAATCTATCAATGCAGGAAAGAATATCTTCTTTTTGGTAATAAACCTCGTTCATGACAGAGCCTAAGTCTGCAAGGTCAGCATTTTTCGGGTCAAGGATATACAGCTTCGCATTTGTGTTAAGCAGGGCTTCAATCAGTGTCAGAATAAAGTAGGTTTTACCACCGCCTGTACCTCCGGCAATCAGCATATGAGGGAGTTTATCATATTCCCACCAGATGTTTTTCATAAGACGGAGCTTTCCGTTTTTTGCCTGCATTTCATCAATGGAAATACGGTTGGCAATCATATCGTAAAGCAGGGTATATTCCACATAGGAATCTTTCAGCTCTTTTTCGGTCAGTTCACAATATAAGCCGCTCTCCAGCTTTTTCTCCAAATGCAGGAGCTGTTCCTGATACTTGCCGAGCGTAATTTCTACACGTATCTGAATCAGACCGTTTTTCATGCGGTAATAGACTTTCGGGAAGTAGCTTATTTTTTCTCTTGTCCGGCTGGAAGAATCTTCAAAAATCCCCTCTGATTTTACCTGCCTTGCTTCATACCATTTGTTTTCCAGTATCATTCTGGCTAATTTCTGACGGTGATAGAGCTGTTTTATCCAGTCATAACGATAGTGTCTAATCACCAAAACAAGCAGCAGGCAGGTGACACCGGCAGTAAGGCAGCTTATGGCAAGATAAGGGACATTGACATCACCTGCCTTTGGTAAATGAAAATCCTGCCAGTTTATCTCTAAGATAGTTTTTGCATGAAACAGGGCGACAACAAGAAGAAAAACCGGCAGGAATATTGATACGGCTGTATGAAAGACCAAA
>SKEH01001351.1_pt1 | contig 10660 bp, 10 predicted proteins | sample 4826571 | NCBI WGS metagenome assembly SKEH01 (sample SAMN11008814, study PRJNA524170) | human gut metagenome | biome: Human fecal sample; material: Feces; isolation source: fecal sample from pouch patient p29 | host: Homo sapiens | place: Israel: Tel-Aviv | collected 2016-09-14 | reverse complement strand
GCGGGCTGCAGCCCGCCGCGCCAGAGGAAGACAGGGAGGGTTAGCCCAGAATGCCGGTCGCAGCACCAATCCACGAGATCACGAGGATTCCCACGATGATCGCGTTGGTCGAGATCTTCTTCTTGAGCAGGCGGTACACGATGATCGTCGCGCAGATGGGAAGGAAGCCGATAAGGATCTTGTCGAACAGCTGTTCCTGCAGACTGAACGAGACCTCGCCCACGGTGATGGCAAGAGACGTATGCACCTTCACGACGGAGGGGATGAGGGCTCCCACCACGGTGAGGCCGAGGACGGCCATAGCCTCGGAAAGAGCGGCCACCTTATCGGCGAGCGTGGTGATAAGCTGCGCGCCAAAACGATAGCCCCAGTCCCAGCTCTTGAGCTTGAGACCAAGGCTGCAGATAAGCATCATCGCCATAAAGAGCAGAGCGCCGGCAGGATTGCCCTCCTGAGCCATGTAGGCAGCGATGGAGCCGAAGATTGTGGGAATCATGACCCAGAGCAGCGCATCACCGATACCCGAGATGGATCCCATGAGGCCGACCTTAAGATCCTGCACGGCATCAAGTGCGGCAACGCCGTTCTCCTCTTCCATAGCAAGACCCGCGCCAAGGAGGATGCCCGATACGGGCGGCGTGGCATTGAAGTACTTGCCCGCGTTGGCAAGCGATGCACGGTAGGCCTCATCGTCGGCGCCGTAGATCTTCTTGAGAGCATCGGCCTCGGCGAACACGACGGAGGGAGCGAGCTGGGTCTCGTAGTTGTAACCGTTGACCGACATGCACCAGCGGTGTGCGCACTTGTCGAGATCGGACTTGGTCAGGATCTTGGTATAGACCTGGTTGCTCGTTTCGTTACTCATCCTCGAGACCTCCCTCGATGGCAGCCGCGGCACCGGCCGAGCTGCTGGTCAGGCGCTTGTACACTTCGTAGGCAGCAGCACTGCCGATGATGGCAATGGGCAGGATCCCCACGCCGAAATACGCGGAGAGGGCGAAGCCGATTGCCAAGAAGCTGAAGTACTGCTTAACGGGCATGTAGGTGATAAGGGCAGCCATGCCGATGACGGGGAGCATGCCGCCAGCGATGGAGAGGCCGCTCGTGAACCATGCGGGGACAACCGAAAGTATGGCGTTCACAGCATCGGCACCGAAGAGCAGCACGACGAACATGGGGATGGCGTCGGTCAGACCGAAGAACAGCGGGCCGAGGAAGGTGATGTGCTTCATCTTGTCATACTCGCCCGCTTGGGCATAGGCAGACTGCTTGCGAGCCATGAAGCCGTTCAGCACCTTGGCAACTACGTCGAGCTGGACGCCAAGCATACCCACGGCGACGCCCACAGCAAGGCCGACGCCCTGATCCTGGCCGGTGATGATGGTCACAGCCGTGCCGGTCATGGCGGCAAGGGGATAATCGGGGACGGATGATCCGGCGAGCGCGGCGACGCCCAGACTCATGAGCTGCACTGCAGCACCGATCTCGAGGCCGGTGAGACCGTCGCCCAGGATAAGGCCGACAAGCCATGCGTAGAGGACCGCATTGTAGTTGTTGACCTGCGTTCCGTAACGATCGACACGATAGATGAAGGCAAGGAGCGTGATGATAATCACTTGCCAGATTGCAACCTGCATTGAGATTCACTCCTCTCAGAAGCTAATGTACTTGGAAAGCGGTTCCGGCTTATCGGCCGGCACATACTGGACGGTGATGGGGACCCCGGCCACAGCGATGGCCTGTAGGTCTGCTGCCTCGGCAGGGGTTACATATGCCCTCCGGCCGACCTGCATCGCCTCGACGCCCTCGGCGGGAGTAACCGTCCCCCCGATGACGAGCGCGGGAATCTCCTGGCCCGCCTCCTGGATGGCCCGGATGGTGGACGGTTCGCGGGCGATGACGAACACGGTGTGGTCGTCGTACTTACCTGCCGCGAAGTTGGCAAGGGCCGTCTCCTCCGAGATAATCGAGAGCGCAATGCCTGCCGGCTTCGCCATCTTCATACCGGCCTTCTTGGTGGGATTGCCGGCATACTCATCATCAACCACCATGACGCGCTGGGGGCGATACTGCGGAACCCACTGCGTTGCCACGATTCCGTGGAGCAAACGGTTGTCGATACGTGCTGCAACGATGCTCATTGTGTCCTCCTTTCACATACTTCAATGCTGATACGATGCTGCCTTACTCGTCGACAAGTGCAGCAGCCTGGTTTGAAGGGCGCTCGCGCGTTGCACTCTTCGAGGTGATGTAGTCGAAGACATAGGCGATCTCGGTAGTCGGTACCTCGACGCGATAGTGGCGCGAGATATCCTGGAAGCTCCTCCGGAATGCCGTGATGAAGTCGGAATGGTCGCGTTCGAAAGCCACCTCGTCGGCATAGGCGTCAATGGGAGTCTTGGTCACAAGACGCTCCACAAGGCAGCAGAGGTGCACATAAAGGCCGATGGTTGCCGCAGGGGCTATAGCATGGTCGTCGAGCTCTTGGAGCAGCTTGACGGCAGACTCCACCTCGGCGAACAGGCGCTCGGGATTGAGGATCACAAGTGATTCGATAACGTTCTGGAGCGTGAGGCGCTTCCACACGCTCGAATGGAATGCAGTGAGGCCCTCCTTGCCAATCCAGCGAACAAGAACGGCGTCAAACCGGTCGGTCATACCCGAGTAGAGGATGTTCTCGAACGCCACGAAGGGGATGCCCTCGATGCCGGGATCCATGGTGCCGACGATGGCGCGGACGGCATGCCCTTGGAAAGCTTGGGATTGCGCGCCCTCCTTGGCCAACTTCTGGTAATCTGCCGCGACAAGCTTGTTGGCCACCTCCGGCGGGAGGCTCTCGGCAAACAGGTTGCGTATCCTCTCGGCAGCACCAATACCGCTCTCGGAGCAGAACAGCACAACCTCGCCGCCGCGTGTTCCCTTGAGCACCGTAAACGACGGCATACACGTCGAGACGGTCCTGGCAAGCTGAGGTTCAATGGCCTCATGCGCCTTTATGGAAGCACCAATCTCGAGGGCAAGGCCTGTTGACACGTTGTTTACCACATAGAGATCGGCGTTGGTAACCCCCTCCAGGGCCTTGCAAGCATCGGCAAGGGAGCCCATGTCGACAAGTAGCACCACCGAAGAGCAGTATGCGTACCGCTCGACGAGCCTTCTCAGCGACCCGGTGACATCGGAAACCTGCTGGTCGTAGGGCATGTCGATGGCATCATAGATATGCGTGTGGAGCATGCGGTTTGCAGCGTCGGCAATGCTCGATGCCGTAGCATAGCCGTGGCAAAGGATGATACCCACATGGTCGCGCATGCGCGATGCCGTGATGGTGGAATTGATGTCGAGGAGCAGCAGGACGCGCGCAAGCAGGTCTGACTCGATGCCAAGCGCAGCCTTGGTGGCGCTGCAGATCTGCTCGACCACCGTTGCGGTAAGGCGCAGGTGGAGCGAGAGCGCAGATAGAAAGTCCTTGAGATCCTGCTCGTACGATTCCCTCCAATCAGGCCGGCAGTCGCCGCCCCAAATCTGTCCTACAAGCGAAACCGAGAACAGATAGATGGCCTTGCGGGAGAGATCGACATCATGAGTGGTGCCTATCTCCTCGAAGATAGGCGTGAGAACCTGCTCGTAGGCGAGGGCACGCGTATCGACGCCCACGCCACCAAAGCTCAGCCAGTCCTGATACGAACGCTCGCGCTTGGTGGCTTCGGAGATAAGCTCGCCAAACGATGTCTTGCCCGCAGCAAACGCCTGCCACACGTCGAGAATCTCATCGTAATGACCCTGCGCCTGCGGAATCGTCTCGCTATCCTGCGTGCGCCTGTCGCAGCTGACAAGCTGATCGTCATCAAACTGCGCAACGCTCGCCCCCAAGACCTTGCCGGGAAGGTTGTACGACTGGACGACCAGGGTGTCGCCGTCGTGCCCGGAATAGGCGCCGACGCAGCAGTTGATGATGCAGGAACGCAGGCCGTTTACGTTATCGTCGAAATCGGTCGAGACGAGCGACCTCAGGGCACCCCGGCTGACGGATACCTCGGCCGCAATGCGGCGTCCCTCGGCGCGCAAAAAATGGAGGGCGAGGTTGGTGCGTTCGTCGATGGTGCGCTCTTCAAATGCCGGCACCTCGACGATAACGGGAATCGCACGGGCGAATTGCCGCACGCGTGCATCTCCCGCAGGATATGACGTTGAAAGCATGATGCGCGTATTGGCTCTCCCACGATTAACCCCACGCCCGGCGTCGCCTATAAAGCCGAGAAGGAGGTCCCTCTGGGCTGCCGTGAGTGTGGCAACTTCCTCGAAGAAGATCACGCCTGCAGCTGCACGCTTGATCAGACCGTCCTTGCCATTACATCCCAGCATATCCTCTCTGAACGCCTGCTCGTCATCTCCGTAACGCGTGCAGTCGATTCGGATGAATTGGGCATCACGGGAAACGATGTCGCGATTGACGAGGAACTCGTAGGTAAGCCGTGCAAGAAGGGCCTTTCCGGTACCCACCTCGCCCACAATCAGAATGGGAAGGCCGTTGGGCGGATACTCAGCAGCAGACTTGAGCTGTGCGATGCAGGACCCAAGCGACCGGTTGTGGCCGACGGCTTTCTCGAAATCATTTTGGGGAAGCATGTCCGCTTCGGAAATCAGGGCGGACATCGAAGGGTATTCACATGATGAGAGCTTTGCCTGAAGGTAGAGCTCGAGCCCGCGCTTGTGAAAGTACAGGACGGGATGAGAACTCACCTTTACGACCAAGCCCTCGCGGACGAGCTCGTTGAGGTACTGACTGGCGAGGTTTCGAGACACGTTGTTATCTTGGGCAATCTTGGCCGTAGTGAGGTTCTTCGCGGATGACAGCGCAATTTCGCGGGTCGCCTTATCAAGATAGCCGAGCAGCTCGTATTTGGTCTCAGAAGCCGACATAGGATGCTTCTCCCTTCATCATGAGAACAAGCTTATCTATCCGAATACACAATTCGAGCCCCCCACATAGGGAATCGTCAGGCACCGCGTACTTTCGACAGTTGATTCAACCGTATACGCGACCCCTTATCCCTTCACTCGACACTTATCGGTTCTATGTGTCGATACCACGATAATCACAACCACCCTCATATCGGGTGGTTTTATGTTTCACGCGTTGCTCGCGCTCAACAGGCTAAAACCTTGAAGAAAAAGGTCAGAGGCTTTATGCCTCTGACCTGCGATTTTTTTGGTCGGGACGACTGGATTCGAACCAGCGACCTCACGGTCCCGAACCGTGCGCGCTACCAAACTGCGCCACGTCCCGACGTAGTGCCATATGTTAACGCACCGGAGGGCACCTCTCCGTTGGCATCGGCAGACCGCTCGTGAAATACCTGCGACCGTCTGTCGAAGCCTCGCTCTGACGGGTAAGTGGTAGGTTTCGACGGCAATCCGAAAGCTTTTCCGGTCAAATACCGGTCAAACTTCCGGTCAGCCCGATTCACCGAGAAAAGTTGCAGGCTCTTTACCTGCTGTTTTCTCAGACTCCGGAAGCGTCTTTGAACCAGCGACCTCTCGGTCCCGAACCGAGCGCTCTACCAAGCTGAGCCACAACCCGTTGCAAGAGAAAACTCTAGCAGATTTAGCCGTCAAAACCAACGATCTTTGTTGCAAAAGCACGCCACCCATGCAATTTTTGTGCTTCCTGCACCACTCGTGCCGCCTCATCATGTGAAGAACAAATGGCAAACGAGCAGCTCCCCGAGCCTGAGACCATGGCGCCTAAAACGCCCGCTTGGGCGCAAAGCCACTTCTCAATTTTCGCCACTTCAGGACAAAGCGTTTTTGCGGCAGTGGCAAGGTTGTTATACAAAAGGCCTGCCACCTGGGAGTACTTCTCCTCGGTTACGCCGGATCGCAACAGCGCACAAAGCTCTCCGTAATCACGTGGTTGAGTTGGCGCTGCATCGAAGGTATCGTAGGCCTCCGTTGTTGAGACTCCCTCTGTCTTGGGAAGCACCAGCGCAAGAGGCATACCCGCAAACTCATCAAACGTTTCTTCCAGCGTATCGCCCGCGCCAAGCAAAAGCGACGGCACCGGATGCAAGAAGAACGGTACGTCGGCACCCACCCGACGCGCAACGGCTACAACCCTTGAGTCCAACGCATCTATACCCCACCGCTTTGCCAACACTCGCAGGGTAGCGGCGGCATCCGCTGACGATCCCCCGAGTCCCGCCTGGTCAGGAATCGTATTTTCAACCGTTATGGAAACATTCGGCTGACATCCGAGTTCTGCGGCCAGCATAGTAGCCGCTTTCCATACCGCGGTCTTCTCGCCTGCTATATCAAGAGCGGGGGTATGCGTAATTATCAGCTGAGGCGCATCTTCAACGGTAATGGTGTTATAAAGTCCCACGGGAACCATAACGGAATCAACGCGGTGATACCCTCGACTGTCTTTTTCGGCATGAATCCCCAGGTGAAGATTAATCTTACAGGGAGTTTGTACAATCTGGCGTCCTCGCATGGGCGCATCCGACCTGCTGTTATTCCTCGAACGCAAAGTCAAAAAGACGCTCGCCGGATTCAATGTCAAACAGCTCAACCGTCCCGGTTAACACGTCCACATACTGGTATGACTGGCGCGCGGTACGCCCACGGCGCTCACCCACCTCAACAATAAAAAGGCTTGGATGGACCTGCACCAACACCCCCGTGCGCTCAACAACGCGCGAACGACCCATATTTGCTTTAACTTTGACCTTTTGACCCTGGAGAGCGCTCAGCTTCTCGTGAATCTCATCAACACGATTAACTGGTGGAATCTCGTTTTCCATCTGGCCTCCAACACATAACAATTCGCATATAGACAACTTTTCCAAGTATCTATCATACGAACTTTAAGGGGTAATCTCAAGAGCTACATAACAACGCCTGCAAAAAGCGTGTGGCGAGAAGTGCGGCGACCTGTGATGTACTTTTCTGCTCCAAAACAGGGGGCTGTGAGGTACTTTTGGCGAGAAAACCGGTCTTCTCGCCATAAAAAAGTACATCACAGCTTTTCAAAAGTACATCACAGGTCTGCGAAGCTTCCGCACCCTATGCGGAAACCGCTATATTCCCGCTGCATTCCAGTGCACTACTCAACCGGGCAAAGCGAAAGTGCGGCTTCGTCGGCAATAACGGTGCAGTTATGGTGGAGCTGCAGGATAGAAGCGGGGCATTGCGGCGTTACATGCCCGTAGCACATGTTATATACCGCCTGCGCTTTGTCTTCCCCTGAAGCAAGGATAAGAATCGCCCGGGCAAACATAATGGTTTGAACGCCCATAGTGTATGCCTGGCGGGGCACGTCCTCTTCCCGCTCAAAAAGGCGGCTATTTGCCTTGATGGTGCTCTCGGTTAAATCGACACAATGGGTACCCTTGGAGAAATAATCGGCAGGCTCATTGAAACCGATGTGCCCGTTATGGCCGATACCCAAAAGCTGCAAATCCGGATACCCTGCCTGAGCAACCATCGTATCGTACTCGTGGCACGCAGCTTCTACATCAGGGTTCGAACCGTCGGGCACATGCGTGTTGGCGATATCAATGTTAACCAAGTCAAAAAGGTTCTCCCTCATAAAGTAGTGATAGCTCTGAGGGTCGTCGTGAGAAAGTCCTCGATACTCATCCAAGTTATAGGTACTTACCTGCGAGAAGTCCAAGTCACCCTTTTTGTTCCACTCAGCAAGCTGGCGATACGTACCAATGGGGGTTGAGCCGGTGGCTAGGCCAAGCACACACTCCGGCTCCAAAATAATCTTCGCAGAAATGACATTCGCTGCCTTGCGACTCATATCTTCGTAGTCCCGTGTACGGACAATTCTCATGAAAACCTCCTGCTATATACTCGAACCAGCACGTGCTACTCACACCACGCGCTCAACGCTGTGTCGGACGCTCCGCGCTCAGTGCTGCGCGCGCCTAAAGCTCCGCACGGATGCGCCACGCACAAAGCTCCGCGCTCAGTGCTTTATGTTACCCCTTGATTTGGGATGCAAGGGCTTGAAGCGCATGAAATCGGTGAGAGATGGCATTCTTTTGTTCAGAGGTGAGTTCTGCCATAGTTTTTCCCGAAGCGTCTTGCGGCAAAAAGAGCGGATCATACCCAAAGCCATTCTCGCCACGAGGTGTAAAATCTATAGATCCTTCACAATCCCCTTCACCAACAAGCACGTTTCCGTCTCTGTACACAAGCGCCACGGTAGAGTGAAAGCGCGCCGTACGATCTTCCCTTGGCACATCCTTGAGCTCTTCGAGTAGCTTAGCGTTGTTTTTGGCATCATTTCCATGCTCTCCGGCATAGCGGGCAGAATAGATTCCCGGAGCACCATTCAACGCATCGACACACAATCCCGAATCATCCGCAATGGCCGCAAAAAAAGGTGTTTCATCGAGTGCCGCCAGCGCCTTTATCAGTGCATTGTCGCGAAAATTAGTCCCTGTTTCCTCAGGCTCCGGAAAATCACCAAGTTCGCCGAGAGCAACAAAGGTTACACGCGGCATGACGCTTGAGAGAATAGCCTCAATTTCAACCAGTTTATGCGCATTGCCCGTTGCCACCACGATTGTGCGCTCAGGATCAAGCGCGGAGACGTCAATTCCCGTATCAGCCATGTGAACTCCCTCTATCCCCTCTATAATTGCAAAACGCGGCACTCAAGCAGTCGAATACTCGAGAACCGCGCCGGTTTTTCTGGTGGGCGATGAGGGATTTGAACCCCCGACCTTGTGCGTGTAAAGCACCTGCGCTAGCCTCTGCGCCAATCGCCCGTGACTTGAGCAGTTTACCACAGCTTCAGGCTTGCGCGCGCGTCATTATCAAACCGGCGGTATACTTTCACTGAAAGTAAGTTTTTGTGTCTATCAAAGCATCGCCGACGGGAGTTTCTGCACATGACGCTTTATCTATCAGGGCTCATTTCATACCTTGCCGAGAAAAACCTTTTGGTGCGCTCCAAGCACTGTGAGGATGCCGCCACAATAGCGTTGTACGGCATTGACCATGATTCTCGCATCATTGAGCCGGGTCATGTGTTTGTCTGCAAAGGTGCTGCATTTAAGTCGGAGTTCTTAAAAAGCGCCCTTGAGGCGGGAGCCGTGGCATACCTTTGCGCAGAATCTCACGCCGCCGAGCTTGAGGCAATCGCACCTACCGTACCGGCGCTTATCGCAACCGATGCAAACTTGCGACGCGCCATGGCAGAAGCTTCAGCATATGTTACGGGACACCCCGATCACAGTCTTACCATGATCGGCATTACTGGCACCAAGGGTAAATCTACGACCGCGTGCATGTTGCGCGCCATACTTGACGGCGATGAGCCCTACGAAAAGACCGCCGTTATGGGTTCCATTGAAGTCTTTGACGGCATCGAACATGGAAAGCCCGACAATACAACGCCCGAAGCCCCTGAACTCTGGCGCCACCTTGCAAACGCGCAAAAATGCGGCCTCACGTATATGGCAATGGAAGTCTCAAGCCAGGCGCTCAAATACGACCGCACCTATGGTCTCCATCTGGATATTGCTGTTTTTCTCAACATTGGAAGAGATCATATATCCCCTGTTGAGCATCCCACCTTTGAGGATTATTTTGCCAGCAAAATGAAAATCTTTGATATGGCAAAGACGGCTGTCGTCAACCGAGATACCGAGCATTACGAAGACGTCATGGCACACGTTCACGCAGCTCACGAGGGCAATCCCGAGTGTTGTCAGCGCGTCTGCACATTCTCTGCCACTAACCCCAAAGCAGACGTTTGGGCAGATGATATTTCATCCGAATATGGCGTCGTTTCCTTCCGCGCTCATACTCCCACGTGGACCGGGTTTCTTTCTATTCCCATGCCTGGCCTCTTTAACGTTGATAATGCTCTTGCTGCCATCACCGTTGCCAGCTTGCTTGGGTTTTCTGGCGAGAAGCTCCAGTACCCTCTGCTCAATACGCACGTGTCCGGTCGGATGGAGCTTATCCCCACCAAGGATCGCAAGGTCACGGCTCTCGTTGACTATGCACACAATCGCCTTGCCTACCAGAAGCTCTTCTCGTCATCCTCACAGGAATTCCCCAACTATGGCCGATATGTTGTTTTGGGAGCTGCCGGCGGTAAGGCACAGGAGCGGCGTCGTGATCTTCCGGAAGAAGGATCAAAGTGGGCCGACCATCTCATTTATACGACCGAAGACCCTGCTTTTGACGATCCGGCGGAGATTTGCGCTGAGATGGCCGCAGCCACGCCTGAGGGTGCATCGTATGAGATTATCCTTGATCGTGAGGAAGCCATTCGTCAGGCCGTACGTCTTGCCTACGCCGATGCACGTCCAAGCATCGTGTATCTTCTCGCCAAGGGAGACGAAGATTTCCAAAGTATCCGCGGCAAACGCGTACCCTGGAAAACTGACGCTGCCGTCTTTAAAGCCGCCGTGCGCGACCATGAGGCAGGCAGGTTATAAGACCTTTATTGTCGCTCACGCTTTTATCGCTCATCCCTTTGTAGTGCTGCCGGAATTTTGTAGTGCTGCCAGAAATGTGCCAAGTTGGTCTTGAGTTAACCAAACTTGCAGCAAATGTGGCAAAAATAACCATACTTGCTGCAAGTTTGGTGAATATAGCCATACTTGCTGCAAGTTTGGCAGCGCTGTTCTGG
>SKEH01001347.1_pt1 | contig 10706 bp, 10 predicted proteins | sample 4826571 | NCBI WGS metagenome assembly SKEH01 (sample SAMN11008814, study PRJNA524170) | human gut metagenome | biome: Human fecal sample; material: Feces; isolation source: fecal sample from pouch patient p29 | host: Homo sapiens | place: Israel: Tel-Aviv | collected 2016-09-14 | reverse complement strand
ACCGGCGTAGGTACCTGTGCGTGCGGATAAACCGGCAATCGTACTGCCTTGGCTGCACGCTATGGAATCACAAAACCACCTGTGAGTGTACGGTTCGGGGCGGACGCTACGGTCGATGCGCAATGGGTTGTCCCTTGGTTTGGTGGGGTTTGATGGGGCGGATTCGGCATTGGTCCGGTAGCAGTTCGGCATTGGTTCAGCATGAGGAAACCGCGATAATATCCGCCCTGCCGCCTAGTTTGGTGAACCATGGGTATTGAGAACACGCATAAGCTGATTGTCAACTGCCTGCCACTCAACGAAGGAGAACGGCGGGCTTTCGCCAAGGCGGCTCGCGATGTGCCGCAGGAATTCGTGGGCGACGAAGCGCACCGCGGCGACATGGTCTGGTCGGCCGCTGTTCCCGAGGAGCTTCGCTCCCGAGCTACCGCAGTCATCGGCAACTTTCCGGTCTCGCAGGCTTCCCAATACACCCGTCTTGAATGGTTGCAGACCTTCAGCGCCGGTGTGGATGCGTACATCTGCCCGGGTGTGCTGCCTCGCGGCACCATGGTCACCAATGCGAGCGGCGCGTATGGCCAAAGCGTGTCGGAACACATGTTCGCCACCATGTGGGCATTGATGAAGAACCTCAACCGGTATGCCTCCAATCAGCGTGATCATCAGTGGCAGGATGAAGGCCCGGTATTGAGCCCGGAAGGTGGCATCGCGCTGATTATCGGCGTCGGCGACATCGGGTCGCATTTCGCTCAGCTTGCCCAATCCGTAGGTATGCGTACCTTCGGCGTGCGCCGTCATACGGACGTGCCGGCCAAGGGCATTGAAAAGATGTATGGCTTCGAGCGGCTGGAGACGCTGTTGCCATTGGCAGACGTGGTGGCGATGGCGGTGCCGCGCTCGCCGCAGACCCATCATCTGCTGAATGCGGATCGTCTGGGTCGTCTGAAATCCACAGCCATCGTGATTAATGCCGGGCGTGGCGACGCCATCGATCCCGAGGCCTTGGCTGACGCCTTGCACAATGGACGGCTCCACGGTGCCGGATTGGACGTCACCGAGCCTGAGCCGTTGCCGGCGGAAAGTCCGTTGTGGGATGAGCCGCATTGCCTGATCACCCCGCATGTGGCCGGCGGCAATCATTTGGAAAAGACTTCCGAACACATCATCCGCATCGCCCTGACCAACGTTTCCCGCTATGCCAAACAGCAGGAACTGTTGAATCTCGTGCGATACTGATTCGCCTGTGTCGGGCGGCGGGCGGCCATCGCCTGACACTGAATACAGATAAGGGGCGTATAACACCGTTGTTATACGCCCCTTATCGGGCAATCCGAAAAAGATGGTTGATAGTCAGTACCAATCAGTACTGGTTCGCGCCGATACCCTCGAACTTCACGTTGAAGCCACGCTGGTAATGCAGGAACATGCTGGCGCCATAGCGGTCGACCGGACGGTGCGTGAACAGCATACGAATGGCGAATGCGGTCTGCACGTCCTTAGGCAGCGCCAGGAATGCTTGGTGGGCGTCCCAGTACGGGTCGTACACCACGGCGGCACCGGGCACGTAGGCGTAACCGTAGCCATCCTCGTTGACGTATCCCATGAACGGCAGATCCCAGGCGTTGTGTTTGGTGAGTTGTGCCTTGAAGTCCTCGACCTCGGCCAACGCCGCGTCGCTCAGGCCGAAGCTCTTGGCCACTTCATTGGCCTTGGTTGTTTTCGAATCCGGGTCCTTGCCGAACATATCCGGGTTGACGATGATGACTTTTCCCTCCGCCATAATGTGTTCCTTTCAGCATGGCGTTCCCCAAGCAAGCACCTAGGGAAGTACTGGCATTGTTCGATTCACATATGAATTGAACAACATGTTACCTTCTCTGTAGAAAAGGATTGTGCACTTTGTTGATGTGCTGGTTTCAAAGCCTAGCATGAAAAATGGCGGATATAAGCCGTTTTGCCGGTTATTAATCTATTGGTAATGCAATTGGGAAGTTATGGTAGTCTGTGATGTCTGATGTTCATATCTTGCAAAAGTGAACATGATAAATGTTTGTTTTGAGGGTGAAAGCAACAAAGAAAACGGCCGTGTACATGAACTCATGTACACGGCCGGCGTGTCGCATCCCGCTGCGACTGCGGCATCGAGATGATACCTGCAGAGGCGTGGTTGATCAGGGGCCCAATGAACGTGGCCCGAGGTTAGTCTCAGTCTGATAGTTCGTAGCCGTTGGCGTCTTTATGCCACGGCGAGCCGGGCTTGCTGCACAGAATGATAATGCCTTCAACAAAGCCCCAGATGGCGGCTGCGATTGGGCCAAGTCCGAGCAGAATCCAGCCGACAAGCGTCAGCAGCAGCTGGGCCACGGCCTTGCCGGTGTTGCCGAGATAGAAGTTGTGCACACCAAGTCCGCCGAGGAAGATGCCCAACAGGCCGGCAGCCAGCTTGGACTTGGACGATTGCCCCACCGGGGCGGCGGCATACGGAGCGGCGGTGTATTGCGGCTGCGCGTAGGCGTTCGGCTGCTGGTAAGCCTGTCCATAGCCGGGCTGCTGGCCGTAGCCCGCTGCGGGCTGTGCGGGCTGGCCATACTGCGGCTGGCCGTACTGAGGCTGAGCGTATGCGCCGGCGGGCTGGCCGTATTGCGGCTGCTGCTGGCCGTAGCTTCCGGCGGCGGGTCGAGCGTATGCGGCGGGCTGTGGGGCGCCATAGCCCTGCGGCTGCTGTGCGGCATCTTGGCCGTACGACGGCTGTGCGGGCTGTGGAACACTGTCCGAACCGTACGGTTGTTGTTGATCATCAGTCATGTGGATCTGTCCCTTCTCAATCGGGAACGGCAGTACCTTCTTACCGTTTCTGCACAACATCATCTCACGTTTTGCACAATAGTAGAACCTGCCGCGCTACGATTGGGCCATGAAAAGTTTCCTGACCAGCTGGTTGATTATGACTATCGCCGCCGCCGTCATGGTCGCGGTGACTCCCGGCATGACCCCGGTGGGGGAGCCTCCGATTCTCGGCATCGCCGCGTTCGCTTTGTTCATGGCGCTGATTAATGCGTCAATCAAGCCGATTGTGCATCTGATCGCACTGCCGTTTGCGATTCTGTCTCTCGGGCTGGTCACCTTGATTATCAATTGGCTGTTCATGCGACTCGCCAGCTGGCTGGCGGTCAGTTTGTTCGGCGTGGGCGTCTTCGTACACGGTTTCTGGTGGTCGGTACTGGGGTCCTTGGTTCTGACCATTGTTGCGGGAATCGTCGGGTCCATCTTGGATCAGTGACGGTGCTCGCTGGGCGAATATGAGTAATGGCGGTTGGAATCGGACTGATTCCAACCGCCATTACTCATATCAAGCTACGGGATCGAGCGGGGCGAACATTACTCGCGCACCAAGCGGATATGCTCCACATCGTCGCGCCGGGAGCGGCGGAAGAGCACGAAGCGGTTGCCGATGGACTGCACCACTTCGGCGTTCAGCTGCTCGGCAAGTTCCGCGGCGGCTTCCTTGGCGGTCAGTCCCGAACCGTCCTGTACCGCGCACTTGATGAGCTCATGCTTCTCGATGGTTTCATCGGCCTGCTTGACGGCCGATTCGGTCAGATCGTTCTTGCCCACATAGAACAGGGGCTTCAGCGAATTCGCCATTGCGCGTAGCTGCTTGATTTGTTTCTTGGTCAATGCCATGAGAATAGTTCCTTACATCTGCTGTATACCTCAAGAAGCATAGCAACCGGTGCTGTCTGAATCGTCAGAGCAGGATAATGGAGGCAATGTATGCGATGACGAGCGCGGCGAATACGATATCGCGGCCAGCAATGGACAATGCGCGCCAATGCGTACGATGAATGCCCTCCTCATAGCAGCGGGCATCCAAAGCCAGACTGAGGTTATCCGCATGACGTAATGTTCCGGCAAAGGTGGGCACGATGACCGCGCTCATGGCTTTGATTCGTTGTCCCAGAGAACCGGTTTCGATGGAGCCTCCACGGGCGGATTGGGCATCGATAATGGCTCGGGTCTCGTCGGTCAATGTTGGAATGAATCGCAGGGCCAAGCTCATCACCAACGCAATCTCCTGAGCGTGGACGCCAAGCCTGTTCAGTGGTTTGATCAGTGCGGCGAATGCATCGGTCATGGCGGTGGGTGTGGTCGTGGTCAAAAACACCGTGCCCAAAATGATGACCAGCATGAAACGACAGGTATACAGCACGGCGATGGTCACGCCCTGATCGGTGATGCTTAATGGGCCAAGCGCCACCACTGGGGTGCCGGTGCGCACCACAAACAGGTTGACGATGCCCATAAGCAGCATCAACATCAGCAGCGGATGAATGGATTTGAGCACCCATAATGGGTTCAGTCGGGCAGCTGCGATTACGGCAAGCGTCACCATGAGACCCAAGACAAGTTGCACTGGCGTATTCACAGCGAACATGGTGAACATGGCGGCGAGGAATCCCACCATTTTCACGCGCGGATCAAGTCGGTGAATCACCGAGAAAGCGGCATCGGCAGAGGCGGAGGTCGTGTTGGATGCCGAGGCTTCTGTATTGGAGTTATTCAGGGCATCGCTTGCCGGAGAATCCGGTTGCTCCGCCGCATTCGGCATACGCACCACGCGGTCAGCAAGGGCCTCGGCCTCTGCTCGGTCGTGGGTAATGAGCAACACGGTTACGCCTTGCTGCTTCAAGGTGCGCAGCAGTTCATGGATGCGCACCTTGGCCTGCGTATCCAGACTGGCGGTCGGCTCATCCATAATGAGCACATCAGGATTGCAGGCAATAACGCCAGCAATGGCCGCAAGACGCTGCTGTCCACCTGATAAGTCGAAAGGGGAGCGGTCGGCAAGGTGCCCGATGTGCAGCAGTTCCAGTGCTTCGTGAACACGGTCGGCGACTTCGGTTTCTGCCAGTCCCTGATTGCGCGGGCCATAGGCCACATCTTCAGCCACGGTATCCGCAAAAAGCTGATGTTCGGGATGCTGCATCACATAACCCACATGACGGCGAAGCTGCACAAGCTGCTGCCGTGTTGCGGATTTGGAACGTGTACCGGTGCCTGTGGATGTTGCCACAGGCACGTTGGCTATGTCGATACTGCCGGATCTCGGCGTGGCCAAAGCGCAGAGCAGTCGAATCAAAGTAGATTTGCCCGAGCCGTTCGCGCCCATCAATGCTACGGTCTGGCCGCGCGCGATAGTGAACGACAGGTCGTTGATGGTCGCATGCTTGGCCGAGGAATATCGATATGTCACATGCGAAACCCGGATGATGGGGTCTGTGGCGTCGTCGTTTGAAGCGTCCGAGAGTAAGGGGAATGCCACATCCCGCCCCGGCTGGTGGGGCTCGTCGGGTGAAGGATGGTTGGCAATGGTTTGCGGCCGAGCGCTGACCGCTTCGATACCAACGATCTGCCCGGATTCCATATGTACAATGCGGTCAGCGTGCACAGTCTCATCCTGATGATGTGTGACATGCACGATGGTGGTGCCTTGCGCCTGCAGATCATCGAGAATACGCATCACTTCGGCGCGCGCCGACTCGTCCAACATGGCGGTCGGCTCATCCAGCACCAGCATGGCCGGACTCATGGCCAGCATGCCGGCAATGGCGGCACGTTGCTGTTGGCCTCCACTCATACGAGTTGGATCGGACTGGCGGAAGGACACCAATCCAACCGATTTCAGAGAATCATCGATGCGCTCTCCGATGCGGCTGCGTTCAATGCCCAGATTTTCCGGTCCAAACGCCACATCATCTTCCAGCACGGTAGTGACCAGCTGATCCTCCGGATTCTGGAACACCACGCCGATGCCACGCCGGGCCGCACGATATTCGTCGGCATTCGGCAGGGCATCGGCGTAGGCGCGATGCCCCAACAACGTGATGTCGCCGCCGTCGGGCGCGGCCAGTCCGGCAATCAGCCGGGCAAAAGTAGATTTGCCGGATCCGTTCGGGCCGACCAGACAAATGCGCTCGCCGGCCCGAACGGTCAATGACACACCGTCCAAAGCCCAGGAGTTGCCACGGTCGTAGCTGAAACGGATATTCTTCAGCTCGGCAGCGTGGGCATAGGCGGGGTTATGGGCGGATTCAGTCATGGCTGCAGGTTGCTCACTGCTGCTTGGCAAGCAGGTTGGAGACCGGCTTGTAGATCAGGAACGTGATTACGGCGTGAATTGCCATCTTGGCCAGATTGAACGGCAGCAGGATCGGCAGAATCATCGCGGCCACTGTCTGATAAGTCATGTGCGCGTAGATCGGTGTGACGATGAGGTTGCCCACCAGCGCCACCACGATAGCCAGCACGGCACCCACCAGAATGCCGATGGCGGCACCTTTGCGCGTGCGAATCTTGCGGTAGATGAACGCAGCAGGAACCGACAGGAACAGTGCCACCAGCACTGCCATCAGCGAACCCCACGGGTTGGCGAACATATGAGGCACGAAGCCCAGCACGGACACAATCGCGGCGGCTGCCGGTCCATAAGCGAATCCGGCAATCAGGCATACGATGCCGGACGGGTCGTACTTGAGCCATGTGACCGGCGTGATCGGGAATTCGATGAAGCTGGTGACCATCGCCAGCGCTACGAACAATGCATACATGGCAATGCGGCGTGTGGACCAGCGTCCCGAATCGGCCACGCCGGTGGCGTGCGAGCCGAGTTTGGTGCTGGAAGACGTGCTGGCTGAGCCGGAGCCTGCACCTTCAGCCTGCGGCGCCACGGAACGGATTGCTTGCATGCGGATACGCGAAGATATGCTCATCAGAGCCCTCGTTTCTTCCATCCGGACTATAACCGTTGGCTCCGGAATCTCACCGGATCAGCCGCTTACGCGGGTCGCGGGCTTCCTGACATCTCCGTTATGAAACCCGGAGTGCAGATCACCGCCAGTAAGGAATTACACCTTCCCTGAAACTGACAGGCTTATTCATACGCCATACGCCGGACGTGTGCAAGCTGCGTTTCACTTTCGGCAAGGAAATCAACAGCAATCAGCTGAGATTCAGCAGACGTTCAGAGGGTTTGTGCTGGTCAAGTGCAACAATGGATACCATGGCTGAAGTGAAGAATCCCAACACCACTATCGACAAACTGGCATTGATCGTCACCACATACAAGCGTCAGCAACTGCTTGAAGTGCTGTTCGATTCAATTCTGGCACTGGAGCAGGCGCCGTGGCGCATTGTCATTGTGGACAATGAGCAGTCCAAGCAAACCGCGGATATGGTTGCTGGTTTTGCCGGCAAGGTGACCGGTCAGTGGGGCACTACCGTGGCCGATCAATCAGGCAATGAGGAGCGTGTGGTCTATGCGCCGCAGTCCGAGAATCTCGGCGGTGCTGGCGGTTTCTCCGCTGGCGTGGCCAAGGCATATGAGCTGGGCGCCGCATGGTTCTGGGTGATGGACGATGATGTGGCCGTGCTGCCCGATGCCATCGCCAAGCTTGCCAAGTGGACTGATAAGCATGAGGTGATTCAGGGCTCCCGTTTCGATTACGATGGCGGCCCGTTCTACTGGCAGTATGACTTCATTGTGCCGCTGGGCATTCCGAATCCGATTGCCCCTGCCGCGTTCGGTCCGGCCAAATACCGGGTAATGAACACCCTGTGCTTTGAAGGCGGTCTGTTCAATCGTCGCGTGGTGAGCGAAATCGGCCTGCCGGATCCGCGATTCTTTATCTACTGGGACGACACGATTTACGGCTATCGTGCCAGCAAGGTCACCAACCCGATTGTGGTGCCGGATGTGGTGTTGCGACGCACGCGTGAGATTGGAAACTGGGATATAGCCGGCATGCGCCAGCTCAACTCCACGTCAGACGTGAACCGTTACCACATCATGCGCAACCGTGGCTATATGGCCCGGTATTTCATGGTGCATGGCGATTTCCGCCCGATGCTTTTTGCTCTGGGTACTGTGCTCACCGCCATCAAGGAAGTCATTCGTCTGGTGATGGTGGATCGAGAGCATGTCAAGACCGGCTTGGTGCAGATCGTCAAAGGTTGGTGGGATTCGCGCAAGTTGATGCACGATCCTGATTGGAAGCCCATGCCGCCGCTGAAGTAGTCCTTACTTGGCTCCCTCTATGAGGGGAACTGGCTCGCGTAGCGAGACTGAGGGGAGTCTGTCGGAGATATACCTCCGAGACTCCCCTCAGTTGCTTTCAGTGGTAGCTCCCCTCAAAGCTGGGAGCCACTATAACGGTCACTTATGGATGAATAGGCCGCTGTCGCCCCATGCCTATTGGCCCTGGCTGGCGCCGATTTGGAAATGCAGTTTGGCGATACCCATGTCGTTCATCGCATGATGCTCGTCACCGGCCGTGGTGTCGATATGCGCGGCGGCAGTGTCGTCGGCTGGATTGTACGAAAACATAATCGGCTGACGGTTCATGGCGCTCGGCGCCTTCATCGCAGCCTCGACGCCGGCCTTGAACCACGCTGGTGCTGAGTCACGTTCTTCATCGCTCATCGTGGCGGTGAACTGCTCATACGATTTGGTCGGCCGGTGTGTGCGCTGGGCCTCGCAGAGATCTTCATAGGATTTCGCCCGATACTCCAGATGGTTCTTGGGATGGCCGATGACCACGCCGAGATAGAGCTCCTGACCGGATGCCACACGGCAGTGCTTAGCGGCCTCGTCCTTGTCCCATGAGCCGGCGACCCACAGTGTGCCGAGACCTCGCAGCGTGGCGGTAAGCACCAGGCGTTCGGCGTAGAAGCCGGCGCGTTCCCTGGCTTCCTCATCGTTCTTGGGGCCAACGATGGCCAGATAATTCGCCGCATTGGTCAGATGGCCTGAGGCGTTGGCCTCGAATACCTTTGGCTGGTTGCGCACCAGCTGAATGTTGAGATCGCCGAGCAGGTTGATTGGCTGCAGTGCCATCTCGAGCTGACGGGCCGTGTCGTCATCGATCGGTTCGTCATCATAGGTACGCACGGCGGTGCGAATGTTGACCGCATCAATAAGTTGGGTATGTTCTGTCATGTATTCCATTATCGCGCGCGACACGTGGAAATGATGGCTGTGCGCGGTGTTCCCTTGTGCCGTTTTTTTTTTAAGGAGCGAAGGGGTCGAAGTCCTGGATACGTAGTGCCGCAACAAAAATGCACACGTTTGCACAATAGGTGGAATGTCGGTTTCGTGTTTGAAAGATATTCGCGTTAGACTGGGCGCAATCCTAACGAAAGCAATACTGAAGGGAAGGACATCAACGATGATTGAAACTGCGCAGGCTTTCGGTGTCGATATCGGTGGCTCCGGCATCAAGGCCGCACCCGTCGATCTGGCCAAGGGCGATTTCGCCGAACCCCGTCTGAAGATTCTCACTCCGGAGGTTTCCACTCCGCAGGCGGTGGCCAAGATAGTCAAGCAGCAGCTCGACCATTTCGAAGTGCCTGAGTCCGCACCTGTGGGCATCGCTTTTCCTGCTCCAATCAAGCCTGGCCAGAAGCTTGACTTCATGGCCAACCTTGATCAGTCCTGGATCGGCGTGGATGTTACCGAGGCGTTCTCCGAAGCTTGCGGCCGTCCGGTTGTCGTGGTGAACGATGCCGATGCCGCTGGCCTTGCCGAGGTCCAGTTCGGTGCCGCCAAGGGGCAGGACGGTCTGGTGATTGCCACTACGTTGGGAACCGGCATCGGTACCGCGTTGATCTACAATGGCGCGCTCATCCCGAACACAGAGCTTGGCCACATCATGCTGAGCCCCAAGCACCTTGACGCCGAGAAGTATGCATCGTCGGCCGTGCGTGAGAACGAGGAGTTGGGCTACAAGAAGTGGGCCAAGCGACTGACCAAGTATTACGGCCTCATGGAGAAGTACTTCAACCCTGACCTATTCACTGTGGGCGGCGGCGTGAGCCGCCAAAGCGACAAGTTCCTTCCCTATGTGGACATCAAGACTCCGATCGTGCCCGCCACGCTGCGTAATCAGGCCGGCATCGTCGGCGCTGCATATTATGCCAGCACCAAGCAGCAGTAATCACAGCTACTGCGCCTGGTAAGCATTGAGCCCCGATCACCGTCTGGTGGTCGGGGCTCAATGCTTGGGGTTCGGTCTGCTTTTGGGAGGAGCGTGGCCGACTCCTGAGATTGCTCGCCTGCTTATGGCGTTGTCTTTACGGTCTACTCCAGTCCGATGGACTTCATGTGGTGCAGCTTCAGGGACTCCACCTTGAGGTTGCCGAACTCGGCCACGAGCTTGATGGCGCGTGGGCCTTCGGAGGCATAGGAGTAGGAGCTTAGGACCTGATGGCCGCCGTTGACGTAGACCTCCACGGAGCCGCGATCCACGAACACGCGCAGGTCCAGCTTGCCGGAGGCCAGTTCGGTGTCGGTCAGTGGGGCGGCGCGGTAGCCGCGATCGCCGTTGGCCATGGCCTGACGATCCACCACCACGCGGCCGATCTGGTCGTCATAAGCCACGTAGGTGTAGGCACCGTCCTCAGTGGCATGAATCTTCAGGCCCGCACGCTCGGCAGTGGAGGCAGCCAAGTCGATGGTCATTTCGATTTCCACGGCCTTGGCGTCATCGGCGATGACCTGCTCCCCATCCATGTCGAGTGTGATCGAACCATGGTCGAGGGTATCCTCGCGCAGGCCTTCCATTTCGGCGACCGGCGCGGTGACCACGTCGCCGTCATCGCCAAGGGTGATCTCGCGCGGCAGGGTGAGCTGGCCACACCAGCCGTCATCC
>SKEH01001343.1_pt1 | contig 10720 bp, 7 predicted proteins | sample 4826571 | NCBI WGS metagenome assembly SKEH01 (sample SAMN11008814, study PRJNA524170) | human gut metagenome | biome: Human fecal sample; material: Feces; isolation source: fecal sample from pouch patient p29 | host: Homo sapiens | place: Israel: Tel-Aviv | collected 2016-09-14 | reverse complement strand
GTTGTGTCGACGACCTCGCCGAGGGCGACAGCGCGATGGTGGCCCGCCTCGCTTCCGTACGCCCACGCGGCGCCGTCGGCTCCGAGGGTCACCACGACGTGTTGGGGTCCCAAGCCTCGCAGCGCTCGGGCGGTCCCGATGGCCTCGGTGGGGGTCGCCGGCGCGGGCATCCCCAGGGTCAGGCCCGCCTCGGTCTCGTTGACGACGAGGAAGTCGACACTCGACAGCAGGTCGGGGTCCGTCGGGCGCGCGGGGGCGAGGTTCAGCAGGACCTGGGCGCCGAAGGAGCGGGCCCACCGGGCCGCCGCGGCGTTGGCGTCCTCGGGGATTTCCGCCTGGAGAACCACGACGTCGGATGGGGCCGGGGTCAACGAGGCCGTGGCCGCCTCGATGGACGCGGCGCGGTTGGCTCCGGCATCGAGGATGATCGTGTTCTCGCCGGATGCGGTCACGGTGATGAGGGCCGTGCCGGTGGGCCCGCCGAACTCGCGCAGATGCGGGACGTCCACGCCGTGAGAGGCCAGGTCTGAGCGCAGGCGTTGCCCGGAGAGATCCGAGCCGACGGCGCCGACGAAGACGACGGGGACTCCCGAGCGGGCGGCGGCCGCGGCCTGGTTTGCGCCCTTGCCGCCGAGGCCGTACGACAGGGAGGTGCCCGAGAGGGTTTCGCCCGGATCGGGGAAGCGATCGACCGTGACCGTGATGTCCTGATTGATGGAACCGACGACGATGACGCGTGCCATGGGTGCTCCTTCGCGAGAAGATATTCCATTGTGCCACGCGCCCCCGCCTCGCAAGCAGTGTCGCCCGCGGGGCGGGGGGCCGCGCGTTTTAGCGCCACTTAAGTCGACCGCGAGTATCCTGCAATATCACTGAATGCTTACTCTGTGGTGGACTATGCGTCGTGCGCACCCTCCGCTTCCTCGTCTCATCGCGTGCCGCTGGCCCGACCTGCCGCGTGACCACCGTCCCCTCCCAGGTGATCCGCGGGGCAACGGCGGCCCCGGCTCCCTCGATCAACGTGACCGCCATCGCCACCGACGGCGACCTCGCAAACGGGCCGACGCGTGTCCTCCTGCCGCTCCTGGGAATCTACGCGCTGGGAACCGTCTCGCTGCAGGGCTTCAACCTGGTCTACCTGCGTGTCGCTCACGACGTCGGAGCCGGAGACGCCTCGGGACTCATCACCGCGATCCCCGGCGTCGTCCTGGGTGTGGCCTGCTTCCTGTACGGCACCCTCGGAGACTTCATCCCCCTGCGCCGTATCGTCAACGCGGGCATCGGGCTGATCGTCGTCGGATCGGTCCTGGGGTTCGCCCTCTCCTCGTCCCTCATCGGCGTCGTCGTTGCGCGTGCCCTGCAGACCCTGGGGTACCAGGCGGCGGCCTCGGCCTACATGATCCTCGCGACCTCGATTCGAGACCCGAAGCGACGAGGCCTCTACGTGGGACTCATGTGTGCGGCCTTCCAGGGAGGAACAGCCCTCGGCATGCTCGTGGGCGGCCTGCTCGCCGACGTCAACTGGGCGATCCTCCTCCTCATCCCCCTCGCCGGCCTGGCCTGCGTGCCCGTCATGGGCAGGCGCGTTCCCGCGCGTTCGCGAGCGGGCCGCGTCGACGTCACCGGGCTGGCGATCTTCTCCTCCTGCGCGCTCCTGCTCACCCTTGCGGCCGCCAACCCGCGTTGGTGGCTCGTCGGCGGCCTCGCGCTCGCGGCAGCCGCGTTCTGGTGGCACATCGGCCGAGCGCGGGACCCGTTCATCACGCGTTCCTTCTTCACCAACGTGCCGTGGGTGCGCTCGATCAGCCTGATCCTCGTCGTGTACTGCATGAACTTCACGCTCGCTCCGCTCATGAACGGGATCGGCTCGACCCTGTACGGCCTGAAGCCCGCCGAGGTCTCGGTGCGGCTCATTCCGGCCTACTGCCTGGCGCTGATCGCTGCCATGACTTCCGGTGCTGCCTTGGCCCGCCTCGGCCGCGGACGCACGGTGCGGGCGTGCGTCGGACTGATCCTGGCGGGCACTGTCGTGCTCGCGCTGTGCATGAGGGCTGGTCCGTGGGTTATCACGGTGGCCATGTGCCTCATCTACTCGGGCTTCGGGGGCCTCTTCACTCCCATCTACGACACCGTGTTCGCCACCGTCGCTCCCGGGCAGAACGGGCGGGCCGTGGCCATGAACGACCTCGCCATGCAGGGCAGCGCCGCCATCGGGATCGGTGTCGTCACCCCGTGGCTGGCCTCCGGATACTTCCGGGCGATCGCGCTCGTGTGCCTGCTCGCCGCTGCCATCGGGATCGCGGGCGACTGGGCGCACGAGTACCTGTACCGCAGGGGGCACTGAGGCGCGTGAACCGGGGGAAGTTCTCCGTGCCGCAGGTCTCGCCCGAAGGACCGCAGCCTTCCGAGCGCCGCCGCGCCGGTCCCTCAGGACAGGACCAGCGCCAGGGCGGCAAGAACTCCCCACGAGAGCGTATAGAACCCCGTGTTGCGCAGCACGCCGATCAGGGCCTTTCCCGACGCCCCCGTCAGCACCGGCAGGCTCACGCCCGCAGCCCACGCGCCCGCGCCCACGGCCAGCGCGCAGGTCGCCAGCGGTTGCAGTCCCACGGACGTACCCACGGCGGCGATCACCGCTACCGGGGCCCACGCGCACGCCGCAAACACCCAGCGCGAGGCGCGATCCCCCAGCCGCACGGCCGCCGTCATCTTCCCCGACAGACGGTCCGTGGGAATGTCGCGGATGTTGTTGGCCATCAGCAGCGCCACCGACAGCAGGCCCAGCGCCGACGCGCTCGCCCACAGCCACCACGGGGCCTGGCGAACCTGCGTCCAGGAGGTGCCCACGCACGCCATCAACCCGAAAAAGACGAAGACCATGAGCTCGGACAAGCCGATCCCCATGTAGGCGTACGGGTGCTTCCCGCCCGTGTAGAGCCACGCCGCAGCAACCGCACCAGCGCCCGCCGCGATGAGCCACCACGTGCCCGACACGGCCACCAGGGCGAGGCCCGTGACTCCCGCGAGCGCGAAGCATCCCAGCGCCGCGCCGAGAACGGCCTTCGGCCTCGCCAGGCCGCCCCCCGTCAGCCTGGCGGGACCCTGACGGTTATCGTCGGTCCCGCGAATCCCATCCGAATAGTCGTTCGCGTAGTTGACCCCCACCTGTAGCGCGAGGGCCACGACGAGGGCCAAACAGGCGCGCAGAGGGGCGAAGCCGCCCAGGTGATAGGCGGCCGCTGACCCTACGATCACGGGCGCGGCGGCGGCGGGCAGGGTGCGCAGGCGAGCGCCCTCGATCCAATCAGAAACGGAAGCCATGACGACCAGTGTAGGCGGGGTGGGGCGGTATGACGGTGGTGCCTAGCGCACCCACTCCCTCTCCGTGCCGACCGCGCGCGTCGCAGCGTCCGCGGCTGCCGCGCGGTCGATCTTGTCGTAGCCCAGGTAGGGAAGGGAATCGATGGCGACCACCCGGCGCGGAGCCTGGGCGCGACCGATACGAGCGGCGGCGTGCTCGCGGACCGAGGACCCCAGCTCCGCCATCTCCACGGCGTCCGAGGGCATCTGCTGCGGGATCACCAGGGCCGTCACCACGTGTCCCCACTTGGCGTCCGGGGTCGCCATGATCCACGCATCCGAGATCCCGTCGTAGGAGCGTACAGCGCGACGCACCGGACCCGGCGCCACCGACAATCCCCCGGAGACGATGACGTCGTCGGCGCGCCCGCGCACCTCCACCGTGCCCGAGGCTCGGATAATGCCCATGTCTCCGGTGAGCAGCCACCTGTGGCCGCCCTCGTCGAAGAAGGGGCTCTCCGCGTCCAGGTAGCGGGTCATGAGCGTCGGGCCGTTGATCGCCAGGCGCGTGCGGCCATCCCAATCCACCGCGCGCACCGACGTACCCGGGAGCGGGAGGGCGTCGTACACGCAGCCTCCCGCCGTCTCGGTCATGCCGTAGGTGGTGCGCACCCTCAAGCCAGCGTCGAGAGCGCGGGTGAGGAGCTGCTGGTTGGTGGCGGCCCCGCCCACCAGGATCGCAGAGAGGGCTCGCAACGCCGCGACCACCTCGTCGCCCGCGTCCAGGCACTGGGAGAGCTGGGTGGGAACCAGCGACAGGTAGCCGGGCATGTCGTCCTGCGTGGCGCCTCGAACGGCGGGCAGGAGCGCGAGGGGGTCGAAACCGTTCGACGTGTCGACAACCTGCGGACTGGTCTCGGCCACTGCGGCCCTCAGGAGGACCATCGCGCCCGCAATGTGGTGGGTCGGCAGCGCAAGGATCCAGCGGCCCGGCCCGTCCAACGCCAGCTCGGTGGCCTTCGCCGAGGCGATGAGGGCCTCGGTGGACAGGCCGACCAGGCGCGGCGCGCCCGCGCTGGATCCCGAGGTGGGGATCACCAGGTCGATCCCCTCGAAGAATGCCGGATCCTGGGTGATCGTGTCGGCGAGGCCGGGGTACTTCTCCGAGGGAAAGGCGTCGTGAGGGCTCGCAGACGAACCGCGCAACGTGGCGGGGGCGACGGAGTCGGGTTCGCGCAGGACAACGACCGTGTGGGGAGCCGGATGATTCGGGTCAGCAGCGCGCTCCTCGTGCAGCTCGACGAGCTTGTGGAGGGACGCGTTGGCCAGTGCAACGGCCCCGGTGGACGTGCCGCCCGGCACGACAAGGATTCGCGGTGCAGCCATGATGAGCCTCCCAAGTTCGACGGCGAGCGCGTACATATCAAGGATAAGGGGTGGCGTTCTCGCAGGTCGTAAGGCGCTTCGCGGAAATGGTCACGTTTCCGGCGTCAAGCCCCGGAATGATGCGCCTTTCCTGTGGCACATCACGCAGCTGAAATTTCAATCGAATTGCCCCGCGAGGGGGCTTCAGGCTATACGATAGGCTGCGATGCTCAAGAACATATCCCTCAAAGCCAAGTGGGCGATCGGCCTCGCGTGTGCCGTCGCTCTTCTTCTCGTGTGCGCGGTCGTCGTGTACCTGGCCAACTACTCGGGTCGCGTCCTGCCGGGGACCTCGATCGCGGGTGCCTCCGTGGCCGGGATGACCCGCGCCCAGGTTGTCGCCTCGACCAGCCAGCGGGCGGATGCCGCGACCGTGACGATCACCGTCGAGGGCACGGAAACCACGGCGTCGCTCAACGAGGCGGGCATCTCCATCGACGCGGACGCGACCGCCGACGCCGCCATGAAGGGGGCCACGTCGCTCCCCGCGTTCGTTCGCTCGCTCTTCTCCGGGCGCGGCGTCGAACCCGTGATGACCGTCGACGAGGACGCCATCAGGAAGCTCGCCGCGACCGCCAGCTCGACCCTGTCCTCCGAGACTCGAGACGCCCAGGTTGTCGTCGCCGACGACGGCGAGTCCTTCACCGTCACACCCTCCCAGAGCGGAGCCGGGATCTCCGCCGACGAGGTGAGCGCCGCCGTCAAGCAGGCCGGTGCCACGCTGGCATCGGTGAGCCGGGACGCCTCAGTCCAGAAGACAGAGCCCGCGATCACCACCGAGAACGCCCAGGCGGCCGCCGCCAAGGCCAATGCCCTGCTCGATACCACGATCGAGATTTCCGACGGCATCGACACCTTCAGCGCCGAGCGCTCCGACAAGGTCAAGTGGGTGGAGTTCCTGACCAAGGACGACGGCTCTCTCGACGATCCCTCCATCGATCCTGTCAAGGTCGCCGACTGGGTGAACGCCCTGGCGGCCAAGACCGACGTCAAGCCCGAGAATCGCGTGGACAACGTCAACTCCGAGGGTCAGGTCCTCACGGTTGCCCGCGAAGGCAAGAAGGGTCTGAAGACCAACAATGCCGAGCAGATCACGAAGGACGTTGTCGCGGCCATGACGTCGCGCACCGCCTATGAGGGCCTGTTCCACTACGACGATGTCGAACCGGGTTCCGAAACCAAGCAGGTCGCCGAAGGCACCGAGAACCTCGTCTACCAGGCCGCCGAAGGCGAGAAGTGGGTGGACATCGACCTCTCCGACGATTCCGTGACCGCCTACGTGGGTGGCAAGGTGGCCGGAGGCCCGGTCTACATGGTTCCCGGCGCACCCGACACGCCCACCGTCACCGGCACCTTCCACGTCTACCTCAAGTACGACGTGCAGACGATGCGCGGGGAGAACGCCGACGGTAGCAAGTACGTGACCGAAGGCGTCCCGTGGGTCACCTACTTCACCGGCTCCTACGCCATGCACGGCGCCCCCTGGCGTTCGTCCTTCGGGTGGAGCGGATACGGCGGCTCCCACGGGTGCGTGAACATGCCTGTCGACGCTGCGAAGTTCATCTACGACTGGACGGACATGGGCGATACGGTGGTCGTTCACTACTGAACCTCACCGCGTGAACAGGCGCGGCGGGCCGGGACTTGAAGGTTCCGGCCCGTTTTCGCCGTGTGCCGCCTCGCGTGATCTTTGACGGTCATGCGTCGCCTCGGGGTCGCAGTTCTGCCAATAGTGCCGCGCTGACTACCTCGTTTCGGAGCAGAGGCGGTTTCATGGCCTACGTGAGCGCTCGTGATGGGATGCTCTGGGGTTCTGATGGACGGCCTAACTTGCCTACCTTGTACTGCCGGTAGCGATGTAGCCCTGCAGGGCAATGGCTGCTGCGCCGCGACACCATGCCTCATTGGATCCATTTGAGAGGGTAATGCGGATTGCTGATGCTCGTGGATCGCGAACCTCAGCAATTCCTGCAGCCAGTGAGTTGCCGCTGAGGGATGCTAGGGCGACGCCCTCGCCTCCGATGATTACTACCTCGGGCGCGGTGAGGGATGCGACCATGCCGACGAGGCGGCCGAGGGCACGTCCGGAGGCTGCAAGGATGGTTGTGACTGCAGGATGTTTATCAGTTGCAAGGGTGATAACGTCATGCCATCCGAGTGGGCGCCCCACGGCGGCTGATGCGTCTCGGCAGATTGCTGGCGTCGTTAGCATTGCTTCGGCGCAACCCCGGTGTCCCTGGGAGCAGATGGGGCCGAGAGGATCCAGTGGCCAGTGTCCGATCAAGCCAATGCCTGAATCCTCGTTCTCGAGGCGTGCGCCGTTTGCTACACACCCATATCCGACACCCACGCCGACCGTGATTACTGCAAAGTTGGCGTGCCCCGTACCTGCTCCAAACCAGTGCTGGATCTGCGTGTAGGCGGATAGGTCGTTTGCGACAAAGGTGGGTAGGTGGCTTGAGTCGGTGACGAGCGTGGCGAGCGGAACGTTGTGCCACTTCAGGAATGGGGCTGATTCGACAGTGCCGTGTGCGTTGACGACGCCACCGACAGCGATACCGACGGCATCAAGGCGGTAGGAGGATTGTGCTCGGCGTGTCAGCTTTGTGATCGCACTGACAACGTGGGTGGGTGTGGTCGATTCGAGGGCGACCCGGTAGGACTCGAGAGGCGTCGCCTTCAGATCGATGACTGTTGCATCTAGTGCGCTGTCTGTGAGCTTGATGCCGAAAAAATAGTGAGACGAGGGGATGACGTCGAGGGGGACGGTGGGGCGCCCAGAGGTCCTCTGTGTTGCCTCGGGGACCTCGGCGAGGAGGCCTGAAGAAATGGGCAAGGCCGAGGCGTCGAGCGAGTTCGGCCCGACCAAGGGGGCCGTGGATGAGAACTTCGAGTGCGACCTCGGAAGCGAGCTCGTCTTTGGGCTGCCACGTCATGCCATTCCTTTCTCGTAAAAGAAAGAATACACGTGGATCTCATATTTTCTCCTGATCTTGACACGACTAATTTCGTGTGGTGAAATTACTTGTGTGCGGCCAACGACGGTCGCGATCACGAGAAAGTTCACAGTGCAATGAAGCAAAAGCGTCTCCTCACCGTGGGTGTCACCCTCTTTGCTGCGGCCTCAATGCTTGCAGCCTGTGGCAGCAACACCGCCGACCAGTCATCGTCTTCCGGATCAGGTCCCTCGACCGTCGAACTCACTCTGTGGGGCACGTACGGCGCGGGATCGAACAGCGCTCAGAAGGAGGCGCTGGAGAAGGAAATCATCCCCGCCTTCGAGAAGGCGAACCCCGGAATCACCATCAAGTACGTCGATATGCCCTATGACGGACTCAAGCAGAAGCTCACGACAGGAGCCGCCGCCGGGGAGCTGCCCGACCTGATCCGAACCGACCTCGGTTGGAACGCTCAGTTCGCCAAGCTGGGTGTCCTCAAGCAACTCGACGGAAACATGCCGAACTACGACGCGCTCGCGGCCAAGGTCTATCCGGGCCTGCTGGGCACGACCCTGTATAACGGCCACCACTACGGTTTGCCCCTCGATACGAACACGCGCGTGCTCATCTCAAACCCTGATGCCCTCGCGAAGCTCGGCGTCGATAAGGCACCTGAGACCTTTGACGAGCTGAAGGACCTCGCCGCCAAGGCAAAGGACGCAGGCGGCTCGGTCTACGCGTTCGCCGACGGGGACATCTCGCAGTGGAACATCATGCCGTGGATCTGGAGCGCAGGTGGCGACATCTCCGACCCTGATCAGACCAAGGCATCGGGCTACCTGGATTCCGACAAGTCCGTCGCCGGAGTCCAGTTCCTCGTTGATCTCTATCAGGAGGGGCAAATCCCCAACGCGATCATCGGTAACGAGGGCGCGACCAAGACGCAGGACGGCATGCCCAAGGCCGAGTACGCGACCATCCTCGACGGGCCGTGGATGGAACAGATCTGGGCGGGCTCGTACCCGGACTTCAAGCCCACCTACTCGAAAGTTCCCGCGGGCGAGGGCGGATCCATCTCAGTCGTCGGCGGCGAGTCCATCGTCATCACGGAGCAGACCAAGGATCTCGAGGCCTCGTACAAGTTCCTCGAGTTCACTCAGTCACGTGAGTTCCAGCTGCCGATGAGCAAGGCTGGCCAGATGACAGTCGTCGCCGAGTACGCTGCTGACGAGGCCGAGGCGACGCCGGGCAGCAAGATCTTCTCCGAGCAGCTCAAGACCGCCAAGTCTCGTCTGTCCATCCCCGACGCTGGAAAAGTTGACGAGATACTCAAGACAGAGCTGACCCCTGCCTTCGAAGGCAAGGTGACCGTCAAAGAAGCCCTGACGAAGGCAGCGCAGAAGATTGACCCGCTCCTGAGCGCCGCCAAGTAACCCGGCGTCGCTCTACTCACCGGGCCCGGCCCTGCTGATGCGCGGGGCTGGGCCCCGGAAAGGACAACACATGAGCACCTTCACCGTGGACGAGGCCGTGGCGCCTCGGGCGCGTCGGCGTTCCTCCCGGAGGAACCCGGTGGCGCCCTACCTCTTCTTGGCCCCGGGCATGATCCTGTTTGCCCTGTGCATCCTGTACCCCATGGTGCGTTCGGGGCAGATGAGCTTTTACGACTGGAACATCGTGAAGGGCTCGAACTCGGACTTTGTTGGCCTGGACAACTACGTGAAGGCATTCCATGACCCTTCCTTCTGGACGGGACTGGGAAACTCCGGGATCTACATGCTGCTCACGGTGCCCCCGCAGATCGTCCTCGGCCTCGCTGTCGCGATGCTCCTGCGCTCGAAGGCACCCCTCCAACCTCTGTTTCGGGTGCTCTACTACCTGCCCGTCGTTACGTCCTGGGTGGTCGTCTCCCTGCTCTTCAAATACCTGTTCGCCGACCAGGGGCTCATCAACTATCTGCTGGGCAGCGCCCACCTCGGCTCAGGGGAGACCTCGTGGCTGTCGAACCGCTGGACCGCCATGATGGCGATCTGTGCGCTGGGGGTGTGGAAGGGGATCGGCTGGTCGATGATGATTTTCCTCGCGGCACTCCAAGGGGTGCCCAAGGAGCTGGAGGAGGCCGCCCTCGTTGATGGAGCGAACTGGTGGCAGCGCTTCAAGGCTGTGACAGTGCCGGCGATCTGGCCCGCCACCGTCTTCGTCATCGTCATGCTGGTGATTGGTGGGCTCAACGTCTTTACGTCGGTGCTGCTCATGACGACGGGCGGGCCGAACGGCCAGACTGAGGTGTTGTTGACCTACATGTACCGCCTGGCCTTCTCTGACCTGAACTTCGGATACGGCTCGGCGATCGCCGTCGTGCTGACGATCCTCGTGTTCATCATCTCAGTCATTCAGCTCAAGGTATTGAATCGTGACGATGAGAGGGTGGGCGCATGAGTACTCGAAACAAGACGGTACGAGTCGCGGGATCGTCGCTGCGCTTCGTTGTCCTAACGGTCGGTGCGATCGTCATGATCCTCCCGTTTGCGTACATGGTATCGACGGCCTTCAAGCCGCAGGCCTACGTGCTGGAGACGCCTCCGAAGTTCATTCCCGACCCGGGGACGATCGACAACTTCGTGCAGGCGTGGACGACTCAGGACTTTTCCCGCTACGTCCTGAACTCGGCGTTCGTGTCCGTGACCTCGACGGCGCTGGCGGTGTGGCTCTCCTCGATGATGGCATACGCGTTCGCACGTTTCGACTTCCCCGGCAAGGAGTGGTTCTTCCGTGCCCTCCTGCTCGGCCTCATGATTCCCTCGATGATGCTGATCATCCCGCAGTTCGTGCTCACCAAGCAGCTGCATCTGATCGACAACCTGTGGGCACTCGTGCTTTTCTACGTTTCGGGGAACCTGGCACTTAACACGTTCCTCCTGCGCAGTTTCTTCGAGGGAATTCCGCGAGAACTTGACGAGGCCATGGAGGTCGATGGTGCGAATGTGTGGACGCGCTATTGGCGGCTCGCGATGCCGCTGGCCAGGCCCGCGCTCGCGACGACCGTCATCTTTACC
>SKEH01001336.1_pt1 | contig 10763 bp, 8 predicted proteins | sample 4826571 | NCBI WGS metagenome assembly SKEH01 (sample SAMN11008814, study PRJNA524170) | human gut metagenome | biome: Human fecal sample; material: Feces; isolation source: fecal sample from pouch patient p29 | host: Homo sapiens | place: Israel: Tel-Aviv | collected 2016-09-14 | reverse complement strand
TTCTAAAGATTTTTCCACGCTTAGATAATGCTTTGTCAAAGACAGCACTGTTAAAACCTTCATACTGTCCTTCACGTATAATATCCTCTAACCTTGCTTTAGCTTCTGTATAAGTCAAACGTCTAGTTCTCACTAAAGGTGCAAAATAGCATTCAATCAAGAAGATTATCCCAGTTATACCAAAACGTATTTTAATTTTCTCGATTATTGAATTAGACTCAAGTCTGGATAATATTTCTAACAAATACTTACGGAAAAGCAATTCATTAGTTACATTATATTCATTGAATAAATGTACTGAGCTAGAATCATGGACTACGTAAAATTTACTATTTGTTTCTACTACTTTATTTGCCAATGATACTGCATCAAAAATAAATAATGTATCTTCTCCTACTCGTAGCTTATCATTAAAAGCTATTTTATTTTCGATTAAAAATGAGCGTAAATATATTTTGTCTTATATTCCTGTACTAATCGCATGTTTACCTAACATCGCAATTTCTGCCAAAACTTCAGCTCTGTTATTATCCTTATTTAGATCTATAACATCATTTCTATCCGTATCAAAAATTATTATTTCAGCATTTCGGGCTAGCTTTTCTTTTAGATCAACTACATCTACTAAGGCAAGCTCATCATCACTATCAACAAAGGTTACATACTGTCCTGTACTATATTTAATCCCTGTATTTCTAGCTTTACTTACTCCACCATGTGAGTTCCTTATTAATTTTAATGCTAATGCCTGATTCTTTTTTTGTAGCTTTTCAAAAATTTTCACAGTTTTATCCGTAGATCCATCATCTATAGCTAACACTTCTACTAAACTTTCTTGATTTTTGAATGCCTTCGAAATACTAATAATAAGCCTTTCAATACTATTCTCGACATTATACATTGGTATTACAATCGTAATTAGATAATCTTCCACCCCAATCTTCTCCCCTGAATTTAATTCTAATTTTCCTGATATAGTTTCTTAACGACATCTACATCGCGTGGCTGAATCGTATAATAAGATCCTGCTGGCTGCATAACTGATACTTCATCCGTATGATCTAGTCCTATCGCATGTCCCAATTCATGTTCAGCAGTATTAACTATTCGTTGTTCACTGTAACCATATGTGGCACTTTCTAGATAATAACGATTTAAGTAAACTGTAGCTTTAATAATTCGCTTAGTTTGCTCGTCAGTTGTAGTATCTGTCGTTCCTGCAGTTCCATCATCATTTTCCATTAACTTACCTACTATGTCTGCGTCTTTCTTATCATTCACAATCTTAAATGTAAATGCACCAGTATTATTCCACTGCTTTATCGCTGACACAAAGGCATTGTATAAAGTACTATCATCAATGTCTATATAGACTGTGGCTGTATTGTTAGGCCAACGGTTATTGTCATATTTAACATTATCTGTTTGTACTTTATTCTTCTGTTCTCCACTTTCAAGTGTATAATTGGTCTTTTTTCCTAATAATTCTTCTACTTGATTTACATATGGCATTATTGCCTGTAAATATCGTGGTGTTGTTAAGACTTTTTGTATTCCTACTAGAATTACTGCTATAATTCCTAGCCTTACTATTAGTCGAAAAATAGTCTTCACACTATCCCATCCTTAGCTCAATTTACCTGCTATTTTAACATACACTTAGTTATAAATTGTGCATCTTAAGACTTTCTTATAATCCTAAATCATGTTTATCTGTTACAACTAAAATTGTGTCTCCCTTGTCAAAAGTCAAATTAGGGCCAATATCTGTCTGCAAATCATTATTTCGTCTAATTGCAATTACATTGAGACCATATTTTGAACGTAAATTCAATTCTGCCAATGGTTTATGTAACCATTCATCTTTAACATTTATTTCTATTATTGAAATTTTATCTGAAAGTTCTATGTAATCTAGGAAATTTTTCGCAACTAAATTATGCGCTGTTCGCACTGCACCATCGCGTTCAGGAATTACCACTCGATCAGCTCCAACTTTCTTAAAAATCGTCCTCTGAGTATCATCTGATGCTTTAGCTATTACTAAAGGTACTCCTGCATCTTTAGCCGCTATAATCGCCATGATTGAAGCACTGAGATTACCTGACATTGAAACAACTACACCATCCATGTTGTTCAATCCCAGTTTCTCATATGCCATTTCATTTAATGCATCGATAGAAATAGCCATCGTTACATCATCCGCAATCGCTGTAATCTTATTTTCATTCTTGTCTACTGCCAACACATCAGCTCCTATTTCCATTAATTCATAGGAAACACTTCGGCCAAATTCTCCTAAACCGAAAACCGCATATGATCTATCCATTCTTCTACCTACCTTCTTTCTAACCTACTCGAATATTTCCCGGGGCATACTTAAGATTTGCATGATGTTTTCTTCTCATTAATGCCAATAAAATAGAGATTGGTCCTACTCTACCTAAATACATGCAAATTATGATTAAATATTTTGCTGCCGTTGTTAAATGTGGGGTTAAATCACGACTTATACCTACAGTTCCCAAAGCACTATAAACTTCAAAGACATTATCTGTCATATCTCCAGGTTGGATAAAGTACATTAGTAACACCGCTAAAACACTTGCTGCAACACTGATTAGTGTAATCGCAATTGCCTTTCTAGTTGTTTGGCGTGGCACTTGGCGTTTGAAGCAAATTGCTTCTGGCTCACCCTTTATTGTCGCTCTAACTTCAGCCAATATTACTGCTAATGTAGTTGTCTTAATCCCACCAGCTGTACCAGTTGGAGATCCACCAATAAACATTAAGAATACTGTCAACATTACTGATGGGATGGTTAAATTTGCTTGAGGAATAGTTACAAAACCAGCTGTTCTAGTAGTTACAGATTGGAATAGTGCCTCTAACATCGCCTGACTATTTTTAACACTACCTAATGTGTTAGGATTACTTCTTTCAAAAAGGTAATATAGAATTGCTCCACCAAATATCAGGGCAAATGTTGTTGTTAAAACCATCTTAGTATGTTGTGATAATGTATTCTTTAATCTTTTTCCCCTACCATTTTTGTAGTAACGGTACTGATTAGCAAAACCCTTTATTAATTCATTCCATACTGTAAAACCTAGACCCCCGCAAACAATAAGTAGCATTGTTACGATGTTAAGCCACCAATTACCTGCATAAGCAATTAAACTATTATCTGCCAATAGGTCAATTCCGGCATTACAAAAAGCAGACACTGAATGAAAAATTGAATACCAACTTCCTGTAAGAAAACCAAAGTGTGGTATGAAATATATAGAATAAGCTATTGCTCCTAATCCTTCTATCATCAATGACTCTTTAATGACTCGAATTACAAAGCTTACAATTCCTTTATTATTATCTAGATTAAAAGCATCAGCCATTAATAATCTATTCTGCAACGATATTCGCTTGCCAGTCGCAAAAAAAGCTAACGACATCAGCGTTATTGTTCCTAAACCACCAAGTTGGATCAACAATAAAATTACAATATGCCCAAGACTCGACCAATGAGTTGCTGTTGTAACTGTTACTAATCCAGTAATACAGACACTTGTTGTTGCAGTAAATAATGCATCAACAAAATCTGTACTTTCTCCACTAGCACTCATAATAGGCAACATTAAAATCAAGCTACCAATCATTATCGCTAGTAGAAAACTCAAAGTAATAATTTGAATTCGAGACAAGCCCTGCCTCGTTCGCATTTTTCTTCTTCCGTACATATTAATCCCTTATTCTCTATAAAATAAAAATCATAACATTACAATTAATATATCATAATTTCTCGAATTACTAAAAAAGCATACTTAGAAATGATTTCCAAATATGCTTTTACTCTATGCTTCTAATATTACAAATCCATACTGACCTATTTCGGATTTTTCATCTACAATATTTTGACCTAAAATTAATTTAGCGTGTTTAGGTAAGACAAATTTTATTCCATTATAGCCAAAATTAAACAAAGCAAATAATCTTCTTTTATCTTTTCTTCTGATAAAACTTACATAATCATAACTATCACTAATCTGGCCCCACTCAAAACTACCTTCACTTAGAATTTTATAGTTTTGCAACCTAAAATTATTCAACACTTTGATAAAACGCATCATCTTATCGTCTTGATCTTCTTGATTCCAATCCATTCCTGCTAGATTACTTGGAAAATCATGCCCTGAAAGACCTAGTTCTGTTCCATAAGTAATTGCTGGACTACCTTTTAATAAATACATAAAGGTTAACAAGGAGCGCATCAAAGCCTTATTTTCGCGACAGCGCGTTAAAATTCTCGAAGATGTTAGATCATCCAATGTTCTTAAGGTCACTCGACTTAACTTGGTATTTTGAGCTAACATTTGTCGACTTAATTGATACTTAAATTCACTAGCGGCGATTTTCTTATCTCTAGCAAAATTCAATAACAAATTGCCTAAGGCATCATCTGTCATCGCATCAAAATCTCCTAATTGAACTACACTAGTATTACTCATTTCTGATTTTCCAACTAGGTAGAAATCAGGTTTCATCTTCTTAAGATTTCGGTTTAATAAATGTACAAATTCTCGACTTAATTTATCAGCATGATCCAATATTAATCCATCAATTTCAAAATGTTCTACCCAATATTTTATTGCTTGAATTAGATATGTTTGAACTTCTGGATTTTTTAAATTCAAAGTTGGATAATGTGGATTTAACTCACTGAATTTATAATTAGCTCTAACAATATTTTTGTTATGTGGATCTTGGCTATATTTAGGCGGAAATCCCTTAATATTAAACCAATCTACATATTTCGCATGTTGTCCTTCTTCTAGAATTTCACGCCATTGTCTAGAATTATCGCTTAAATAAGCTAAATTCATTTTTAGTACTACTTTCATATTGCGGCGATGTAAGTTGCTGACTAACATCTTAAAGAGATCTTTATTGCCAAACTGACTATCAATACTATAAAAATCGTTAGTCGTTAATTTAAATGGTCCATCGCCTTCAAAAATAGAAGATAGCACAATACCATTAATACCTAAATTTTGTAAATAATCTAGTTTACTTAAAATACCAGTTAGATCTCCACCTAAAATTTGAGTTGTATTATCTTCGTTCTCAGATAACTTAGCTAGATTATCATTGCCATTAGCAAATCTATCAATTTGAATTTGATACCAGACTGTCTTTGTAACCCAATCTGGAATTTGCGTTACTTGTCGCATATCTCTATTTTCAATGATAAATCCATGTGGTGAATTAGCATTTTCTTCCGTAGCTTCACATAAACGTTGGGCGTCATAAAGTCCTACATTACCGTAAGTGTCTGTAACTTTAAATACATATTGTGCTTCATTTTTGTTTAATTTTAATATGACTTCCCAATAATCATGATATCTAGTTGCGAAAGTTTTCTGCATAAAAAGGCTTTCATATCTCCAGCTATCGTTATTATTTCCGCTAACTTCACCTACCAAAACCGTTACATCCGCTAAATCATTGTGGGCTGATTGTAATTGAAGGTGTAATTCATCCTTATTTTCATAATAAGCCATCTCACTTGCTGGTATATGTAATATCGCTGCTTTATTCAACTAACATCCCACCTTTACAATTTCTCTTAGCACTATTATACAACATCGCTTACATTTTAAGAAAAATAAAAAGTATCCGACCCTAATTAAGTCAGATACTTTTACAATCTATTCTTATCTTGCAGTTACTGCTACTAAATCGTCACCATGATTTACTTTTGTATTGTCAACTCGATCAACAGAAGCATAGTTCATAGTGTTTGTAACAACAACCATTACTGTAGTGTCGTAGCCAGCTGCTTTGACTGCATCTAAATCAACAGTTCCTAACTTGTCGCCCTTCTTAACTTTTTGACCTTGTTTTACGAATGATTCGAAATGTTGACCTTTCAAGTTAACTGTATCAATTCCAACATGGATTAATACCTCAGCGCCATTATCTGATTTCAAGCCATAGGCATGCTTAGTTTCATAAGCAACTGTTAATTCACCATCAACTGGAGCATAGATTGTACCATCAGTTGGAACAACTGCAGCACCGTTACCCATTGCTAGAGTAGAGAAAACAGGATCGTTTACGTCAGTTAATTTCTTTGATTCACCACTAATTGGAGCTGCAACAACTTCATCGTTTAATTTGCTTTCAGCAGCTACTTGTTCTTCAACTTTTGCTTCTGTTTCAGCAGCTTCAGATGCAGATACAACAGGAGCTACTTGTTCTTCTTTCATGTGACCTTTACCGTAGATAAATGTCAAAGCGAATGCTACAGCGAAACTGATTAATTCAGCAACAACGTACATTGGAATTGATTTTGGATAAATGGATAGGAATCCGATAAATCCAGCAGCACCCATTGAAGCTGCGATAATGTGCATTAAGCCTGCAAATGCAGCTGCCACACCAGAACCAATTAAAGCACAGAAGAATGGGAATTTATACTTCAAGTTTACCCCGAATAAAGCTGGTTCAGTAATTCCTAGTAAAGCAGATACACCAGCAGATGAGGATAGACCTTTCATCTTCTTATCTTTTGTTAAGAAGTAAATTGCGAATGTTGCAGCACCTTGAGCAACGTTAGCCATTGATGCAACAACGAAGATAAAGTCACCGGCACCATGTCCGTTAGCAAATGCTGTAACTAATTGTGTTTCGATTGCAGGGAAACTTTGATGCAAACCTGTCATAACAATTGCAGAATATGTTAAACCAAAAATACCCATACCAACAAAACTTGTTGTGTCGTATAACCATACAATACCGTTTGTTAACATATCAGATACAGTCTTTAGAACTGGTCCAATTACTGTAAATGTTAAGAAACCTGTAATCATAACTGAAAGTAATGGTGTGAATGTGAAGTCAACAGCTGCTGGTAACCACTTGTGGAATCTCTTTTCCAAGAAAGCAAGTACCCATACGGCAGCGATTACAGGAATAACCTGATAAGCATAATTTGTTTGGGCAACATGCATTCCGAAGATGTCCCAGTATTTAGCAGTTTTACCTAAATCTGGGGAAGTCATAATCATACCAATAGCAGCACCTAAGAAACGGTTAGCACCAAAACGCTTAGAAGCTGAGATTGCAACTAGAATTGGCATGAAGATAAATGGAGCAGCAGACATTAATTGAATCATGTCTGATAAGCCCTTAATAACTGGAGATGTTGAAACAATTGACTTAGGTCCGAATAATCCAGGTTGAGTTAAGAAATTGTTCAAAGCCATCAACAAACCACCAGCAACTAAGGCAGGGATAATTGGTACAAAAATATCTGATAATAGCTTGATAAATGCCATTACTGGGTTAAACTTTTGACCTTGTTCAGCAACTTTCTTTAAATCATCAGTAGATAATTCCTTTAAACCTGTATCTTTAATCAATTCATCATAGACGTTATTTACATCGCCCGGTCCAATGATAACTTGATATTGTCCGTTTGTTTTAAATGTTCCTTTTACATCTGGATCAGCATCGAGAGCAGCTTGGTTTACTTTCTTATCGTCTTTAAGTACCAAACGTAATCTCGTAGCACAGTGAGCGGCAGCGATTAAATTATCTCTACCAACAGCGTCAACTACATTTTTAGCAACTTTTTTATGATCCATGATCTACACTTCCTTCTCATCTAAATTTACGTTTTATTGAAAACGCTTAATAATTATTACACTATTTATGATAACGCATTTTTATTATATGTCAATCGTTTATCACAAAAAATATTTTATTTATTTTAAAAATTCCTTTAAAACGCTGATGAAATCTATATTTTCTCTACTTAATTAAATTTTATGAATATCGTTTAGCAATTTTGGCTTAAAAATGCTCAAAAATCTCTATTTCAGATAAAAATCCAATATTTCATGACAATTTCAGTGATTTATTCCTTATTTAATCGCTTTTTTACATGCTATAATAATGCTTGTAGTTATGTTATACGATTGACAGTTTTTTCAATATTAAATATAATAACAGATAAGAATACGTTTACAATAATAGGAGGAATTATTATGGAATGGACACGTGAATCACGTTATAAAAAATATTCTGAATGGGATGCGGAAACTTTATTGAAGTTACAGGCACAAGCAACAGCTTCAAAATACCAAATGTCTTATCATATTCGCCCTCAATCAGGCTTATTAAATGATCCTAACGGTTTTTCTTACTTTAATGATGAGTACCATGTTTTCTATCAATCTTATCCATTTGGTGCAGTTCATGGTTTAAAATCTTGGGTTCATTTAACTTCTCCTGATTTAGTTCACTGGAAGAACCTTGGATTAGCAATCAATGCTGATACTAAATATGATAGTCATGGTGCTTACTCTGGTTCAGCACGTGTTATCGATGATAAATTATTCTTAATGTATACTGGTAATCATCGTAGTGAAGAATGGGTTCGTTACCCTTATCAAATTGGTGCAATCATGGACAAGGACAACAATATTACTAAACTTGATAAACCTATGATTGAGCCTGTAGATCATATAACTGAACATTTTCGTGATCCACAATTACTAAAACATCGTGATGAATACTTCGTTATTTTAGGTGCTCAAGATGCTGAAACAAAGACTGGTAAAATTTCACTCTTCCGTTCAAAAGATTTAAAGAACTGGCAAGACCTAGGTTATCTTGATTTTACTGAAGAAGAAATGGGATACATGGTAGAATGCCCTAATTTAGTCTTTGTTGATGATCAACCTATACTTATTTTCTGCCCACAAGGTTTAGATAAGAAAGTTGCTGATTATGAAAATATCTATCCTAATATGTATATTGTTGGTTCAGATATTCGTTTAGACAAAGCTAAATTCAATACTGATCAAAAAGCACCTCTAAATCTTGACGATGGTTTTGATGTTTATGCTACACAAGCATTCAATGCACCTAATGGTAAAGCTTATGCTATTTCTTGGATTGGACTTCCTGACATCTCTTATCCAACTGATAGTGAAAACTGGGCTAACTGCTTAAGTCAGGTTAAAGAATTATCTGTAGTTGATGGTGAATTATACCAACGCCCTGTTCCAGCTATGGCATCACTTAGAGAAGAAGGAACTCTTGTTAGAAGTGAAGAAGTATTTGATGGCCAACAAATTGTCCACTCTGCAGCTTCAAAACATTATGAATTAAAACTTGATCTTACAGCTGGTCAAAATGGTAAATTATTCCTAGCAGCTAATAAAGATCTATCCCAAGGAATTGAAATTAAATTCTCTACTGCTGATGATGCTTTCCTTACAGTAGATCGTAGTAAGGCTGGTATTCCTTTCGCAGAAGATTACGGTACAACTAGAACTATTGCTTTGCCAGCTAACAAACAACTTAGCTTAGATATATTCGTTGACGGTTCTGTTTGCGAAATCTTTGTTAATAATGGTAGACATACCTTAACTTCAAGATTTTTTGCTCCTGATGGTAATAATAAGATTGCATTTATTAGTGATAAAAAGCTACAATATACTGGTACCTATTGGAATATGAAAAATATTTAGTTAAGGAGTGAAAGTTATATGCGAGCTAAATTAAGCGATGTTGCTAAAAAGGCTGGCGTTTCTCCTACAACTGTTTCACGTGTTATTAATAATTACGGTTATATTAGTGATAAAACTCGTAATAAAGTACATGAAGCAATGAAGGAGTTAAATTACCAACCTAACTCATTAGCCCGCTCGCTACACGGTAAAAAGACTAATCTAGTTGGTTTAATCTTTCCAGGTGTTTCTAATCCATTTTTTGGTGAATTAGTCGAAGAAATAGAGAATAAACTTTTTGAAGATGGCTATAAGGTTATCTTATGTAATGCAGCTTATAACAAAGAAAAAGAACGTTCTTATTTAAGAATGCTTCTAGCTAACCAAGTTGATGGTATTATTGCTGGTGCTCATAATTTGGGCATTGATGAATATCAAGAATTTGGTTTACCAATTGTTTCTTTTGATAGAAGTTTATCTGAAAATGTTCCTATTGTTAGTTCAGATAACTATAAAGGTGGCGTCATTGCTACTCAAGAACTTTTTGATGCCGGTTGTCGTCATATATATTTTGTGGGTAATCCTGTTCAAAAAGGAAATCCAACTGATCACCGACTTTCAGGTTATCGTGACACAATTAAAAAATTAGGATTAACTTTACATATTCATCCAGTATCTTTTTCGGAAACACCTATGCTTAAGATTATGGCAATTAAACAACTACTTTCTGAACATAAAGCAGATGGAATTGTATGTACCGATGATCTTACTGCATTGCTAGTCATTCAAGCAGCACAAGAACTTGGTATTAATATTCCTGAACAATTAAAGATAACTGGTTTTGATGGTACTAAATTTATCCAACAATATCATCCTGAATTATCGACTGTTGTCCAACCTACTAAAGATATTGCTGCTTTATTGGTTAAACTTCTAGAACGTAGAATTGCTCATCCTGATGAAGATCTAAAACAAAAAAGTTATATTTTACCTACTAGATTTATTAAGTCTAAAACAATTTCAGACAATTAAAAAAGTTCCTATCGAAAACCGGTAGGAACTTTTTACTATTCATATATCTATCATCTATTCTATTATTTGTAAGATAAACAAAAAAAGCCAGGAATTACTTCCTAGCTCTCATTTGCACGGCGACTTCCTACCCTCGCAAGAGGCGTTCCTCTAACTACTCTCGGCGTTACGAAGCTTAACTTCTGTGTTCGGAATGGGAACAGGTGTATCCTT
>SKEH01001333.1_pt1 | contig 10785 bp, 7 predicted proteins | sample 4826571 | NCBI WGS metagenome assembly SKEH01 (sample SAMN11008814, study PRJNA524170) | human gut metagenome | biome: Human fecal sample; material: Feces; isolation source: fecal sample from pouch patient p29 | host: Homo sapiens | place: Israel: Tel-Aviv | collected 2016-09-14 | reverse complement strand
AGTCATCATTGGAGCTGATCCCCGTTTGACAGGTGGACGAGGCGTTGTCTCGACTTGTAATTATGAAGCGCGAAAGTTCGGCGTGCATTCAGCAATGAGTTCCAAAGAAGCGTACGAACGTTGTCCGCAAGCGATTTTCATTTCGGGAAATTATGAGAAATATCAGGCGGTTAGCCAGCAAATTCGAGAAATTTTCAGGCGATATACAGATGTGATTGAGCCCATTAGTATTGATGAAGCCTATCTAGATGTGACCAAAAATAAGCTGAGAATGAAATCTGCTGTCAAGATAGCCAAGTTAATCCAGCACGAGATATGGACAGAGCTTCATTTAACAAGTTCTGCGGGTGTTTCCTATAACAAATTTTTGGCAAAAATGGCTAGTGACTATGAAAAGCCTCACGGGCTGACCGTGGTTTTGCCGGGAGAAGCAGAATCTTTTCTGTCTCAAATGGATGTTGCCAAATTTTACGGTGTTGGGAAAAAGACAGTAGCAAAGCTGCATGATATGGGTGTTTATACGGGGGAAGATTTGTTGAAAATTTCTGAGATGACCTTAATTGATTTGTTTGGGCGGTTTGGTTTTGACCTTTATCGCAAGGCAAGAGGTATCAGCAATTCACCAGTGAAAGTCAATCGTATTCGTAAGTCTATTGGTAAGGAAAGGACTTACGGAAAATTACTATATGACGAAGACGACATAAAAAAGGAATTGACACTTTTATCGCAAAAGGTTGCTCGTAGTTTAAAAAAACATGAAAAGTCTGGAAAGACGATTGTCCTGAAGATTCGTTATGCAGATTTTTCGACGTTGACAAAGAGGCAAAGTTTAGTGACCAGGACGCAAGATGCAGAGCAGATTGAGCGCATTGCACATGAGATTTATGATAGCTTAGATGAGCAAGCAAGAGGTGTACGCCTTTTGGGTGTGACAGTAACTGGATTTGGAATGTAAAATGAGGCTGAAACGAAAGTCTTCAGCCTCAAAAGATATGATGCAATAAATCAAGAGTGTAGTAGCTAATGGCTCAAAGTGATGCTTTGGGGTTGAAGTTAGGATTTGCGAAGGAAGTCCTTCTTCATTCACTTTTTTAGATCGGAAGAGGATTTTTGATGAACGCTTCGTTTTTGTCATTCACCAACTCAACAGTTTTTGGGTTGGTGAGCAATTCTGTGGGGGTGAGGTTAGGAATTAAAAATTTTCAAGTTTTAGTTCTGCCTCGCTCCTATTTTATATTATTCTCCAAAAATGTTCTGAATATCTTCATCCGTTATTCCAATCATGGGATTGATTTTCAAGAAATTTTCCTCAGTCAAGACATAGTTTTCCACAGTTGTTTCCAAATTATCCACAGAAGTGTGTATAACTTTTTCTACATTGAGAAAGTCTTCAAAGCGCTCTTTCAGATAGGTTTTACGTGTTGTCCCAGTATTTTGGACAGCAAAAGCAAAGGCAGACTTTTCCCCAAGAAGAATCAATTTGCTCTTGGCGCGGGTGATAGCAGTATAGATAAGATTGCGTTGCAGCATGCGGTGGCTGCTGGACGTAATCGGTAAAATGACGACTGGAAATTCACTGCCCTGAGATTTGTGGATACTCATAGCGTATGCCAGACGAATCTTGTACCATTCACTGCGTTGATAAACAATCTCATTGCCGTCGAAATTGATAGTCAGTTCGTCCTGCTTAGAGTCCGTATATTTTGCTGGTAGCAAATCGGTGATATAGCCTAAATCACCATTAAACACATTGCTTTCAGCATCGTTGACCAGATGAATAACCCGATCGCCTTGTCGATATTGGCAATCAGTTGCTTCAAAGACGAGTTGTTCTTTTACAACAGGATTGATCAGATCTTGCATGAGTTTATTGATGTGGTCAATGCCGGCTTGTCCACGGTACATAGGAGCAAGCACCTGCACATCTTGAGCTGGAATGCCACTGCGGATAGCAGCTTCTACAATGCGCTCAATCATCTGTGGGATATGCTCGCTACGAGCTTCAAAATAAGAACGATCTGCTTTTTTTTCAGTAAAGTCGGGCGGTAAAACACCTTTTTGAATCTGACTAGCTAAGGTAACAATCGTGGAATCTTCGCCTTGCCGATAAATTTTTTCTAATTTGGTCTGTGGAAGGAGGGGAATTTTCAGCAAATCTGCTAACACTTGTCCAGGACTGACAGAGGGCAGCTGGTCGGCATCTCCAACAATGAGTAGCTTGCTATTAGAAGAGATGTTGCTGAGTAGTTGATTGGCTAACCAAGTATCTACCATTGAAAATTCGTCCACAATAATAAAATCTGCGTCCAAATAATCGTCTAAATGACTGGTGTCATCGTCTCCTGTCATGCCTAAATGCCGATGAATCGTCGCGCTTGGCAGTCCTGTTAATTCATTCATGCGTCTAGCAGCGCGCCCAGTTGGAGCGGCTAAAAGGATAGGTAAATCTTGAGATTTGTGTAAATCCAGACCATGTAGCAGAGCGTAGACAGCAATAATTCCATTGATAACGGTCGTTTTTCCAGTTCCAGGACCACCTGTTAAGATGAAAATTTTATGCTGGATAGCATTGCAAATGGCTTGTTTCTGGATAGCATCATAGGAAATAGCAAATTCTTCCTCAATGTGAGTAAGAGCAGCTTCGATTTTTTCCGGTTCATATTTATTTTGATTTTCCTTCTCCAGAATGCGTAAGAGATTGTTGCAGATTCCTTCTTCAGCAAAAAAGAGACTGTTTTCAAAAATCTTCGTATCGACATTTTGGACTTTATCTTCTTCAATCAAATGAGCTAGCTCATCTGCAACAGAATTTGGAGCTAGTTCGATCTGTCGGGAGCTTTCCAGAAGTTCAATCGTATGTTCCAGAAGCTCTTTTGCTTCAAGATAGGTGTCGCCTTTTTCCATGGACTGGGTTAGAAGTGTGTGGAGTAATCCTGCACGGAAGCGCTCTGGAGCAGTACTTTCAATTCCTAAGCTTTGCGCCAGTTGGTCGGCAATTTTAAATCCTATTCCTTGAATATCTTCCACTAATTGATAAGGATAGTGTTCGACAATTTCGAGAGTCTCTTCTTTGTAAAAATCTTGAATCTGAAAGGCAAGTTTATTTGAAATGCCGTATTCAGATAGCTTTGCAAGGACTCGCTCGGTACCGTAGTTCTGTCTTAGTTTCATAATAAAGGCTTCGCGATTTTTAGCAGAAAGGCCTACAATATCATGTAATTTTTCGGGTTCTGCCAAGACCTTATCAATCGTGTTATCGCCGTAGAGATCCACAATTTTTTGTGCTGTTTTTACACCGACTCCTTTAAAATGGTCGCTTGAAAAATATTTGACCAAGCCTTTGCTGGTTGGTTTAGCACGCTCATAGCGTATTAGTTTGAGCTGTTCACCATATTTAGGGTGTTGCACGAGATTTCCCCAGAAAGTATAGTCTTCCCCCTCTATAATATCTGCCATAGTGCCGGTGACAATAATCTCAAAATCATCAAAATCCGCATCGGTGTCGTCAATATTTAGCAACAGAATCCGGAAAAAACTGCTGGGATTTTCAAAGATAATACGTTCGATGGTACCTGAAAAGTAAAATTCCATAATTTTCCTGTTTAATACTAAAAGAATGGGAATGGGACAAAAGTCAGTATTTCGTAAGAAGTTACTTTTGTCGTCCCGCCTTCACATAAGCAACTAGCTTATCCACCTTTCTTGCCTGACAAGGAGCTAGAATGATTAACCAACCGTTATGATTTGTCATCAAAAAGATATGGTAAAAGTCTGGAAACGGATGTTCCAGACTCAAATAATCAAAGTAAAATTCCTTGACTAGAAAGTGCCAATTCTATTCAAAGGCCAGAAGCGGAATTTTGCTTCACCTTGAAGTTGACTAGCTTTAAACGTTCCTACCTGACGGCTATCTTTTGAAACGAGACGATCATCTCCTAGAAGCAGGTATTCACCTTTTGGAACTTCAATGGTGAAGTTTGTGTTGCCATTGGCATCTTGCGTAAAGGACTTGGCTTTATCTGCTAAAGATTGGAAATAACTATTATAAGAATAGGTTGACTGCAATTTATCTTCTTTGAATCTTGCTATATAGTTTTTAAGGTAGGGTTCATTAGTCTTTTTACCATTTATATAAAGTTGGTCATTTTCATAACGGATAGTGTCTCCGGGAAGACCGATAACACGCTTGACAATTTGCTTGGTTTTTCCATCTTCGTCTTTTTCGCTTGCAACGACAATATCAAAGCGATTGACAGGGAGGTGTTTGACCACAAATAAATATTCTCCGTTAGCTAAAGTCGGATCCATTGAATGACCATCTACCTTGACAGGAACCCAAAAAAAGGCGCGTGATAAGAATAGGATCGCCATAAAGAGGATAAAAAATCCCCATTCTTTCATAAATTTTGAAAAAGTAGTTGATTTTGCTTGCATAACTTACCTTTCTAGAAGTTTTTTGGCTTTTTCAGTGTTTTTAAAATGTAGTTTTGCGCTTGCTTCCAAACTCTTCATACCGTAGGTTTGAAGAAGCTGACTTGCGATTTTATCGGACTTTACTCCTGCTCCGCTAGGTAATTCGTAGCCGAGCTCTTGACTTAAATTTTCAAGATTTTCTAAAAATAAGTCGCGTGCGATCATAGAACTGACTGCTACCGCTAGGTATTTGCCTTCGGCTTTTTCCTCTAACGTAATAGAGTTTGGAAAGTGATTGCTTTCTCGCTGGAGATATTTTTGATAATTTTTGTCGCTGGTGAAAGCATCAATAACGATTTTTTGAGGCTGTACTCCTGTTTGTAGTAACAAATAAATAGCTTGATTGTGGAGAGCAACCTTGACAGAAACTGCGTTATAGCCAGCAGCAATGACTTGATTGTATTTTTTTGGAGACAGTAACAGAGCTTGGTGCTGAATCTTTTCCTTTAACAAAGGAACGATTTGCCTGATTTTCTGGTCTGTCAGGCTTTTAGAGTCATCAACTCCCAGCTTTCGTAGAAACCTATGCTGTTCTGGTGTGACAAAAGATGCTACAACAGCAAGTCCGCCGAAATAAGAACCGTTGCCGACTTCATCTGTCCCGATAAGAGGACAATTTTGCTGAGGAACTGTCGTTTCTTCTCTGGAAGACTGATAGCCAAAAAATTGTGCTGCCTGCTCTGCTTTTTCTCCTTGGAAGAGGACTTTTCCTGAAGTGTAGATGGAGGCAGTTGCCTTATCAAGCTTAAAAAGGTAACGAATATAAGGATTTTTACTAGAAACAAGCTGTTCCTGGTATTGGGCAACAAAATCTTGAATTTGTTTCTCACTGGGTTGTAAGGTAATACTTTCCATATTGTTATTGTACCATAAAAGTGATAAATTTCTTAAAAAACTGACAAAATGGCTTCCTTTTGGTATAATATTTTGAGGTGATTTTATGGCAAACTTAAATCGATACAAATTTATTTTCGGAAAGAAAAGCGTAACCTTAACAACAGAACACGATAATTTATTCATGGAAGAGGTCGAAAAGGTTGCGACAGAAAAATATCACGCAATTAAAGAAAAGATGCCGATGGCTGATGATGAAACACTAGCTATTTTACTGGCAGTCAATAGCTTAGCGACACAATTGTCACGTGAAATTGAGTTTGATGACAAGGAGCAAGAGCTGGAAGAACTTCGTAAGAAAGTGCTAGAAGCCAACAAGCAAAAAGTTAGTGAGCAAGAGGAAACTGTATGATTTCGTTAGTGATTTTGCTGATTTTAGCTTGGAGTTTTTACATTGGCTACTCGCGCGGAATTGTACTACAAACTTATTATACTATTTCGGCGATCGTTTCAGCTATTATCGCAGGGCTACTATACCAATCTTTAGGTAAACAAATTAATCTTTTAGTACCTTATGCGAGTGCCCAGGAAGGGACATTTACGTATTTTTTCCCAAGTAGCCAATTGTTCCAGTTGGACAAGGTATTTTATGCTGGTCTGGCTTATCTCGTCATTTATACGATTGTGTATAGTGTAGCTCGTTTTATTGGAATTTTTATCCACTTGGTTCCAAATAAAAAAGCTAACGAGCGTTGGTACAATGTTGCTAGTGGTGTTTTAGCTCTTTGTGTTACCTTGTTTGGGATTCAAATGTTCCTAACCGTTTTGGCGACGATTCCCTTGCCAGTTGTTCAAAATCATCTCAATACAAGTAGTATAGCTCGTTTTATTATTAGTCACACACCGATTACTTCAGGAGTGTTAAAACAACTCTGGGTGACCAAAATCATTGGATAATACAAAGACTCAGTTGGTGGTGCTAGCTGAGTTTCTTTTTCATCGGGATAGATAAGTATATGAATAGAAAAATTTTAGAAACATTAGAATTTGGGAAAATCAAGGCACTCTTTGAACCCTATCTGCTGACAGAACAAGGCCATTTAGAGCTAGGACAGCTTTTTCCATCTAATAAACAGGAACGGTTGGAGACAGCATTTTTAGAAATGACGGACATGCAGCAGATTTTTGTGCAGCGTCCGCATTTCAGCTTGGCTGCGACTCAAGACATTACTGGACTGACCAAGCGTTTGGAGCTGGAAGGCGACTTAAATATTGAAGAATTTCTTGCTCTGAAGCGTATTTTAACTGTCACGCAGGAATTGACTGATTTCTATGATGAGTTGGAAAATGTTGATTTGCAACGCTTGAACCGTCTTTTTGAAAAATTACTGGCTTTTCCTAACCTGCAAGGATTGCTGCAAGCCATCAATGAGGGTGGATTTGTCGAAAGCTTTGCGAGTGACAATTTAGCTCGCATTCGCCGGAAAATTCAAGAAAATGAAGTTCAAGTGAGAGATATTTTGCAAGATATTCTCAAAACGAAGGGCGATATGTTGGTAGATCAAGTAGTAGCCAGTCGAAATGGTCGCAATGTTTTGCCAGTTAAGAATACATTTCGTAATCGGATTTCAGGCGTGGTACATGATATTTCTGCTAGTGGAAATACAGTATATATCGAGCCGAGGGCGGTAGTCAACCTCAATGAAGAAATCACCAATGCGCAGGCAGACGAGCGTCATGAGATTCTACGTATCTTGCAAGAGTTGTCCGACCGAATACGTCCTCATATTGCTGAAATTGCTAATAATGCTTGGATTATTGGGCATTTGGATCTAGTTCGGGCAAAAGTGTGTTTTATGCAGGAGAGAGGCGCGGTGGTGCCGATGTTGTCTGATAGTAAGGATATTAGACTGCTCCATGTTACTCATCCCTTGATAGAAAATGCAGTGGCTAATGATTTGTACTTTGCGTCGGATTTAACGGAAATCGTCATTACTGGTCCTAATACAGGTGGGAAGACAATTATGCTGAAGACCTTGGGCTTGGCTCAGCTCATGGCGCAGTCTGGTCTGCCTATTTTGGCGGATAATGGTAGTCGAGTGGGGATTTTTGACCAAATTTTTGCCGACATCGGAGATGAGCAGTCTATTGAGCAGAGCTTATCGACTTTCTCTAGCCACATGACCAATATTGTTACCATTTTAGAGCAGTCAGACGAAAATTCTTTGGTGCTTTTGGACGAGCTGGGAGCTGGAACCGATCCGCAGGAAGGAGCAGCTCTTGCAATGGCCATCCTTGAGGACTTGCGGCTGCGGCAGGTCAAGACAATGGCAACGACTCATTACCCAGAGCTTAAGGCTTATGGGATTGAAATGGCTGGCGTACAAAATGCTAGCATGGAGTTTGATACGGCAAGTCTAAGACCAACTTATCGCTTTATGCAGGGAGTGCCGGGCTGCTCCAATGCCTTTGAGATCGCAAGGCGTTTAGGTCTATCTGATAGAGTGGTCAAGGATGCTCAAGAATTGACCGATACGGACAGCGATGTTAATCGAATCATTGAGAGGTTGGAGGAGCAAACGCTGGAAAGCCGCAAGCGCTTAGACAATATCCGTGAGGTTGAGCAGGAAAATCTCAAATTTAACCGCGCCCTTAAAAAGCTCTACAATGAGTTCAATCGGGAAAAAGAAACCGAGCTGAACAAGGCAAGACTGGAAGCGCAGGAAATCATTGATGTGGCGCTGACCGAGAGTGATACGATTCTCAAAAATCTACATGCTAAGTCCAGTCTCAAACCGCACGAAATTATCGAAGCCAAAAGCCAGCTGAAAAAATTAGCTCCTGAAACGGTGGATTTGTCACAGAATAAAGTGTTGAAACAAGCCAAAAAAGCACGGAAACCAAAAGTGGGAGACGATATTCTGGTGATTAGCTACGGTCAGAGAGGCACGCTTGTCAATCAGCTCAAGGACGGCCGCTGGGAAGCACAAGTTGGGCTCATCAAAATGACCTTGGAGGAAGCAGAGTTTAACCTGCTCAAAGCTGAAAAAGAACAGCCTAAGAAAAAGCAGGTCAATGTGGTGAAACGAACGACAACAAGCGGACCAAGAGCCAGACTGGACTTACGAGGCAAGCGCTACGAAGAAGCCATGCAAGAGCTGGACGCCTTTATCGACCAAGCCCTGCTCAACAATATGGCGCAGGTGGACATTATCCACGGGATCGGGACGGGCGTCATTCGCGAAGGCGTTACCAAATATCTCCGTCGCAATAAGCATGTCAAGAGTTTTGGCTATGCACCGCAAAATGCTGGGGGCAGCGGAGCAACGATTGTGGTGTTTAAGTAATGCAGAGTTGGTGAACAAAACTGTATAAAAAGAAAGATTGAAGAGAGGAAACATTTATGAGACAAAAAGGAATACAAGATTCTTGTACAACGATTCTGGTTGGGAAAAAAGCGAGTTATGACGGTTCAACTATGATTGCACGTACAGAAGATTCGCAAAATGGTGTATTTACGCCTAAGAAATTTATTGTTGTTAGCCCAGAAGATCAGCCGCGACATTACAAATCTGTGCTGTCAAGTTTTGAGATAGATTTGCCGGACAATCCAGTCCGCTACACCAGTGTACCGGACGCTCTTGCAAAAGACGGGATTTGGGGTGAAGCTGGTATCAATGTTTACAATGTGGCCATGAGCGAGACAGAGACGATTACCACGAATAGCCGAGTGCTGGGAGCAGATCCTTTGGTGGCAACTGGTATCGGAGAAGAAGACATGCTGACCTTGGTGCTGCCTTATATCAAAACGGCGCGTGAGGGCGTGTTGCGCTTAGGGAAGATTCTTGAGGAATACGGCACCTATGAGTCAAACGGGATTGCCTTTTCTGATGTGGATGAAATCTGGTGGTTGGAGACAATTGGCGGACATCATTGGCTAGCTCGCCGTGTGCCAGATGACGCCTATGTGACTAATCCAAATCAGCTGGGAATGGATTATTTTGAGTTTGACAATCCAGAATATTTCCTCTGTGATCCTGATTTGAAAGACTTTATTCGTCGCAATAATTTGAATCTCAACTATGACGGGGAATCTTTCAATCCGCGCTATGCTTTTGGTAGCCAGCGTGATAAAGACCGCCATTACAATACACCGCGTGCTTGGGATATTCAACGTTTTCTCAATCCAGAAATCGAGCAAGACCCGCGCTCCTTTTTCCTTCCTTGGTGCCAAAAACCCTACCGCAAAATCACGGTTGAAGATGTCAAGTATGTCCTTAGCAGCCATTACCAAGACTCTCCTTATGATCCTTATGGCTTAGAAGGCACTCCTCACAGTCGGCGGACCTTCCGCACGATTGGGATTAACCGTACGGGTCAAACATCTATCTTACAGTTGAGACCCAATACACCGCAGGAAACGACGGGCATTCAATGGTTGTCCTATGGCTCTATGCCTTACAATACAGCTGTGCCTTTCTTTACTCAAATTTCCACTACACCGACTTATTTTGCGAATACAGGTGAGAAAGTCTCTACGGATTCGTTCTATTGGACCAATCGCTTAATTGCAGCTTTGGCTGACGCGCATTTTTCTAGTCATCTGGGAGATTTGGATGATTACCAAGAAACGACCATGGCTTTGGGACATGAAATGTTAGGGCGCGTGGATTGTGCCTTAGAAAAGGGAGAAATAGTTGACTTCGAAGCAGAAAATCAAGCCCTAAGCGATAAAATTCAAGAAGCAACGGACCAACTTCTGAATAAAATCCTGCTAGACGCCAGCAATCTAATGACCAATCATTTTTCTTTGAGCGACTAACTCCATAGCACATTCTGCCCCTACAAATGCTTCGTCTCAAGTAATTGCTAACGAATAGAAGTTCGTTTTTGGAAAATTATTGAATACTAATCTGCGGAGGAGTTTTTCGCTCCGTAGCAAATATTTTGCAAATGCTTCCTTTTAGTGTAGAATGATGTCAAGAAATGAAATAGAGCGATGACATTGGTCATCGTCAGAGGAGAACAATATGGTAGCAGCAGTTACAGATGCAAACTTTGCAGAAAAAACAAAAGACGGACTTGTCCTCATTGACTTTTGGGCAGCATGGTGTGGTCCTTGCCGCATGCAGGCACCGATTTTGGAAAAATTAGCCGAAGAAGTGCATGAAGACGAATTGAAAATCTTCAAAATGGACGTGGACGCCAACCCAAATACACCAAGTGAATTTGGAATCATGTCAATCCCGACCCTCATCTTCAAAAAAGATGGGCAAGTGGTGAAGCAAGTTGTCGGTGTTCATACCAAAGAACAATTAAAAGCTATTGTAGCCGAATTGAGCTAAAAGAGAACGAGGCTGGGACAAAAGTCCGACCTCAAATATACAAAGCGAACAAAACTAGTTTTCTGGTAATCAGAATTCTGCTTTGTTCGCTTTTTGCATTTAATTATAGATTTGAAGGGCTTAATAATTAAGA
>SKEH01001329.1_pt1 | contig 10800 bp, 8 predicted proteins | sample 4826571 | NCBI WGS metagenome assembly SKEH01 (sample SAMN11008814, study PRJNA524170) | human gut metagenome | biome: Human fecal sample; material: Feces; isolation source: fecal sample from pouch patient p29 | host: Homo sapiens | place: Israel: Tel-Aviv | collected 2016-09-14 | reverse complement strand
GTCCGTAGCATGAGACCATGAGCATCGAGGTCGCCGGCGTCACCCGCTTCTTCGGATCGACGCGCGCCGTGTGGAATATGAGCATGACGGTGCCCGCCGGCTCCGTCACCGGGCTCGTGGGCCCCCACGGCGCCGGGAAGACGACCCTGATCAACCTGCTCAGCGGCTTCTTGACCCCTACCGCCGGCCAAATTACCATCCAGGGGCAGGCCGCGACCACCCTTGATATCCCTGACTGGCGCAAACAGCTGCTCTATATTCCACAAAACCCGTACGTCTTTACGGCGACCCTGCGGGAAAATATCGCCTTCTACACCCCGGACGTTAACGATGAGCAGGTCTTGCAGGCAATCAAGGTGGTTGGCTTAGAGGACCTCCTTGCCGACCTGCCAGACGGATTGGACACTGTAATCGGCAGCGGCCGCCGGGTGCTGTCCGGTGGTCAGGCCCAGCGGATTGCCTTAGCCCGGGCCTTTCTGGATAAACAGCGGCGGGTCATGATCTTTGACGAACCGACCGCCCACCTGGATATTGAAACCGAGTTAGATTTGAAGAAGCGGATGCTGCCGTTGATGGATCACCGGCTGGTATTTTTCGCTACCCACCGGCTGCACTGGATGAAAGAGATGGATTATATTTTGGTGATGAATCATGGCCAGTTAGTTGGGCAGGGGACCTTTGCTGATCTCCAGCAGCACAATGAATACTTCCAGCAGTTGATGAAAGAAATGCGGGGTGAAGACTAGATGTTTAAGCGGATTCCCTTATTACGCGCCTTAAAAGCTGACCGCTGGGTGCGGCCCTTTTTGCGACGTTACCGGAAAACGTTGATTTTTGCAATTTCCGTTGGAATCGTTACTTTTATCTGTGGCGCCGGGTTAATGTTCAGTGCCGGTTACTTAATCAGTAAGTCGGCGACCCGGCCAGAGAATATCCTGTTGGTCTACGTACCAATTGTTTTGACCCGGGCTTTCGGAATTGCCCGTCCAGCCTTCCGTTATCTGGAACGGCTGGTGAGCCACAACTGGGTACTCAAGATGACTTCCCGTTTGCGGCAGCGCCTCTACGATACTTTAGAGCATGATGCAGCGTCGTTTTCTAGCAAGTACCAGCTTGGTGACATCTTGGGGCTCCTGTCCGATGATATTCACCACATCCAGAATTTATACCTGCGGACCCTCTTCCCAATGTTCGTGGCCTGGGGATTGTACGCCCTGATTGTGGTTGCCTTCGGAATCCTGTCTCCGCTGATGGGACTGTGGATGTTGCTCCTCTTTGGCCTGATGATCTTTGCCATCCCGCTCTGGTCAGTGTTGGTCAACGGGGCCCGGCAGGAGTACGAGAAGCAGGGTAAGGACCAGCTTTACGTTAACCTGACCGATAACGTTCTGGGAATTGCTGACTGGGTGCTGGCTGGGCGGAGCAATGCCTACCTCCAGCTTCACGACCAAAATGAACAGCAATACCTGGCAACTGCCCGGGCCATGCACAAGTTTGAGCGGCTACGCGACTTCTTGATGCAGGTACTGGTCTTGCTGTTAGTGCTTAGCCTGGTTATCTGGGGTGCGGCCCGGTTCGGCGGTCAACCCGGTGGCCCGGCAAACTGGATTGCGGCCTTCGTTTTAGCGGTCTTTCCGCTGATTGATGCCATCGCGCCCCTGCCTGCCGCAGCCCAGGAGACCAACGTCTATACCAATTCCTTGGTGCGGTTAAACGATCTGCCGGCACTTGCGGAGCGGCTAAGCACGGCGCCAGCTATTAAGGCCCCCTATGAGCTGAAGGTTCAGGATCTCCACTACACTTATCCCCAAACGAGCAAGGAAGTGTTGCGGGGCATTAATTTAACCATCAAGCCGGGGGAAAAACTGGCAATCCTGGGACGGAGCGGCGCCGGGAAGAGCACCCTGGCAGCACTGCTCCGTGGCGACCGGATCCCGTCAGCTGGGAAGGTAACTTTGAATGGGGTCCCGACCGACCAGTTTGGTGACCAGATTGCTGACTACATCAGCGTCATCAACCAGCAACCCTACCTGTTTAACACGACGATTGCCAACAACATTCGGCTGGGAAATGAAGAGGCGAGCGATGATGACATCTGGGCGGTCCTCCGAAGAGTGGGGTTAGCCAAGATGGTGGCGGCCCTGCCCCATGGTTTAGACACCAAGGTTGATGAGGCGGGCCTGCGCTTTTCTGGTGGGGAACGCCACCGGTTGGCTCTGGCGAGGATTTTGCTCAAGGACACGCCAATCATCCTGCTGGATGAACCGACAGTCGGTCTTGACCCGATTACCGAGCAGGCCGTTATCAATACGATTTTCGAGCAGCTCGCTGGTAAAACGCTGATTTGGATTACCCACCACCTGCAGGGAATTGACCAGGTCGACCAGGTAATCTTCATTGAGGATGGTCAGCTTGCCATGCACGGGACCCCGGCAGAATTATGGCAAAGCAACCAGCGTTACCGGGAACTAAAAAAAGCCGACCAGGGACTTTAATCCTGGCGGCTTAGTTGCTGCGCTTTAGTAGGCGGTTCGTCATTTGTTGTAAGAACAGACGTGCTTTTGTGGCCGGAAGTTTAGTCAACTCAGTTAGCGCCCCCTGGGTGAACTGGGTGGCGAGCTGCCGGCTCTTTTCAACGGCGCCCCCGGCAATGACGTCCTGTTGAACCCGCTGGATGTCTGGCGCTGTTAACTGGCGTTCCTTGGCAAGCAGGGGCTTGATTTGCTCGGCAGCGGCCGGTGTTTCCAGGGCCATTAGCAGGGGGAGGGAGTAGACCCCGGTGGCGAGGTCTTCAAGCACGGGCTTATTGAGCTTCTTTCCCCCGGTATAGTCGAGAATATCGTCCAGCATTTGGAAGGCAATCCCCAGCTGCTGACCGAAGGCGGCGGCGCTTGCTACCTGTTCAGTGGTGGCCGCCGCGAAGTAGGCTCCTTCCTGCGCCGCCAGCTTGAACAGGGCGGCGGTTTTCCCCCGCACGTTGGCGAGGTAGTCGTCGAGCGTTTGCTGGAGGTTAAAACGCTGGTCCATCTGTCCCAACTCGCCATCTAGGATCTGCCGCATTGCCCGGGCGTTGACCTGCAGGTAAGGAGAAGCGGGGATGGCTTCCAGGAGCAGGTCGAAGAAGACCGTGAAGAGCAGGTCACCAGCGTAGACTGCGGTGTCCTTGCCAAAACGTGCTTGGATACTGACGGCTCCCCGCCGTTCGGGTGAATCGTCGATGATGTCATCATGAATTAAGGTTGCCATGTGGAGGACTTCGATCGACGCTGCCAGTTTAATTAAGCGTTCATCGTTCCGGCTGCTTGGCGTAAAAATCTGACTGGTCAAGAGGAGGAGGGCCGGCCGGAGGTACTTGCCGCCATTGTTCGCCATGGTCAATAGGGCGGTGTGCAGCTCCGCATTTTGGCAGTCAATGCGTTCTTGGATGCACTGGTTGACGGCTTTGAGTTGGGTGCTGATAAGTGGATAAGTTTGCCAATTGTTATTCATAGTAATGATTTTCCTTATATGCTGTCTTTAGTTATAATTATACCGAAAGGATGTGGTTTAGTGTCGTTAAATGTGTTCTTGGAGCTAGTTGAAATCAAGGCGAAGACGGCGAGTGTGGTACCCTTCCTATTGGGAATGGCGTTTAGCCTGTATTACTTCCACTCGCTGAATTGGCCCTTAGCAATTATCTTTTTCGTGGCAATGCTCTTATTCAACATGGCGGTTGATATGCTTGACAACTACAACGATTATAACCATGCAGTTGATAAGCAAAACTACAAGCGGAAAACGAATATTATCGGTCGTGAGCAGCTCTCCCCCCGACTGGTATTAACTTTATTAGTCAGCTTTTCCGTGGTGGCTGCCCTGCTGGGATTATGGCTGGTTTACCAAGCCGGGTGGCCGGTCCTGTGGATGGGAATCTTTTGCTTTGCGGTCGGAATCCTCTACTCATCCGGGCCGCACCCGCTTTCCAGCTTGCCACTAGGGGAACTATTCTCTGGCTTTACGATGGGCTTTATGATCGTCCTGCTCAGCGTCTACCTGAATTCCTACCAGCAGTTTGAATGGAACTGGGCAACGCTATGGCGGGTCTTCATTGTCGCCTTGCCTGATGAATTATGGATTTCCAACCTGCTCCTGGCGAATAACATTTGTGATGCCCAGGAAGATGAAGATAACCAGCGGACGACCATCGTCCACTTTATTGGTAAGCGCAACGCCCTAATCGCGTTTTCAGTCAAAAACGTGCTTGCGTTTGTCATGATTATTATTTCGCCATTTTTGAAAATTGCGCCAATGACTGTATGGCTGTCACTTGTTATTTTACCGTTTACTTATCACCAGAACAAGTTGCTGATGGAAAAGCAGGTGAAGAAGGAAACCTTTATCTGCGGGGTTAAAATCCTGCTGGTCGGTTCGCTGGCTCAGCTGCTTACCTACTGGCTCGGTGTTTTAATCTAATAAGCATAATTGGAGGAACTGAAAAATGAAAAAAGTTGTTGTATTAGGTGCTGGCTATGCCGGCCTCAAGACCGTCGTTGAGTTGCAAAAGAAGTGTCGGGGACAGGTCGAGATTACCCTGGTCGATGAAAATGACTACCACTATGAGGCAACTGACCTGCATGAGGTTGCTTCCGGGAACCTGCCGGCTAGCAAGATTACTTTCCCAATCACCGATGTGTTAGATCCACGGATGACGACCCTGATCCTGGCTCACGTAGCGCGGGTCGATGAGGAGAAGCACCTGGTAATCCTGGATGGACATGCGCCGCTGGAATACGATTACTGTGTCTTTGCTCTCGGCTTCGTTTCTGAAACCTTTGGTATTAAAGGCGCGGCAGAAAACAGCCTGCCAATGACCGACGTCAAGGAAGCGGAAGCCATCCATGAGCACATCATCAAGCAGATGGAAGACTACCGGCAGACGAAGGACGAAAATGACCTGCGGATAATCATCTGCGGGGCTGGTTTTACCGGAATCGAACTAGCCGGGGCCCTTGCTGATGCCCGGGTGCGCTATGCTAAGCTCGCTGGGGTCACGCCAGACCAAATTAAGATTGACATCATTGACGCTTCCAAGCGGCTTCTGCCAATGTTCAATGATAAGCTCGCCGATTATGGGATCAAGCTCCTGGAGAAGCTGGACGTCAACATCATTACCGAAGCCCTGATTCAGGAAATCCAGCCGGGCGTGGTTCTGTACAAGGGCGCAAATGATGAAGAGGGGACCCCATTGCACAAGATTGTGGGCAACACGATTATCTGGACGACCGGGGTCAGCGGCAGTCCGGTCGTGGCTGAATCACACCTGCAAGAACGGCGCGGCCGGGTAATGGACACAGCCCACCTGACCGCTCCTGATCATGATAATCTTTACATGATCGGTGACGTGGCTGCGGTAATGCCACCTGATGGCAAGCGGCCATACCCAACCACTGCTCAGATTGCCCTGTCGATGGCTAATTACGTTGCCAAGGACATCGCTGCCCGGGTCAAGGGGACGAGCCGTCCGGGGGCCTACACTTACAAGTCCCTGGGGACGGTGGCCTCCGTCGGTAACACTCGTGCCTTTGGTGAAGCTGGGGGCCACTCCTTTAAGGGCTATCCGGCTTCGGTCATGAAGAAGATGATTATGAATAAGTCGCTGATGGAATTGGGCGGCTTCAGAGAACTGTTTGCCAAGGGCCGTTTCGACCTTTACCATTAGAATGATGAAAGAGAGCGTGACTGAAGTCATTTCACGCCCCGTCGTATTTTTTAGAAAGCACAAAGAGGGCTTCAGAGTTCGGCTTTGCCGAGAGCACTGAAGCTCCTTTTTTTATGGACATATTTACGGTTAAATGTTTAGGAGGTTGTTGGTCAATTGTACTATTCTGCGACAAATTAAAGAAAACGCTTACCAACGGCCAAGCTAAATAAGTTAAAATAAAGGTGTCAGCTAAGACAAATTTTAGGAAAGGAAGGTCTAGTTCAATGCTATTTCAAGTTTATGGTAGCCAATCAGGTTGGCAATTTTTCGGTTGGATTCTCGTATTTATTTGCCTGGTGGTTACCAACGAAATCGCCCGGCGGACGAGAGTCGGCGGCCTCTTCTTCTTTGTGGTCCTCCCGATTGCACTGACGATTTACTTTATTGCCATTTACGTCTGTGCTGGGCAGGGGCAAGCCTGGGCGCTGCACAATCCGACCTATGTTCATATGAACAGCTGGTTCCACTATGCCAAGCTCTATGCGGCGACCTTCGGCTGTATCGGTTTTATGATCCTCAAGTACCACTGGGGACACCTGGGAAAGGCTTACTGGTTTAAGATTTTCCCGTTCGTGCTTGTGGCGATTAATATCTTTATCGCCGTGGGGAGTGACTTTGAGTCGGCGATTCGGGGGATGCACGCCCTCGAAACGACCGGTAGCCAGTGGTGGCTCTCCTCCGAAGGGGTGTGGCTCTACGGTGGCTGGTGGAACGTCCTCAACGGCCTGGCCGGGATTATCAATGTCTTCTGTATGACCGGCTGGTTCGGGATTTACTCCTCCCGTAATGAGCAGGATATGCTGTGGCCGGACATGACCTGGGAATTTATCCTGGCCTACGATGTCTGGAACTTCGAGTACACTTACAGCAACCTGCCGACCCACTCTTGGTACTGTGGTTTGGCCCTGCTGTTGGCACCAACTTTTGCTGCTGAATTCTGGAACAAGGGTGGCTGGATTCAAAACCGGGCGAACACCTTAGCAATCTGGTGTATGGTTGCCCAAGTCTTCCCGCTCTTCCAAGATCACAGCAAGTTCTCAGTTCTGCCCGTTCTTTACAAGGACGGGGTCATGAACCCGGCAGTTCACCCAACTGCTGCTGGTCCGCACATGATGGGAATCATTGCCGTCTTCTCAATTGTAATTAACGTGGTTGTCTTCACGGATATTTGGAAGCGGGCAATCAAGCAGCACATCAACCCATACCTGCAACCGGTATTCGTTGGTACCAGGGATTACGACGAAGCAATGGCCCGTCGTTAATACCGCTGCTTTAGTAATAGTGGGGAGCGTGATTATCTGCCTCCCATTGACGCGCAGGCTCCAGAGTTCGGTTTTACCGAGCACTGGAGCCTGTTTGTGTTTATTAAAGTTTCCAGCTCCCATTATCTATTCTCCAACAAAGAGAGCTCTGGCTACTGTTGTGAGCACGCAAAAAACAGCATAAGAAAAGACCCGTGAGCGACGGCAACAGCTCACGGGTCCGTGTGATTAACGAAGAACGTGCTTCGTTTTAGTGACTGCCAGCATGGTGAACATTACCAGCAGAGTGGCTCCGGTATCCATAGTAGAATTGGAGAATTGCAACTAAGATGTTGATCCAATTCATTGCGGTAAACCAGCCGTCAATTCCACTTCCGACTGGCCCGGCCATGTAGTAGACACAGAAACCGATAATAATGGCACAAACATTAATCCAGGCGAAGGTCTTTTGCAACTTCTGATCGTCGAGTCTGAACCACATCCAAATGACGTTAATAACGAACCAAATGGCTAGAATCCAAAATACAGTGTTAAACATAAGACATCCCTCCTTAGATCATATTGGTTACCGCGAATAATAAATAACGTTATTTATTATTCACTTTAATTATAACTTCACTTTGCGATAAAGCAAAGCATAACGGTTTTAAAATGATTATTAATGGATTAAAACGAGCAGATTAATCCATTGAGGAACACCAGTCAACTTTTATCCTAGTTATCCGCTTTCCGCTCCTTTAAGAGTTCAGTAATCTCCTTGAGGTATTCGGCTTCCGGTGATGGCTTGGCTGGTGCTGGCGCCTCTTTTTTCCGAAAGCGGTTGATTCCCTTTACCAGCATGAACACTACGAAGGCAATAATCAGGAAGTTGATTACGGCATTCAAAAAGGCACCGTATTTGAACTGGGCGTCGCCGACGGTAAAGACGAGGTTGGAGAGGTCGATTTTACCGACAAAGAGTCCCACCAAGGGGTTGATTAAATTGGTGACGAGTGAGTTGACGATTGACGTAAACGCAGCCCCGACAATGATCCCAACGGCCATATCAATGACGTTGCCCCGGGCGATAAAGTCCTTAAATTCTTTGAGCATAGCATCCTCCTTGATTATTTTAGTAACCATATTGTAGCAAATAGGGAGGGGACTTAGCTATCTTAGGCGCTGAACTTAATTAAAAATCAAGGGAAGGCGCGGAATAAGCAGTGCGGGCAGCTTCTTGGATAAATAAGAGTGAGCAAAAACGCTCAAAATCGGCTAGCAAGCTGATTTTGAGCGTTTGTCTTTCGCTGCGCGGTTAGGTGCGAGGTAGATTGATTGATTTAGGTAATTGGTAATTAGTTAGTTTTCTTCGACACCCGTACCGTTGTAGCAGCGTTCCAGCAGTTCCTTCAACTGGCTAACCAGTGGTTCTACCGGGTTAGTCGTCGTACATTGGTCTTCGTAGGCCAGGACGGCTAATTCATCAACGACCTTGTCGAATTCTTCACGGGAAACCCCGTTCGCCTTTAAGCTCAGGGTAACCCCACATTCATGGGCAACGTCGATGTACTTTTGGGCGTATGCTTCGGCCAGTTCTTCATCCGTGTTGCCTTTAAGGCCGATGAAGCGGGCTAGGTCAGCGTAGTCCTTAGTAGCGTGGTAAGTTTCGTAGTGTGGCCAGAGAGCCAGCTTTTGCGGCCGCTTGGCGTTAAAGCGGATTACCTGTGGCATGGCGATGGCAATCAGCAAACCGTGAGGGAGACCGAACGCCCCACCCATCTTGTGGGCCAGGGAGTGGGTGATTCCCAGGAAGGCCTGTCCGAACGCCATCCCGGCCATCGTGGAGAAGTCGTGCATCTTCCGCCGGGCAAGCTTGTCGCCCTGAACAGACTTCGGCAGGTATTCCATCGCGCCCTTAACGGTTTGCAAGGACCAACCACGGGTGTAATCAGTTGCCATGACGGAAACGTAGGATTCAGTGGCGTGGCAGAGAACGTCTAAACCCGTGTAAGCAGTCGTCTTAGCTGGCACAGTTTCTACGAACTGGGAGTCAACGATGGCGATGTTTGGCGTCAAGGCGTAGTCAGCCAGTGGGTACTTCACGTGGGTCTCGGAGTCGGTGATAACCGCGAATGGCGTTACTTCTGAACCAGTCCCGGAAGTCGTCGGAATCCCGATCAGTTGGGACTTGGTTGGCTTCTTGATCTGGTAAGCCCGCTTCCGGATATCAAGGTACTTTTGCATTACCCCGTACCAGGAAGTTTCTGGGTGCTCGTAGAACATCCACATTGCCTTGGCAGCGTCCATTGGTGAACCACCACCAAGGGCGATGATGGTGTCCGGCTTGAAGTCGTTCATCATGGCAACACCCTTTTCAACAGTGTTAGTTGATGGATCTTCTTCAACATCATCGAAAACTAAGAAAGCAGTTTCGTTTTGACGAAGACGTAATTCATCAATTACTCGTTGAACGTAACCACGCTTGCTCATTCCCGGACCGGTAACGATAAAAGCACGGTCGATGTTAGGAATGTCGCGCAATTCTTTTAGTGAGTTGCGTTGAAAGTATACTTTTGGGGGAATCTTAACCCATTGACGGTTTTCACGACGCTTAGCAATAACCTTAATGTTTAACAGATCCCAGTCAGTAACGTTGTGTGATACTGAATTACCACCGTATGAACCGGTACCAAGAGTAAGGGATGGCGTCATGTTGTTGTAGATGTTACCAATACCACCGATACCAGATGGTGAGTTAACGATGATCCGAGAAGCACGCATTTCAAGGCCGTACTTAGTAGCTAAATCATCATCAAGTGTATGGATAGCAGCAGTATGTCCTTCACCACCGTAGTGAAGTAATTGACGACAAATATCAAAGGCGTTTTCGTGAGAAGTTGCCCGGTACATGGTCAGAACTGGAGAAAGCTTTTCAGCTGAAAGTGGGTAATCATCACCAACACCTTCGTATTCGGCAATAATAACCTTAGTGTGTTCAGGAACGTCTTTCAAACCACACATTTCAGCAATTACGTTAGCGGAACGACCGGCAATTGGGCCACGTACTTGGTGCCGCTTAGTGTCAATAAATCCTTCAGTGAAGGTATCTAACTCATTTGGCTTAACGAAGTAACAATTCCACTTCTTGAATTCTTCTTTTACTTGGTCGTAAATTTCGTCATCAACAACGACTGAGTTTTCGGTAGCACAAATCATACCGTTATCAAAAGTCTTGGATAAAACAATGTCGTAAACGGAACGAGCAATGTTAGCAGTCTTTTCAATGTAGGCAGGACCGTTACCAGGACCAACACCCAATGCTGGGTTACCTGAACTATAAGCAGCTTTAACTAAGGCAGGACCACCAGTTGCCAAAATAGTAGCAATGTTAGGGTGGCGTAGTAATGCATTAGTTGCTTCAAGGCTACATTGTGGAATCCATTGAATCATGTCCTTTGGAGCACCAGCTTTTTCAGCAGCTTCTTGCAAGATCTTTGCGGTCTTGATAGATGACTTCAAAGCTTGAGGGTGGAAGGAGAAGATGATTGTGTTCCGGGTCTTAGCGGAAATAATTGATTTGAAGATTGTTGTTGAAGTTGGGTTAGTAACTGGAACAACACCTGCAATGATTCCCAGTGGATCGGCGATTGTAATTGTTTGATCTTCATCATCATCTTTGATAATACCAACAGTCTTATCGTGACGAATGTTATTCCAAATGTATTCACTGGCATAAATGTTTTTAATTGCCTTATCTTCAGCAACACCACGGCCAGTTTCATTGGCAGCATCTACTGCTAAGTCCATGTGGTGTTCTTC
>SKEH01001328.1_pt1 | contig 10805 bp, 8 predicted proteins | sample 4826571 | NCBI WGS metagenome assembly SKEH01 (sample SAMN11008814, study PRJNA524170) | human gut metagenome | biome: Human fecal sample; material: Feces; isolation source: fecal sample from pouch patient p29 | host: Homo sapiens | place: Israel: Tel-Aviv | collected 2016-09-14 | reverse complement strand
ATTATTTTTTTACCTAGATTCTTGTTAATAAGAAATTTTCTTGATTAGTTGACAAGATAAGGCACCCTTGTACCTTATCTTGTCCTCTTGTTGTTTATTTAGCAAGGTCTAACCTTTTGTAAAATACTCAACGGCGCTACGGAATAAGTGTTGGTCCTTGTTTCCTGGAATATTTTGGAAAAGACCATCTTCGTAACGTTCTGAGTGTCCCATTTTACCAATGATTTGACCATTTTTACTTGTAATACCTTCAATAGCGTTGACAGAACCATTTGGATTGTATTTAGAATCCATGCTTGGTTGACCGTTGAAATCAACGTATTGGCTAAAGATTTGACCGTTATCACGGAGTTCTTCAAATTCAGCAGCATTGACAACGAATTTCCCTTCACCGTGTGATACTGGAATAGCGTGGATATCTCCCACTTCAACACCAGCAAGCCATGGTGAATTTGTGTTGGCGATACGTGTTTCAACCATTTTCGCCATGTGTTGGTTAGCATCGTTGTAGAACAAGGTTGGACTTGTTTCTGTGGCATCTTCAAAGTTACCGTATGGAAGCAATCCTGATTTAAGCAAGGCTTGGAATCCATTACAGATACCAATGATAAGCCCACCTTTTTCGATAAAACTGTCAATAGCCGCACGAACTTTTTGGTTCAACAAGATGTTCACGATGAATTTTGCAGAACCGTCTGGCTCGTCCGCTGCTGAGAAACCACCTGCAAAGAAGATGATGTTTGCTTTTGCGATATTGTCAACCATCGTATCAACAGAAGCTTCAATAGCTGCTTCGTCAAGCGTTACAAACGGAACCAAGTTCACTTTGGCACCTGCTTGTTCAAAGGCCTTAGCCGAATCGTACTCTGAGTTTGTTCCTGGGAAAACAGGGATGTAAACCAATGGTTCAGCCACTTTTTCGCTGGCTTTGATAACGGCATCTGAAGCCACAGCTGGCACATCTTCGATAACTTGGCTTTGCTCAAATTCTGTTGGATAAACCTCTTCAAGCGTACCTTCAAAGGCTGCTAACAAGGTTTCTCCAGAAAGGGCAACGCCGTTGACTGTCAACGTAAAGTCAGCACTTGTCTTACCAATTTTCACAGCGTCAACAATTTCTTCAGCAGATGTAAAGATAAAGCCACCGAGTTGAGCTGTCAAGCTTGTGTCAAGATCAGCTAATTCAACTGTCGCACCGATGTGATTTCCAAATGTAGCCAAAGCCAAGCTTTCCATCACACCACCGTATTTAACAGCAGATGCTGATGTGATATGGTGTGCTTTTTGAATCGCTTCAAACCTTGTAAAGTTTGACTTAATCAAATCAAAATCAATATCTTGTGAAATAGCTTGACCAGGAAGGTAATAAACGTACTCACCAGCTGCCTTAAATTCTGGCGAAAGCACTTTGCGACTATCTGCCGTTGTCACACCAAAGGCAACCAATGTTGGCGGTACTGTTAATTCTTCAAATGTCCCTGACATTGAGTCCTTACCACCAATTGATGGCAAGCTAAGTTGTAACTGTGCTTCGATAGAACCAAGAAGGGCTGAAACAGGTTGACCAAAGCGGTCAGCTTGTTTGTCCATACGTTGGAAGTATTCTTGGTAAGAGAAACGTGCTTTAGACCAGTTTGCACCTGTCGCCACCAAACGTGCTGTCGCTTCGATAACGGCATAGGCAGCACCGTGATACGGTGACCATTCTGCAATGTAAGGGTTGAAACCTTGTGCCATGACAGAAGCTGTTGTTGTCACACCATTTTGAACAGGTAATTTTTGAACAGAACTTTCTGTTGGTGTGATTTGATAACGACCACCGATTGGGTGGTTAACGGTTGAGCGACCAACTGAGCTATCAAAAATAGTTTGAAGCCCTTTTTGGCTGGCATGGTTAAGGTCTGAAAGAACTGTTACAGTATCAGCTTCCAAGGTTTCAGCTGAAGTTGTGCGTTGTTCTGGCACATCAACTTGGCTATCAACCACGTTAGCATCGACAACTACGCGCACACCGTTTGTATCAAGGAAACGGCGCTCGATATCTACAATCGTTTGCCCATTCCATGTCATAACAAGATTTGGTTTTTCAGTCACAGTTGCCACTACAACCGCATCGATATTTTCCTTATGACAAGCAGCAACAAAAGCATCGATGTCTTTTGGACGCACCACAACGGCCATACGTTCTTGCGATTCTGAAATGGCAATTTCTGTTCCGTTAAGCCCTTGGTATTTCAATGGCACTTTGTTCAAGTCAATTTCAAGACCATCAGCCAATTCACCAATCGCAACACAGACACCACCAGCACCAAAGTCATTTGATTTCTTGATAAGGCGTGTCACATCGCCATTACGGAAAAGACGTTGGATTTTACGTTCTTCAATGGCATTCCCTTTTTGAACTTCAGCACCAGCTGTTTCAACAGATTCAACGGTTTGAACCTTAGAAGAACCTGTCGCACCACCGACACCATCACGCCCTGTTTTACCACCAAGAAGGATAACCACGTCACCTGCTTCTGGTTTTTCACGCACCACATTTTCCTTAGGTGCTGCACCGACAACCGCACCAAGTTCCATGCGTTTGGCTACAAATCCAGGGTGGAAATATTCTTTAACATAAGTCGTTGCAAGGCCAATTTGGTTACCGTATGATGAATAACCATGAGCCGCTGTTTTTGAAATCACTTGTTGAGGCAATTTCCCAACGCGTGTGTCAGCAATTGACATGGTAATATCACCAGCACCTGAGATACGCATGGCTTGGTAAACATAAGAACGCCCTGACAATGGATCACGGATAGCCCCACCGATACAAGTCGCAGCGCCACCAAACGGTTCAATTTCAGTTGGGTGGTTATGAGTTTCATTTTTGAACATCAACAACCATGGTTCTTTGACACCATCAACGTCCACTTCAATCTCGACAGAGCAAGCGTTGATTTCGTCAGATACTTCCATGTCGTCCAAACGGCCATTGGCACGCTCATAGCGTCCAAAAATAGTCGCCATGTCCATAAGCGTTTGTGGTTTTTCAGAACGCCCCAATTCATCGCGCATCGCAAGGTATTTATCATAAGTTGCTTGCAATTGCTCTTGGAATTTAGAAGCTGAAAAATCAAGGTGTTTTAGTTCGGTTTCAAAAGTAGTGTGACGGCAGTGGTCTGACCAATAAGTATCCAAAACTTTCAATTCTGTTTCAGTTGGCACACGTCCAATTGATTTGAAGTAATCTTGGATAAAGACAAGGTCATCCACTTCCATTGCCAAGCCTTGCTCTGCCTTATATTTAGCAAAATCAGCTGCTGTATAAGTCTTGAAAAAGTCAAGGTTCGGAATAGTTTTATCAGATTCTGAGAATGCTTGTGGAGCAATTCCTGTCGTGATATCTTTGAAGCGAGAATCTACTGGATTCAACAAATAATGCTTAACAGCTTCCAATTCAGACGCTTCGATATCTTTATTTACCAAGTAAAGTTGAGCGGTATTAACCGTTACATCGTTGCCACTACCCAATAAAAGCAAGGCTTCTTGAGATGACGCCGCACGTTGGTCAAATTGGCCTGGAAGTGATTCAATCGCAAAGAAAGCATAGTCTGACAAGGCCGCAACCACATCACTTTCTGCCAAAATATTATCCGTTACTGGTTCAGAAAAAATATGCTTTTCTGCACGCGCAAAAAGCGCTTCGTCTAGCTGAAAAACATCATACACTTGAATGATGCGTAAATCAGTCAAACTGTTTAACTGAAGATTGTGCTTAAGCTCTTTGATAAGTGCTTGCGCTTTAACGTTAAAATGTGATTTTTTCTCAACAAAAATGCGTTTATCCATTCCCTATCCTTTTAAGAATTTTCTTTCTAGTAGCTTACCAGTACACCGTACCGAGCTTTTTTATCCAAGTCCTTGCAATTTTTCAAGAACCACTTCGTAAACATCTGTTAGGTTACCCAAGTCACGACGGAAAACATCTTTATCCATATGGTGACCTTCCGCATCCCAAAGACGGCAGTTATCAGGTGAAAATTCGTCCGCAAGGATGATATGACCATCCTTATCCTTACCAAATTCCAATTTAAAATCAATCAATTGAAGTCCAATTTGGTTGAACCAATCTTTCAACAATTCGTTGATACGACGTGTTTCAGCCTTGATGTAAGCAATACCCTCATCACTTGCAATACCAAGGAATTTCACGTGTTCATCGTTGATGAATGGGTCGTCCAAGTCATCGTTTTTATAGTAAAATTCAACAATCGGTGTTTCTAGCTGAATGCCTTCTTCCACACCAAATCGTTTTGAAAATGATCCTGCAGTCACATTACGCAAAACAACTTCAAGCGGAATAATATCAACTTTTTTGTTCAATTGTTCGTTTTCTGACAATTGTTTAACAAAGTGGGTTGCAATACCTGCTTCATTTAATTTCGTGAAAATTAAAGACGAAATCTGGTTGTTAAGCACCCCTTTCCCTTTGATGGTTTCCTTACGAGCACCATTAAGCATGGTTGCTTGATCTTTATAAACTGAAATAATCACATCTTCATCATCTGAAGTTGTGTAGATATCTTTGGCTTTTCCCGTATAAATCAGTTTTCTTGACATTTATTTGTTCGCCTTTCACCTTTATTCAAATAGATTTTAACATACGATGTCATTTTTTTCAACATTTAACAGACTTTTTGAGAATTCAAAAACAAAAACGTTCACCTTACGCGAACGTTTCTTTCTAATTTATCCGATTATTTAAATAATCTGTCAATTCACCAAGAGAGGCCAAATCTTCCACATCTTCATCGGGAATACTGAGTTGAAAAGCTTCTTCCAAATCAATAATAAGTTCCACTAACTCGATAGAATCAAGCCCCAGGTCTTTTTGAATATCCATTGAAGTGGTTAAGGTTAGGTCTGGATTTTTCACTTGTCCTCGAACCACTTCTGCCATTTTATTAAAAATCATTTCTCTTGTCATATGCTTTAATCCTCAACAGTAAAAGCATCGACCAGCTGCTCAACAACTTTTGTTTCTAGCATGGTGCGTACTTGTTTGATGGTGTAGAAAACAGCTTGGGCATCACTTGAACCGTGGCATTTAACCACAGGAGCTTTCAAACCAAAGAGAACCGCACCGCCTGCACGCGTATAATCCATCGTATCTTTCAATTGGTACAAGCTATTTTTCAATAAAAGGGCACCTAATTTTGCTCTGAAACCACCTGATTGAATAGATGATTTCAAGCTACCCATGATGTTAAGAGCTGTTCCTTCCATGGTTTTAAGCACAGCGTTTCCCGTGAAACCATCGGTCACCACAACGTCAGCTACGCCATTCATCAAATCACGCGCTTCCACATTGCCAACAAAATGCAAGCTTTTATCTTCTTCTAACAAGGCATAAGTGTCCTTATGAAGTGGGTCACCCTTAGTCGCTTCCGTACCGTTATTGAGCAAGCCTACACGCGGATTGGCAATGCCACGCACATTTTTAGCATAAAAAGAACCAAGCGTTGCATACTGATGCAAATGTTTTGGTGTATTCTCCGCATTTGCTCCCAAATCCAACATATCATAGCCCTTGCCATCAGTCGTTGGTAGCGTAGACATCAAACCTGGACGATCAACGCCTTTAATGCGACCAATCACAAACAAACCAGCCGCTAAAAGCGCCCCTGTATTTCCCGCAGAAATCACGGCATCTGCTTTCGTGTCTTTAACTGCCTGAGCAGCCAGTACCATGCTCGCTTTTTTCTTACGGCGAATGGCTTTGACAGGCTCATCATCTGAATTAATCTTTTCTTCCGTATGCACGATTGTCACACGTTCAGTTGCTTTCAAATATTGTTTTATCTTGCTTTCATCACCATAAAGTTGCACTTCAATATCTGAAAATTCAGCGAGAGCTTGATTCACTCCTTCGACAATAGCTTCAGGGGCGTTATCACCACCCATAGCATCAATTGCAATTGTTTTCATGTCATTTCCTCACAAAATATAATCACCCCATTATAACACGATTTAGCATTTTTTTCAGTTTTATAAAAACAACAAGGGATTTTCAGAAAAAAATAAAAAACTGTCGGCAATCCTTGAAAACAAGGTACCACCAACAACTTTTAGGTCATAATATCTCCCCACGTTCCCAAATCATCGATAAATTGCTTACTTTTCAAATGTAAACCCACATAAGTCTGATACAGGTCATCAATGAACAAACGCAATTTTTGCTTCATCTCAGGTTTAATGGAAATGGTTCTTAAATCATCAAAATGAATAGCTTGAAAACGGTCCACCAAATAAAGCATATTGGGGTCGAGGTGGCTACGATGATTATCTTTGTGGTAATGCTCTGGGCAAAGCAAGCCCGAATACCGATGCGAAAAATCAAAAGGCAAACCCACACGATGACAAAAAATACATTCATGAAAATTAAGGCGTACACCAAATCGCTCTAAAATCTGAATTTCAAAGATATTGGTCAAAATAGCGTAATCAAGACCTTCTTCCATTAAAGAAAGAGTCTTTTGTAAAAAGGCAAATAAAGGAGCATCTGCCACATGGTCGCTCAAAGCCGCATCTGTCAAAGCTGTGACATAGGACGCATAAGACAGTTTAAACAAATCTGCGTTGATGGCCTTAAAGGTTTCCACTTCCTTATAATCCTCGATGAAAGACAAGCCCTCATCATTCAATTTTAAAATGAATTTTGCAATGGTCAAAGGCTGGAGAACCGCTGCTAACTTAGACTTGCTAGCATGTCTGACAAAAAACATATACTTGCCATCCGTTTCGGTAAAGAGTTTGACCAGCTTGTCATCCTCACGATAATTGCGGTTGTAGAGAACAAGCCCATAAGTTTCCTTAGTTTGCATGTTCTTCCATAAATTCTTTCAAGCGCTCCATCGCAGTTGTGATGGTTTCCATGCTAGCAGCATAAGACAAACGAAGGTAACCTTCACCGTATTTTCCAAAAGCAACCCCTGGGATAAAGGCAACAGCTTTTTCACGAGCAAAATCCTGACAAAATTTAAACGAATCTTGCTCATAACCCTCTGGAATTTTAGCAAAAATGTAGAATGCCCCATCAGGTTTGATAATCTTAAAGCCAAGTGCAGACATCTTGTCTATAATGTAATCACGACGTTTCACGTACTCAGCTTTCATTGGTAGCGCATCGTCCTTGCCGGCAGAAAGAGCTTCAATAGCTGCAAATTGTGCCATCGTTGTCGCAGCTGTCACCAAATATTGGTGACTCTTAATCAATTGTGCCGTAAAAACAGCAGGTGCAAAAATCAAACCAATTCGCCAACCTGTCATGGCGTGCGATTTTGACAAGCCATTGATTAAAATGGTTTGTTCTGGCAAATATTCTGCAATTGAAACGTGTGGCTCATCCGTGTAGGTCAATTCTGAGTACACCTCATCTGAAATAACAAAAACATCGTATTTTCTAAGAACATCCGCCAAAGCCTTAATTTGCTCACGCGAATACGTCACACCAGTTGGATTGGTTGGATAATTAAGCAAAACAGCCTTGAGCGAATCTCCTTGCTCTAAAATAGCTTGTTCCAATACCTCTGGCGTCAACACAAAGTCATTCCCTGTTGTATCAATCTCCACAATATCAGCCCCAACAAGATTGACAATTGGTTCGTATCCAGGATAAGCTGGTGCTGGCAAAAGAACCGTATCCCCAGGCTCTAAAATAGCAGTCAAAGTCGCAGACAAGGCTTCCGTTGCCCCGATAGTCACCAAGATTTCATTATCTGGATTATAGGTCAAATGGTACTTGTCTTTAACAAAATCAGCCGCAGCTTGACGCAGAGCCACCAAACCAGCCATTCCCGTATAATGGGATTGGTTGGCATCAATAGCCGCCTTAGCAGCCTCTTTAACATGCTCAGGCGTTGTAAAATCTGGTTCCCCCAGAGTCAACTTCATAATCCCTGGCACATCCGAAATGGATTGGTCAAACTGACGAATCAAAGATACTTCGATTTTATCTAAATACTTATTAAAACGATTAGTCAAGCCCATAACAATCTCCCTTTATGTTTAATTATATCTATTATACATAAAATTCTAATAAAAGCCAGAACCTTTCAAACTAGACCAACATAAAAAGAGAGAACCAAAGTGTTCTCTCCACATTTCGACTTATTTTGCCGTGTCCATTCCAAATAAAGGCGATAACGGACGTTTTTCATGAATACGAGTAATAGCTTCACCAATTAATTCAGCAATTGAAATTTGCTCAATCTTATCAATTAAACGTTCTTCTGGAAGGTAAATCGTGTCTAAAACAACGAGTTTTTCAATCGCTGATTTTTCGATATTTTCAAGTGCAGGACCAGATAAGACAGGGTGAGTACATGACGCATACACAGCAGTCGCACCCGCTTCAGCAAGTGCATCAGCCGCATGACAAATGGTACCCGCAGTATCAATCATGTCATCAATCAAGATACATTTCTTACCTTTAACGTTACCAATGATATTCATCACTTCACTTGTGTTCATTTTAGTGACACTACGACGTTTATCAATAATAGCAATTGGTGTTTGGAGGAATTGTGCCAACTTACGAGCTCGTGTCACACCACCATGGTCAGGACTAACAACAACGACATCTTCACCAACTAAACCATGACGGTCAAAGTAATCCGCAATAAGAGGTGCACCCATCAAGTGATCCACTGGAATATCAAAGAAACCTTGGATCTGAGCAGCGTGCAAATCAACCGTCAACAAACGATCAACTCCCGCTACTTCAAGCATATCTGCAACCAATTTAGACGTAATTGGTTCACGTGATCTTGCTTTGCGGTCTTGACGTGCGTAGCCATAATAAGGCATGACAACACTGATGGTTTCAGCACTAGCTCGTTTCAATGCGTCAACCATAATCAAGATTTCCATCAAATTGTCATTAACAGGTGAACTTGTTGATTGTAAAATAAAGACATGACGCCCACGAATTGACTCTTCGATATTAACTTGAATCTCACCATCAGAAAACTGACGAACTGATGATTTTCCAAGCTCAATTCCCATAGCCGAAGCCACTTTTTCTGCCAATTCCTTGTTTGACGATAATGCAAACAGTTTTAAATCAGAATAAGACATGATTTCCTCCAAAGTTTTTATCCTCTAATATTTTACCGTTTTTCTCTCTATTTTTCAACAAATAAAAGAAGGGATTACCTTGCCTTTAAAAAGGAAGCAGCAAAAACATACTAAGATTAGTAGTGAGAAAATCTCCGACGGGAGATAGTACTCTCTACTTTTTCTTTTATGTTAAAGTAGTGGTGTCTTGTTAGGTCAAGTTCTCTTTTGTCGCTAGACGTCGTATCAAAAACTGGCAAGACACCTGTTTTAGGAAGAATGTTATCAAAGTATGTGGGACACAAGATGTCGAGTATTGAAAATGAAATCACTAAAACAAGGAATCATTCAAGACAAAGAGGTAATATGATGCGTACAGTATTTGGAATTGATGTCAGTAAGGCAAGTTCAGAGGTGGCTATTGTCATCAATGGCGAGAAAATTCATGGATACACCATGCCAAATGACACTATCGGTTTTACTCGCCTATTAGATGATTTAAAAACCGTTCAAAAGCCCGAGATCATTTTTGAAGCAACAGGTGTCTATTCACGTCGTCTTAAAGCATTTCTTGAAAAAAATGGATACGCTTATACACAGCTAAATCCTTTGGAAGCTAAAGAGCAATTAGACAGTTTGCGTGTCCGTAAAACGGATAAAATCGATGCCGAAACATTAGCGATATCTCAATTTGTACTGAATCGTAAGCCAACTTATATCCAAGAAGAAGTCTATCAAGAACTGCGCGATTTAAGTAGATTCTATCAGAACTTAACGGAGGATATTGTCCGCACTAAGAATCGATTGCACAAGGTCTTACAAGTTACCTTTCCTGAGATGGAAAATATCTTATCACCGCCAACTAGAGAGCAATACTGGAACTTGGTCATGACGTTTCCTTACAAGGACTTCGTGCTTGAGTTAAGTAAAGATGAGCTCTTAGAAGGTATTCGGCAATCTACTTCAAAACGCATTTCCGACAAACGCGTGGCTTACTTAGCACAAAAGCTTGCAGCACTAGCCAATCAGTCTTATTGTGCCGTCAAGAAAAACTCTCCAATACTTGAAGAAATTCATTACTATGCCAAAGAACTACTCAGACTTTCTGAACAAAGACAAGCTGTTCTTGAGCAAATGGTGGAATTAGCTCAGCCTTTACCAGAGTATGAGATTCTGCTTTCTATTCCTGGCATCGCTGAGACAACTGCGACAAGCATGATTGGTGAACTTGGAGATATCCGCCGTTTTCAGTCTGCCAATCAAATCAATGCTTTTATCGGTATCGACTTACGGCACTATGAGTCTGGAAACTTCCTCGCTAAGGAACACATTACCAAGCGTGGTAATCCCTACGCTAGAAAGATTCTGTTTAAGTGTATTCACAACATCGCTGCGGCTAGCCATACTAATCATTGCCATATTGCAGACTTCTATGAGAAACGAAAAAGACAATCGCAAACAACTTCAACGAAGCCACATACGATTGCCTCTATACATCGCCTTATTCGGACAATGTATTACCTCATAACGCATAACAAACTTTACGATTACACTTCAACCCAAAATCGCTAAAATTGTTTATGCCATATTATTGTAACACCTTTTCAAAAATGTAGCTAGCTAAGGTGTTATTTAGTTGTGCACTTTTTCTCTGTTAAATCAAAGAAATAACTTCTCTACTGGTTGAATTAAGGGCTCTATAA
>SKEH01001326.1_pt1 | contig 10828 bp, 11 predicted proteins | sample 4826571 | NCBI WGS metagenome assembly SKEH01 (sample SAMN11008814, study PRJNA524170) | human gut metagenome | biome: Human fecal sample; material: Feces; isolation source: fecal sample from pouch patient p29 | host: Homo sapiens | place: Israel: Tel-Aviv | collected 2016-09-14 | reverse complement strand
TGGTTTCGCCACTTGGTACTTTGACCGTTTTCGTTTCGTCTTTTAAATCTAAACTTTCTTTCTTGATTGTTGGTGTTTTATCGTTCGATAACGCTAAAACTTCTGACTTCCGCTGTTCCAGCGTGGTAGTCAGCTCTTTTAATTCATCCTTTGCCTTTTTATATTCAGGCACTGTTAAATTTTTACGCTCTGACCCTTTTTCGCCACGTTCAAGCTCAAAACCACGCTCATTTAAATACTTTGGCAATTCGTCTTGTACCGCTTGTAAGGCTTGACGATTAAAAACAGTCTTTGCTGATAGCTTGTGTTCGTCATTAAACGGCACAATTCCTAAGTGCATATGCGGTGTCGTTTCGTCTAAGTGAACTTGAGCATAGCGGATATTCTCATCACCAAATTTTTCTGAAAAATATGATTTAGCAACTTCAAAATAATCTTTAATTTCTTTACTATCTTTATCTTTAAAAAATTGGTTGTCAGAAGTTATGATCCATTCGTTTATTAATACAGCATCTTTTCTGACAGCACGACTACTTGATTTGTTGTCGTTAATAAATTGCTCAATATCTCGTTTATAATTTTCTGTCCGATTGACCAAATCATAATTTAAATGTGACCGTTCAACATCAATATCTTTGTTGGAATGATTGTCTGTATTTCTCTGATTATGATTACCTACCCCAACTAAATTTCCTGATTTTACCTTCTGCATTCTCGCCACTACAAATGACATATAAACACTCCTAACTTCGGGACAGCTTCCATGTAAAGTATAACCCACTATACTTTACTTCGTAAAGGTGGGCTCGCCGAGGGGTCTTGCAGACGGCTTATTCGGCTCTTTTGAGCCGAGTATCAGCGCACCCTTATGGTGCAATTAGCTGATACAAAAAACAAAGAGTTGGCTCATGTAATCCAACTCTTAAAACACAAAAAAATAACCCCCTTGGCTTTTCAGCAGGGGGCATATTTTTTATTTAATTCCTCACTCTTTATAAACTTGGTTTTCTTTTTGCCAATTCGATTTTATGTACTCTTTTATAAAAAGAGTATTCCTCTCTGTTAGCAATTCGAACCAACCAGCAGGAGCTCGGTCAGACATACAATAATCAGCAAAATCTTTTAAATGCATAATATTGTTATCCGAAATAAAACCAAGCATTTCTTTTAACGCTTGTCTTTTATCACCAGTAGATAACGCTAAACAACTTTCAAGGTCAAATCCACCAAACACTTGTATTTCTGTATTATCGTATTGATACTTTTCAGGATTATCCATATGCGTTAAATATCTAACAGCACCAGTTAAACCACTTATTCTTTCAGGAATCGGTGCCCTTAAAGCTCTTGCCATTTCGTCCATTTGTTCAAATGATTTATTGCCCTTGTAATTAAAAACTATATGATAATGCGGCTTTTTCTTTGTTCCGTCTGCATTAACATCTTTATCATGTAATGGACTAATTGCCACAGGTTCAGTTGAAATAATCTCTTTCCAATTCTCTGGCAAACTTTCAGGATAAACAACAATCCACCAGTTACGACCTCGCTTATAAGGCTGTTTAGTTTTTGGATTTAAATTCTTTCTAGGCAATGTCCAATCTGTTCTATTTTCATTTTCCATATTTTTCTACACCTTCCTAGTTACTCTACTAGGAAAACAAGGGAAAATTTGATAAACTTGAGTTGCGAAATCAAAGAAAACCAAATCTTGCGAGCCCTTGCTATCTTCCTAGCAGGGCTTTTTTTATTTAAAAATAGACCCCAAAAGAGGTGTCCTTTTTCATTTTCTAGGTACCTTTCTATTAGGCGCTTACGTTACTCTAACAATTACCGTTATCAATGGAATTTAAAAAAGATGACCCCTATTCAATATAGGAGGCATCTTCAAGCAGCTTAATCTCTTGTTTTATTGTGTCCTTGACATGGGTACCATTTTATCGGGAGCTCTCTACCAAACTTTTATTTTTAAATCATTCTTTAAACAACAATGCTTTACTATTTGGATACGTAGGAAATTGGTTCATTGGAACGGTCCAGTCTTGTTCGGGAATACTAAAGTTATATTTATTTACTAATTGGTCAGAAAAGACACGCATACTGTGAAGAGTAATCCATTCTCCTGCACAACGGTGCATATTTCTAAATTCTCCTCCACCTTGCGCAATCATTTCGTATTCTTCTTCATAAGAAATTTCTTTTGTTTTTCCAATATATCTTTTGATATCAAATTTTTCTGGATGATCAATCGTACGAGCGTCATGGTTTGTACCATAAATATCTAAGACAACCCAGCTATCTTTTGGTATTTCGTAACCATCAATTTCTACATCACGAAGAGCGATTGCTGGTAACATAGGAAAGAATGGATAGTAGCGACGCATTTCTTGAATAAAGGAATCTTGTAGGGTATCAAAGTCTTCTTTTAATTGGTCATACAAGTTCGTTTTACTGAAAAGCGCATGCCCCATTAAGGCCATCCAAACCGTCAGTGCTACAGTAGGACGAATGATGTTTAGCAATTCAACTGCTGCAACCTCTACTGGTAATAACTCTCCTTCTAGGTCTTCTGCTTGTGCGAATGTATAGAGGGCAAGATTTTCTTTGCCTGGTACAGGATTTTTGCGAGCTTCTTTAATTAATGATTGAGCCCATCTCTCTGATTCGTTACGGTCTTTTATTCCTTTCAAGTGGTTCGTTGGAGAAGTGATGGCTCCGCTAATCATGGATATTTGATTACTAGCAAGCTTATCGATTTCTTTCGGATCATACTGTGCTAGATTAATTCCAGCCCATTCACAAATAGAGTTAAAGAGAACTCTTTTAGAAAGGTCGAATAACTCAAAAGTACCATGTTGCTGATCGAGTTCGGTTGCAAGATTTTGATCTAGAATAGCTCTATAATCTTCCATACGTTCTGGAGTCATCAAATCCATGAAATATTTTTTACGTTGATGGTGTTTCTTTCCATCTATCGTCTGTACGCCGTCTTCACCAAATAAAGTTTTCAATACTACTTTTGGCATAGCCCCTTCCCGCTTGAAGTTTTCAGGATTATAAAATTTACGCGCTGCTTCTTCTCCATAAACGGTTGTAATTTCTTCTGTCAGAAATTCTGCTTTTGCTACTGGAGCATCTGCTTCTTCACGAAGCTCACCTAAAAGGTTATACCCTTTATTAAGCAACTCCTTTACATCCGTTAGTTTGATTTTTGTTTCTGGTACTTGTTTCATTATTTGATCTCCTATTTGTTTTATTTCTACTAATAAAAACGTACTATTTAAACAACTCAGCGTCAAAAATACTACTCACTGGGTCTATACTAATATCCTTCCAGAATACGCCATATAAAACAGTTCATTTTTAAGCGCCCAAAAAGAACCTATACACCACTGCCTTAACTGGTTTCTATTCAATAGCCCAGCATTCGGACTTTCCCAGAATAAGCTTGTTCATATTTATCTTCCGCCATTTAACTAGTCTTCTTTTCTTTTTTAGTTGTAACTATTTACCAAAACGCCACCACTTTTTAGGTTTAGGTTGTGACTCCGGGGTGCTATTTTCAGGTTCCGGTTGTTTGTCTGACGTCACTTCTTTTTCACCATCATCATGCGGTGCCATCGTTAAGGCTTTCAAGTCCTTAATTTCTGCCTTGTATTCTTCGAGCAGTTGTTTGTCCTGTAAGGCCAACCGTTGTTGCTGATCTAGTAACTTGTGTAACTCTTTCTTTTCAGATTGAATTTCTGATACTAAATTTCGAAGGAATTTCACTTCATCTTGTTCATCAACCGCATCTTTTTTGTTGTCGTCAACATCATCTTTTTGTTGACGGTATCTTGTTGACGAATTGTTTGAGAACATTGCTTTAATAGCTTTTTGTCCATCAACATCAACGTAAACAGTATTGCCTTTTGTTGATGTAAATTGACGTAAATCGATTGACGCATCTCTTTTTATCTTTTGCCATATAGCCTGCTTTGAAACGCCCAATTCATCAGCAAGTTCTCTAATAGTTTTAGGCATGTTTTCCAAACCCCTTTCGGAGTTCAGCAAGTGCTTCTTGTCTTGCTTGATCTCTGATTTTTTGATCATGTTCAGCTTGTTTTTCAGCCAGTACCTGTTTTTCAGTTGTTCCTAAAGGCAAGCATTTAACTTTGTCAATTGCACGCCACTTTTCTTTATCTGATAATTCATCATTGTGCTGAATGTTAAAGATTTTTTGACGCTCATCTTGAAATTTGCCTTGAGAAAAATCATTTTCGTCCTTTCTTTCAGGTTTCCAAGTAAAAGAATAACCGATAACTGGTTTTCCTCTGCCTTTACCATATTTTTTTCTAATCGTTAGCCCTCTAAAAAGCGGGGTTAATTCTTCTCTAATTGGCTTAATAACCTTTTTGTCAACATTTGAAGGACTATTCCAATAACTTTTAGGTATATCAAGCAATTCAAAAAAATCTTCTTTAGAGAAATAAGAATAGCCAGTAGTTCGAAATTGCTTAATTAGACGAAACATTGTTTTAGCGTAACTGCTTTTTAAATTTCTAAATTCTGTTAGGGCATAACGAACCCAACTTTCTAAATCGTTTAGCAAGTGCAATGCTTTGGGATAAATCTGAATATCAACATAAGGTTCTTCAGCTTCACCTTTAATTTCAAATTCGGTAAACATAACAAAAAATTCACGATTTAAGCCACTCTTACTTCTACGGCCAAACCTAAGGCTGAGGATCTTTTGGTATGTATTTTCAATATCATCAATAAAACGTTTATTTGCGGTTGGTTTATAGTTACTAAGCTCTTTTAACTGGTCAAAAGAGAAACGAACAGTTTTATTTCCTTGATCCCGCATGCGGGAAACAATTGAAAAAAATAAATTCATCTCAATTGGGGTAAATTTTCTCAAGGGAATAGTATTCAACTCAGGATCATACTTAACTAACTCATTAGACATGATTATCACCTCAAACACATATTAAAATAAAAGTACCTTTTTATCAAGTACAGAACTTATAAAGGTACTTGATAAACAGACAAAAGGTACTTGATAAACAGACAAAAGGTACTTGATAAACAGACAAAAGGTACTTGATAAACAGACAAAAGGTACTTGATAACCTTCTGTTAGCCTTGGGAGAGTAAGGCTCAAGAGGGGTCTAAAAGAGGTTTAAAAGAGGTTTATAAAAGAGGTATAAAAGAGGCACCGCTGTACGAGATTAAAATCTAGAAACAAAAAAACACAAAGGAGTGAGCCAAAAACCGGCTCACATTAAACTCCAGTCGCTACGCTTCTTGCGCCTCACTTCGTTCGTTGCCTAAAAAGGTGTGGCTTGCCACATTAATTCGGGTGCTGACGCCCCGAACCCCGTCCAAGCTGAGCCAGCTTGACTGCTTTTTCACTCGCCGTTAGGCAGGAAAGCAAAGTTTTATAGAAACTTTGGCTTTCGCCATTTCAGTGTTAAGACTGGTTTAGAGCTGTCAATTCCTTATGCTCCCACGCTGCGCTCGTCCGCTACCATTGACAGCAAATAGTTAGCTTTTCTAAAACTTGATAAAGATTTAACTGCTATGCCCCTTTTTAAGGGCCTTATTTTTTGTTCTCCGCGATTTTAAGGCTATTTATATACATTTATACCAAAGTAAAAACAAAAAGCCCTCAACAGGCTCTTAGAGGGCTAAATTACAAAGCCTGGACGATTAATAATATCTTCTTGTCTTTTTTGCAAAATATAAGTATACAAGGAATCATACAAATTCTTTTTGATCTCGTCAGGTTCATTGACAGAAGCTTCAAACAATTCTTGAATATCAACTTGCCCAGGATCAGCAAGCATTTCATCAATGGGTTTTAATACTTTCTTTTCGTCCATCTTAATGACTCCTAACATCAAAATAATGATTTCAGTTTAGATTTACAGATCTTACAACACCGTTATTCAAAATTTGTTACCAAGCTTATAAAAATTCTCTGCACAAAGCAATTAAAAAATTGGGGCTTAAAACAGTGTAATCTGCAACAGTTTTTAAATATTTAAAACATAACAATCCTAGTTAGGTGCAAACATAAATTGAATTAAAAATACAGTCAATTCAACAACGGAAAAAACTGATTTCATGGTTATCAGCAGACAGAGTGAAACGAGGTCAATGCGCACTTACACATAGAATAAATTCTATGTTGTGCTAGACCCATTAAAAACCTGTATCAGAAGTCGCCGTTGGCGACAACAAAATCAAACTAATTTACCCAAAATCAATTTGATCTAACATACTTTCGGTACTAGCCTGGTCTAAGCCTAAATAAGCTAAAGTCATTGCTTCACTTGAATGATTTAATAAGTGCATGACCAAACCAATATTGTAATTTGATTGCGTGTAAACACGATAAGCCCCAGTTTTGCGCATCGTATGAGTACCTAGATAATTAATTCCTAATAGATCGCCAACCTTACTCATAATTTTGTAGAACTGTTTTTCCGTGATATGGCGTTCTGGGTGTTGAATGGACGGAAAGAGCCATTCAGAATCCAGCTTATGATCAAGCAGCCATTGACGGTACAATAAGAGCTCTGTTTGAACAGGTTTAAGGTACAAGGTATTAGGCTTGCCTGTTTTTCGGTCGTGAATGAACGCATTTTGTTTAATAGAACCGTCCGGATTAAAAATATCGGCCTGTTTTAAGCCCATAACGTCACTCACTCGCAGTAGCGTCGCTTTACCAACTTGAAAAATCGTATAGTTACGTCGGCCAGCTTTAAAGTTATTGAGTAACGTATCTTGAACCTCTTTAAGAACGTTTGAATCTTTGATGGGTAAGACAACTTGTTGCATGTAAATGACCTCCAGTAAGAATATTTGCATTGTGTATCTACATTGGATATACTTGACTTGTAATAATAATTTAGGAGGGAAATATGGAACTTATTAAAGAACAAACACGCTTAGCAAAGTGGGGAAACTCGAAAGCTGCTAGAATTCCTAGCCAAATTATTAAACAACTGAAATTAGATGATAACCAAGATATGACAATAACCATTGAAAATGGATCAATTGTTTTAACACCAATAAAAAAGAACCCAACCAATATTCACGAACTATTTAAGGATTGGCAAGATGACGGGAAAAGGGATCACGAGCTTGATTGGGGAAAGTCAGAAGGTAATGAACTTCAATGGTAAGCCAAGGGGATATATTTTATGTTAACTTTAATCCAAGCCGTGGTCATGAACAGATGAATAAGCGACCAGCCATTGCGCTAAGCAATGATCTAGTCTGTCAGACAAGTAACATGACGATTGTGGCTCCAATTAGCAGTACCAAGCGTAATTTTCCAATGTATCATCGACTAACTAGTAGTCAAACAGTATATGGAAAAGTATTATTAGATCAAACTATAGCCTTGGATTTACGGGCAAGACATGTCACTGATGAAACTATTGTCGATCATGTATCGCGTGAAGAACTAGAAGAAATAATCACTTTGTACAAATTATTGTTTAGTATTGATGACAAATAGAAGAAGTTATTTTTATAATATGAAAACAAATAACCCCTAATATCTACATTATAGATATTAGGGGTTATTCTTTCAATGTTTTTGAGGGGTTATTTTGTAAAAATAGTCCCCTTATCATCAGCTTGATTAATTAAAAATGTAACCAAACCTGATTTAGTCATTCCATATTTTTGTGCCATTTTTTCTAGTTTGTCATTCGATTCAACAGGTAAAGATAAAGTCACTTTTTTCTTCTCAACTTCAACCACAAAATACACCTCAATTCTCTTCAAAATCTCTTTTACACTGTAATTATATTATACATACGACAGGAATACAAGATTTTACAAAAAACTTTTTTTCACCTCGAAATAGGTGCTTAAAACGTTCATATAAAGGTATTTACAAGACATTTAATCTTTTTATCTATTTGGACAATGGACAATGGACACATGGGGGGTGTCGTAGTGCCCCCATGAGTTGGTCGATTTTTTCAAAATCTCCCCCCAGTTTGCTTCCCAATTCCTAAAAACTAATAAAACCGCGGGCGTTGCCCACACCCACAAACGCAATGCGTTTGATCATGCCTCTGAAAAGTAGCTAAACATTCACACCTGTTGGCTTTCCGTCGTCTATGCAAAAGCTAAATGACAACAAAAAAAGCTGCAAGGGTAAATGCACTCACTACGTTCGCCCTTGCTGCTTTTTCTATTGCCATTTTTAACGCTTATGCCGACGAAAAGACCAAACAGGTATAAATATACTCGAATTGATTTAAAACGCCTTAAAACGCAAATATGAGCTTCTAACGACTTAATTCATCTCTATCTCGTGTTCGAGTTTCATTTCTATGAATTTTTTCAAACTCTCCACCTTTTACAAACTCTTTAATTTCGCTCACAAGGTTATTCATGAGCTTTTTAGCTTGTCCAACAGTTGCACCAAGGGTATTTTCCATAAACTGATTAAAACCTCTGTAAATGCCCTTAATTTCGTTTTTAAGCGATTTATTCTCTTTCTCCAACATTTACAAAAGCGACTCATAGAATTATTTCCTCCCGTTAAATAATAGATAACTATTAAAAATAGACAATACTTGCTCATAAGTAATGGTACTTAAATTGTTTACTTTGGCGTGTTTCATTGCTTGATGAAACTGATTTTTAGTAAACAGTTGACGATATTCTCGATTGACCCATTTTGAAACAAAGTACGTATATAGCTTCCAATATTTATCTGGAACATCTGTGGTATGGCGGGTAAGTTTTATTAAGACACTGTTTACTTTTGGTTTAGGATGAAAGCATTCCGCTGGCAGCTTAAGCAATTGCTGAATCGAGACTTGAGTGTGCAAGAGCAACCCTAGTGTTCGGTGAATATCCAAGGTACGCTTGTAGAATCCTTCTTCAACAATCAGATAGATGTCAGACGCACGGCTTTCAAAAACCACTTTTTTAATAATTTGTGTGCTTAAATGGTAAGGAATATTCCCAACAATTTTATACCTCTGTTTGTTAGGGAATTGAAACTGTAGAATATCTTGGTGAATTAAAGTGACACGAGTATTCAGTTTTAATTTTTCTGACGATAAGTTGAATAGATGACTGTCTAATTCAATAGACGTTACCTGTTTACTTATTTTAGCCAGTTTCGTCGTTAAATGCCCTTTACCTGTTCCAATTTCGTAAACGGTATCGGTTTCTTTTAAATTCAATTGTTTTATTATTTGGTTGAGTACTTTTTCACTCGTTAAAAAGTTTTGAGAATATTTTATATTTTTGTTCATGTAATCTCTCCTGAAGTGATTACATCTATAAACAAATACAGAAGTTAAACGATTTGTTTGTAATTTTAGTTATCTGTTTAAAAAGTCATAAGATTAGTCACTGGTAGGAATTAATCTAACGTATTTATTTATCTGCGTAATCACTGTTTTTAGTCTGTTTCAAAACAGTAGATGTTTTATCTACATTACGCATTTGGAATACCAACATGACGAATCCCTCCTTCTTAATTACAAATTTTTAGCATCTAATTTAACTTCAATTCCTATTATACAAAATTTTAAGATAATGCACTATCAACACACTCTTAAGTTTGCTTCTAAGTCTTATTTCCATAACTTTAGGGTTAACCATACGCAAGACCAATCACTCTCGGACAATACTCATGATTTTAATGATAAAATCCATGTTAAACCCATAGATAAGAAATACACCTGCAATAACCGTTACCTGTTTGTGCCAATTTAAAAATGCACCACTTTTTTATAATTAAAACGGTTGAAAACTGTACCACTAATAACTCACAATAGAGAGATGTCACCGTCAAGTTAAATGTACAAAATAACAGCGAAATTTTTAAATCTATTTCTTATCGATACAAATTCCTCGTAGGCGCTCGGGACCCCTAATAGTATCAAGATAAGAAGAAAAGGGTATTTTGCTCCGCAAAAACCCTTTTAAAAACCGTGGGCTTCCGCCCACCCCTGACAAACGCAATGCGTTTGATCATGCCTCTGAAAAGTAGCTTTATCACGTAATTACTTTTCGTCGCTCAGCAAAAGCTAAATGCCTAAAATAAAAAGACAAGGGTAAACGTTGCTCACGTTGTTCGCCCTTGTCTTTATTATTTATAGCCATTTTAAACGCTTATGCCGACGAAAAGTAATAATCACGTGTAAATATACTCGAATTGATTTAAAACGTCTTAGAACGCAAATATGAGCTTCTAACGACTTAATTCATCTCTATCTCGTGTTTGAGTTTCATTTCTATGAATTTTTTCAAATTCTCCACCTTTTACAAATTCTTTTACTTTGTCTAAAACGCCACTAACAAGCGTTTTAACCTGTTCAGTTGTAACTTGCTTAGAATCTTTAAAGTACTCTTTAAACCCTTTGTAAATGCCCTTAATTTCGTTTTTAAGCGATTTATTCTCTTTCTCCAACGAATCAATTTTCTCTAGATTATTATTATATCTATCTGCTAAATCGTTGAAATCACGCACTACTTCCTTGTATTTTTCTTTTACATAGTCAATCCGCTTAGGTAAATCAGTTTCCGCATATTTCTTTAGTTTCTCATTCGATTTATATAAATCTTCATAGCCTTGTATTAAGGCATTTAATTTATCTTCAGGGATAATCACATTTCCTGTTTTTCGTTCTTCATTTTTCGTAAATTCATGTCGCAACTTACCAATACCAATGGTTTCGCCACTTGGTACTTTGACCGTTTTCGTTTCGTCTTTTAAATCTAAACTTTCTTTCTTGATTGTTGGTGTTTTATCGTTCGATAACGCTAAAACTTCTGACTTCCGCTGTTCCAGCGTGGT
>SKEH01001325.1_pt1 | contig 10835 bp, 8 predicted proteins | sample 4826571 | NCBI WGS metagenome assembly SKEH01 (sample SAMN11008814, study PRJNA524170) | human gut metagenome | biome: Human fecal sample; material: Feces; isolation source: fecal sample from pouch patient p29 | host: Homo sapiens | place: Israel: Tel-Aviv | collected 2016-09-14 | reverse complement strand
TACTGGATAGGTACGCCCTCGTAGCTCAGGGGATAGAGCACTTCTCTCCTAAAGAAGGTGTCGGACGTTCGAATCGTCTCGGGGGCACACATATGACAGAACCGCCCGTCGCTTGCATTAGCAGGCGCGGGCGGTTTCTCGTCTCCGAGTGAACGAGGGGCGGCCGGGTGACCGAACGGGTGGGAGCGGGGGAGTAAATGCGGTAGCATGGAATATCGAACGTGTATTCTAGGCAGCGAGGTAGATGATGAGCGACAAGCCCGAACAGCAGAAGCAGCCCTTCACCGAACAGGACGGCCTCTTCGCCGCCGAACTCGTCACCCCCGCAGCACCGGCAGACCCCGCTCCAATTGACCCTGCACCGGCGGACGAGCCGCCCTTCGACCCGTACTACGACGTACCCCCTGCCGAGGACGACTACTACGCCCCTCCCACGGACGCCGCAGTGATGGACGCCCCGATGATGGAGGCGTCCGCTCAGGATGTACCCGGCGCCCTGCCTACCGGCATGCCCGCCTACAGCGCTCCCGTTACCAGCGCCCCCGAACCCGGCGCGCCCGCAGCCTTCGCCGCCGACCCGCTCGGCGACTTTATGCCGCCCGCCTACCGCGTCGGCGGTTACGGCGAGGACTTCGACCCCGCCGATCCCTACGGCGAACGCACCTACAGCCTGAGCACCGTAGACCCCGCCTCCCTCACCACCGGGCTCAACGACCGCCAGGAGGAGGCCGTACTGCACTCCGGCTCGCCCCTGCTCATTGTCGCGGGCGCCGGCTCCGGCAAGACTCGCGTGCTCACCCACCGCATCGCCTACCTGCTCGCAACCCACCGCGCGACCCCCGGCCAGATTCTCGCCATCACCTTCACCAACAAGGCCGCAGCCGAAATGCGTGAACGTATCGAGGCGCTGGTTGGCCCGCGCGCTAAGCACATGTGGATCTCGACCTTTCACAGCTTCTGCGTGCGCGTGCTGCGCCGTGAGGCCGCCGCCCTGGGTTTGAAGTCCACCTTCACCATTTACGATTCGACCGACTCGCAGCGCTTGCTGAGCCTCATCATTAAAGAGCTCAACCTGGACACCAAGAAGTTCACCGCCAAGGCCGTGGGCAACCGCATCTCCGGGCTGAAGAACGAGCTGGTCAGCGCCGAAGCGTACGCATCCCGCGTGGCGAGCGATAACCCGTACGAGAAGACCATCGCGCAGATTTACACCGTCTACACGCAGCGTCTGCGCGCCGCCAACTCCCTCGACTTTGACGACCTGATTGGCCGCACCGTCTTCCTGCTCAAGAAGTTCCCCGAAATCGCGAACTACTACCGCCGCAAGTTCCGCCACATCCTCGTGGACGAGTACCAGGACACCAACCACGCCCAGTACCAGCTGGTGCGTGAGCTGGTCGGCGCCCACACGAAGGCGCCGGCTGACCGCGGCCCCTACCCGGATGCTGTACCCCCGGCGGAGCTGACTGTGGTGGGTGACTCCGACCAGTCCATCTACGCCTTCCGCGGCGCGGACATCCGCAATATTACGGACTTCGAGAAGGACTACCCGAACGCCCACACGATCCTGCTGGAGCAGAACTACCGTTCCACGCAGAACATCCTCTCCGCGGCGAACGCGGTTATCGAACGCAACCCCGACCGTCGACCCAAGAAGCTGTGGACCGCCTCCGGTGCGGGCGCCAAAATCATCGGTTACGTGGCCGAATCCGAGCACGCCGAGGCACGCTTCATCACCCGTGAAATTGACCGCTTGGCGGACGAGCACGGCGTGCAGCCCGGTGACGTTGCCATCTTCTACCGCACCAACGCGCAGTCCCGAACCCTCGAGGACATGCTCATGCGCGCCGGCCTGCCCTACCGCGTGGTCGGCGGTACCCGCTTCTACGAGCGTAAGGAAATCAAGGATGCGCTCGCCTACCTGCGCGCCCTGAGCAACCCCGATGACGACGTGAACGTGCGCCGTATTCTGAACGAACCCAAGCGCGGTATCGGTGCCAAGTCCGAGTCCGTGGTGGCCGATTACGCGACCGCTCACCGCATCTCCTTCTACGCCGCCGCACGCCAGGCAGCCGATGTTCCGGGTCTGGGCGCCGCCGCGGTCAAGAAGTACGCCGAGTTTGTGCGCCTCATGGATGACCTGGCGCAGATTGCCCGCACCGAACCGGCCGCAACCTGCCTGGAGGCGGTCCTGGAGCAGACCGGCTACCTGGCGGCTCTGCGCGCCTCCAAGGACATTCAGGACGAATCGCGCGTGGAGAACCTCTCCGAGCTGCTTGACGCCATGGTCGAGTTCGAGACCGAGAACCCCGGCGCCGACCTGGAGCAGTTCCTCGAGCACGTGGCGCTGGTTGCCGACGCCGACTCGATTCCAAACCGCCCCGCCAGCGCGGAGGGTGAGAGCGCCTCCGCTGCGCAGATTGCCGCCGAGGCCGCCGAGGCGAAGGCCCAGGGCATGGTCACCCTCATGACCCTGCACACCGCCAAGGGCCTGGAGTTCCCCGTGGTGTTCCTGACCGGCATGGAGCACGGCCTGTTCCCGCACCAGCGCGCCCTGACCGATGAGAAGGAGATGAGCGAGGAACGCCGCCTGGCCTACGTGGGTCTGACCCGCGCCATGGAGCGCCTGTACCTGACCCGCTCGGAGACCCGCACCATGTGGGGTAAGAGCCAGTTCAACCCGCCCTCGCCCTTCCTGGAGGAGATCCCGGAGGAGCTCATCGAGTGGAAGCGCACCGCGGGCTTCTCGGGTTTCGGTGCCTCGGGCATGGGGGCATACGGCGCTCGCGGCGGTGGCTCCTATGGCGGCAGCTCCTACGGTAACTCGTACGGTGGCGGCTATTTGGGTGGTTCCCGTTCCGGTAGCTACTCGGGCGGTTACAGTTCCGGTGGCTCGCGCGGCTCATACGATCCCTACGAGTCCCGCCCCTCACGCCGTTCCGAGCCGTCCACCGCGGATATTAACGGTTCGGCGAGCTACGGGCTGGCGGCGGCTACCGCCTCCTCTAAGGTGACGAACCGTTCCCGCGTGCACCAGAGTAAGGAAATCCCGACCCTGGCGGTTGGCGATACCGTGCGCCACACCAAGTTCGGCGAGGGTCGCGTGCTCGCAGTTGAGGGTAGCGGCGATAAGACCGTGGCGAAGGTGCGCTTCGGTTCGGAAGAGAAGCGCCTGCTGTTGCGTTACGCGCCGCTGGAGAAGGTCTCCTAACGCTGCCCGGTGATAAACGTGGAGGGGCGGGCGTCCGATGGTGTCCGCCCCTGCCTTGCGCGCTCCCTTGCGCGTGCTTTAGGTGCATGGCTCCTAAACCTTTTCCCGGCATGCGATACGCGGTGATATCCACCCCGCAATATCTGTGACCTGAGTCGCTAAAATCCCGTATTTCGGGCTCCGTGAGTGCGAGCTCATGCCGAATCCGATAGAGTAGAAACGAGAGAAATTCCCCGCGTCAATGATGCGCGTGCGCCGGGTGCGAGAGACCCCTATCGCACCGTAGCGGGCACATGGGGAATACTCCTCTAATGACCAGGCCGAGCGTACACCGCGCTCGGCACCACTTCGAAGAAGAAGGACACCTGTGGACCTTTTCGAATACCAGGCGCGCGAGCTCTTCGCCAAGCACGGCGTTCCCGTGCTCAAGGGCATTGTTGCGACCACCCCTGAAGAAGCAAAGGCAGCAGCTGAGGAAATTGGCGGCCTGACCGTCATCAAGGCTCAGGTTAAGACCGGCGGCCGCGGTAAGGCCGGCGGCGTGAAGCTCGCAAAGTCTCCCGAAGAGGCTTACGAGCACGCTAAGGCAATTCTCGGCATGGACATCAAGGGCCACACCGTTCACCGCGTGCTGGTCGCCGACGGCGCAGACATCGCTGAAGAGTACTACTTCTCCCTCCTGCTGGACCGTGCAAACCGCTCCTACCTGGCAATGTGCTCGGTTGAAGGCGGTATGGAAATTGAGCAGCTGGCAGCTGAGCGTCCCGAGGCGCTGGCCAAGGTTGAGGTTGACCCGCTGGTCGGCCTGGACCAGGCTAAGGCCGAGGAGATTGTGAAGGCAGCAGGCTTCTCCGCAGAACTGCAGGAGAAGGTTGTTCCCGTCCTCGTCAAGCTGGGTGAGGTCTTCAGCAAGGAAGACGCAACCCTGGTTGAGGTTAACCCCCTCGTTCTGACCCCCGAGGGCACCATCCTGGCCCTGGACGGCAAGGTCTCCCTGGACGACAACGCAGAATTCCGCCAGCCCGAGCACGAGGCTCTCGTGGACAAGTCCGCTGAGAACCCGCTGGAAGCTAAGGCAAAGCAGTTCGACCTGAACTACGTGAAGCTGGACGGCGAGGTCGGCATCGTTGGTAACGGTGCAGGTCTGGTTATGTCCACCCTGGACGTCGTTGCATACGCTGGTGAGAACCACGGCAACGTCAAGCCCGCAAACTTCCTTGATATTGGTGGCGGCGCGTCCGCTGAGGTTATGGCTGCCGGCCTGGAAATCATTCTGGGCGACGAGCAGGTCAAGAGCGTTTTCGTGAACGTCTTCGGCGGCATCACCGCGTGTGACGCAGTGGCAGACGGCATTGTGAAGGCTCTGGAGATTCTGGGCGACGCAGCAACCAAGCCCCTGGTTGTGCGCCTGGACGGCAACAATGTTGCTGAGGGTCGCCGCATCCTCTCCGAGGCGAACCACCCGCTGGTTGTTCTGGCTGAGACCATGGACTCCGGCGCTGACAAGGCAGCAGAGCTCGCTCACAAGGCGTAATCGCCAGCAAAGGATTTCAAGGAAGTAATATGTCTATCTTTGTGAACAAGGACTCCAAGGTCATCGTTCAGGGCATCACCGGTGGCGAGGGTACCAAGCACACCGCACGCATGCTCGCAGCTGGCACCAACATTGTGGGCGGCGTGAACGCCCGCAAGGCCGGCACTACCGTCACCCACAAGGCAAAGGACGGCTCGGACATCGAGCTGACCGTGTTCGGTACCGTGGCTGAGGCCATGGAGAAGACCGGTGCGAACGTCTCCATCGTGTTCGTTCCCCCGGCCTTCACCAAGGCAGCAGTGCTCGAGGCTATCGAGGCTAAGATTGGCCTCGTCGTCGTCATCACCGAGGGCGTTCCGGTTCAGGACTCCGCAGAGTTCTGGGCGGCTGCTAAGGCATCCGTGGACGAGAACGGCAAGCAGATTACCCGCATCATCGGCCCCAACTGCCCCGGCATCATCTCCCCCGAGGAGTGCCTGGTCGGCATTATCCCGGCGAACATCACCGGCAAGGGCAAGATCGGTCTGGTCTCCAAGTCCGGTACCCTGACCTACCAGCTGATGTACGAGCTCTCCGACATCGGTTTCACCACCGCTATCGGTATTGGTGGCGACCCCATCATCGGCACCACCCACATCGACGCTCTGGAAGCTTTCGAAGCTGACCCCGAGACCGAGGCAATCGTCATGATTGGTGAGATCGGTGGTGACGCTGAGGAGCGTGCTGCAGAGTACATCAAGGCTAACGTGACCAAGCCCGTCGTTGGTTACATTGCGGGCTTCACCGCTCCCGAGGGTAAGACCATGGGCCACGCAGGCGCTATTGTCTCCGGTTCCTCCGGTACCGCTCAGGCGAAGAAGGAAGCTCTGGAAGCAGCAGGCGTGAAGGTCGGTAAGACCCCCTCCGAGGCTGCAAACCTGATGCGCGAAATCTTCGCAGCGAAGTAAACAGCATAGTATTGCGGCAGATGCCGGTAGTCCATGAGGCTACCGGCATCTGTGCTTTAACCGGAAACTCAACAGAGACAGCGCGTTGGAAAATACTGGAGGCGCTGGGGATGCGCCGGGGGGGGGAAAAAAAGAGGAAGGTTGAGCCGCTCCAGCTGTCGAGCAGTGCTGGGATTTGAGGGTGCTTTTGAGGTGTTTGAACCATAGCGGTAGAACTTGCGACAGAAAGTAAGATTGTGCACATCCGCCCTAATTAAGGTGCAGATATGACCTCAACCTTTGTATACTGGAGTGCATTGAGCCTAGTCAGAATCATTCTTAGCGGCTCCAAGAAACACCACCACTCACAGGAGATCACCACACTCATGACCCAGCCCATCTCTCGCCGCACTATCGCCAAGGCAGGCGTCTGGTCCGCACCCGTCGTCGCGGCCTCCGTAGCCGTTCCCGCATACGCGGCATCCAAGGAAACCCCCGGCGTTCAGTACGGTGTGTACGTCAGCGTACAGAACAACGGCGGCTACGTCGGCTACGCGTCCTCCAACAACACCGGCACCATCAACCCGGCGACCCCCGAGGCGCACTTCACCGCCACCACCAACCCCGACTCCGACATCAACTGGGACGACGCAACCTCCAAGCCCAAGTACACCACCTACGTCAACGGCGAAGGTAAGTTCACCCCCGTCACCAACTCCCAGACCGGCGCTAACGGCGCATACATGTCCTCCAGCGGCTTCTGGTGGTCCGTACCGACCAAGGACACCGCAACCGGCACCGGCTACATCCCCGGCGGCAGCGTCACCCTCGCAGCGGGTGCGACCTTCGTGACCGAGGTTGAGTACACCGTCTCCGCCAGCGCCCAGTCGTTGACCAAGCTCGGCAAGATCAACGGCCAGTCCTGGAGCCCCTCTAGCCGCCAGCTGACCGGTAAGACCACCGAGCTGGTCGCGTCAGCAGGCCAGGCGAAGTACCTGTCCGTCGCGCAGACTGCCGGCACCTGGACCGCAGAGGTTCCGACCATCACCCAGAACTCTGACGGCACCTACACCTTCAAGGGTCGTATCGTCTACACCACCAGTAAGGCGTACACCACGAAGCAGTCCGGCACCAAGTACTACAGCCAGACCAACTTCATGCCGGCGCAGCTGCGCTTCCCGGCGAACGACGGCTGGGTTTCGTACAAGCAGACCTCCAGCGTGCAGGTCGCAAACCTGACCTACTCGAGCAACGGCGCGAGCGGTTCGGAGAGCGTTTCCGGTCAGGCCACCACCGCGGAGATTCACCCGTAATCGGGCTAACCCGTAAGAGCTTCGGGTAAAGGCGTAAAGAAACCCCCGACGGGTGAGTTCAACTCACTCGTCGGGGGTTTCTGTATGCTCAGAATGCGGCACTCACGGGGGAGTGTAGAGCATACCTGAGCGGCTATATACACTTGTCTAAAGCTTATGTAGAGGATGAGGTTAGCCGACCGTCGTACCGAACGCCAAACCCAGCAGATAGGTCACGAACGCCGCACCGTAACCAATCAGAATCTGGCGAATACCGCGCTTGAGCGGGGACGCACCCGAGAGCAGGCCCACCACGCCGCCGGTGAAGCCCAGCGCCGCACCCACAAACAGCAGGGACAGCACCATCGCGAACACACCCGACAAGCCAAAGATATAGGGCAGAATCGGAACCAGCGCACCCGAAGCGAAGAACGCAAAGGACGCAGCGGCGGCACCAATATCGGTACCCAAAGCCACGTTCTCCTCACGATCCCCATCCTCGCGGTGAGACAGTGAAGGATCGCAGTCACAATCCAGGTAGCCGAAACGCTCCATCGCACGGTGATGCGCCGCGTCCGGCTCCATGCCGCGCGCACGGTAAATGAGCTCCAGTTCGTTCGAGTCCAAATCCAAATCGTGTGCAACACGCAGAGTCACCTGGGTCGGCTGGGATGCATCCAGCAGTTCACGCTGAGAGCGCACCGACACGAACTCACCCGCCGCCATCGACAGTGCACCCGCCAGCAGACCCGCAATACCCGAGAGCAGAACCATCGAGCTGGACGCGCCCGAGGCGGTAATACCCATAGTCAACGCCAGGTTCGACACCAAACCGTCGTTAGCGCCAAAGACCGCCGCACGGAAATTACCCGAAAGCTTCTCCCTGCCACTGGTCGCCAGGGCACGGATAATTTCCTCGTGAATCGCCTCGTCAGCCGCCATTTCCTCGGTGGCGTCCGGATCCTCAGCGTAGGGGGAGCGGGACTCGGCGCGCTGAGCCATCGCCAGAATAAACACCGAACCGAAGTTCTTCGCCAAGAACTGCAACACCAGAGACTGCATGGACGGGCGCACGTGCACATTTGCGTGCTCACCGAGCATGTCACGCCAGTGCTGCTGGTGACGCTTTTCTGCCTCCGCCACCTGCAGCAAGATTTCGCGGTCGGTACCCTCGGCACGCTTCGCCAGGTAGCGATAGATGCGCGCCTCGGATTCCTCGTCGGCCAGGTAACGGCGCCAACGCTTAATCTGCGCCGGGGTCGGGTCGGTAACCGCCCGGTGGCGTGCCGGCTCGCTCTGGAGCATCTCGGTTTCAGCGCCGTGCTCGTAGGGTGCGTGCGTACTCATAAATCCCTTCCGCGGATGCGGTGCGTGCGGTGCGTCCGGCCCCGCGCGCGCTGATAATGCGTTCAAATCTGTGTTGACCAGTGAACCACTGTAAAGCACTTGGAATCGGAAATCTAGGACGGCTCCACCGGGTGTTGAAGTTCGCCCCAACGTACTTTTGGGAGCCCCCGCGTCGAGGAATCTTTCCTGATCGGAGTGCCGGAACGATGCGGTTGGTAGGCTACGGGGAAGAGGGTAGATAGCGCGACGCGGGTGTGCAAACGGGCGGGCGTCCCCACGCAGTGTGTGGGAACGCCCGCCCGAAGGTAAGCATCTATTCCGGCTATGGGCCGGGAGCGCTCAGCCGGCCGGTAGCGGCCGGGCCAGCTTTACTCGGAGATCTCGCCTGCGCTGTTCTCGAGGAATGCGCGGATGAACCACTGGAACTTCTCCAGCTCGGCGGTCTGGCCGATCAGCAGGTCCTCGGTGATGGGGTCGGCCTCGCCTGCGAAGGCCAGAGCCTTGCGGTGAGCCTCAATCACGCGGGTGTACACGTCGTTCAGGGCGCGCAGGTGGTCGGCAACGCGTGCGCGGCCAACGGGGTAATCCTCGACGGGGCGCTGTGCAACCAGCGCGCCAGCCAGGCCGTTGGGGGTTGCGCCCAGGGTTGCCATACGCTCTGCGATAGCGTCGACGAACTCGCGAACGGTGTCGACCTGGGGGTCAATCATCTCGTGAACTGCGATGAAGCCGGGGCCGGTCACGTTCCAGTGGGCGTGCTTCAGAATCAGGTGCAGGTCGTTCAGGTCGTGCAGACGAGCCTGAAGGACGTCGGAGAGTTCCTTGCCGGTCTCGAGGGTCAGGCCGGGAGCGGTGTACTTTGCGAATGCCATATGCGTTCTCCTTTGAGATGTCGCGTCGTGCTATTACAGTTCGTTTCGGCCCGCGGAGGTTACCGTCGCCCGAGTCGAAGCGTCACTATCGAGTTAACCATCCTGGGAACCCAATGTCAATCTTTATTATGAGTAATTCGTAATAAATCGTCACATGATGGGGTGTAGTGGAATCCTACTGGTTCACTAGCGCGCGGACCGCCTCCAGATTCAGCTCCTCGTGGCTCATGCGTGCGGTGCCCAGTTCTGCCGGAACCTCCAGCTCGCCCGGCACAACAATGACGCGCATACCCGCCGCGGTTGCACTGCGCACACCCGAGGGGGAATCCTCGATTGCCACGCACTGAGTCGGGTCAACGCCCAGGCGCTCGGCTGCCAAAAGGTAGGGTTGCGGATTGGGCTTGGGGTGGGTGGTCTCGTCGTTGCCAATAACGACCGAGAATGTGCCCTCGGGTGCGGCATCGGCGGTGCGGCGCGCAATGGAGGTGGTGGCGTTCGTGACGATAGCTGCGGGGATGTGTGCGTCGCGCACCTCGCGCAGGAAGGGTTCGATGCCCGGCAGGAATTCAACCTCTCGGTGGGAAAGAGCCTCGCGCACCTTGCCCACGAGCAAATCGTTAATCTGCTTGTCGGGCAGGTCGACGCCGCGCTCGCGTAGGCGATCCAAGGTGAACTTCATTGACAGGCCCAGGCAGTCGAGGGTGTCCTGCTCAGTCCAGGTGCCGCCAAATTCTGCGGCGAGAGCAACCTTTGCGGCGGCCCAGACGGGTTCGGTGTCGACGAGGGTTCCGTCGTGGTCGAAGAGAATGGCGGCGGGGAAGGTGTTCGTAGTCGTCATGTCATTAAGCCTACCGGTTTATTTCTGAGGCGAGCGTAGGACAGCGTCCCCAGTCGTCACCAGAAAATCTGTGCCCGCATTCTGGGGGTTCTTGGCGATAGTGAGTAGCGCATCGGCGACGTCTTCACGGGCAATCGTGGGGATACCCGGAGTTCGCTCGACGCTCGCCATATCAAACACCTTCACTCCGCCCTTACCGGGCTTATCGGTTAGTCTGCCCGGATGAGCACGCGAAATATACGGCTGATACTCGGCAACCAGGGCGTCCGCCTTAACCTTGTCGGTGAAAATGCCGCGCATGATGGCCTTGCAGACCAGGCGCATGGGCAGGGATGCGGTCCGTACCGTATTGCCCACACCGTAGGCGCTCATCAGAACGCAATGCTTCACGCCTGCGCCCGTGACCGCCTCCATGATGAGGGGCAGGCGCTCCTGCATGAACGTGGAGGAGAGAAACTCTCGTACCGTGGTTTTCTGGCCCAGGATGCTGACCATGACGTCCTGCCCTGCGGAGGCTGCGGTGAGCCGCTCGGTATCGTTGAGGTCGCCGGGAGTAATCGTGAGGTTCGGGTGGGTTCCCAAAAGTGTTAGCGCCTTATCGGGATTGCGTACGTAGGCGGTGACCGAGTGCCCCTCCTCGAGGGCTTTGTGGATGAAGAGGCGGCCGGTGCGGCCGGTTGCGCCGAGAACCAGTATTTTCATGTGGGGTCCCCAATCTTTAGCTGTTATGGGAACCTATAAGCGCCCAATCCGGTCAGTATAGCAATGCGGCTTCGACTGGGGGTTTTGGTGGGGGCTTTGACAGAGAGTTTTGG
>SKEH01001323.1_pt1 | contig 10874 bp, 7 predicted proteins | sample 4826571 | NCBI WGS metagenome assembly SKEH01 (sample SAMN11008814, study PRJNA524170) | human gut metagenome | biome: Human fecal sample; material: Feces; isolation source: fecal sample from pouch patient p29 | host: Homo sapiens | place: Israel: Tel-Aviv | collected 2016-09-14 | reverse complement strand
CTTATATTGCTTCAATATATCATAGAAACCATAAAATCTTAATATAGGTGTATCTTTACTGGTAAATAAATTTTGAAGCATTCCTTGTTTTAATAATTTTAATAGTTTCAATTTTCGTTGCTGAAGTGATAAAAGATTATCCAGCACTAATAAAAGTTTTCCTAATTTATCTTGTTCATGTTTTGATGGAATAAACAGGGGTATCTTTTTTACTTCTTTATTTGAGATTTCTAAAAAAGTTGAGCCTGATGCTTTTCTAATTGCTTCTTTTTTTATATTTTTTCCTAATGAATATAAAAAATAAATATTTACACTATTATTCTCAATTACCCATGATTGGAAACCTTGATTTGTACATCCGTCAGTCTGCATTATTGCCATATCGCCAATTCCAGCACGTGATGTAAATAAAATTGTTTGTTTTCCTGGTAATATTTTTGCAGAGCTATGTTGTAAACCTAATTTTGTAATTTTCTTTTTACTAGTAAATATAAAATTTTTCTTTCCTATTTCTGTAGGAGAATACCAATTAATATCCCCATTCCAATAATTAGAATTACTAGTTGATGGAGTACCTCCGCCAATAATTTTAACTATTTTTCCCAGCTTACGCTGCTCCCAAACGAAAAAGGTGAATAAAAGTAATGCAATTCCAAATTTAAATGAGATAATTTAACTATAAGCAATATTAAAAATAAGGAGTATCAAATTCGTGGAACAAGAGAATGTACTCGAACAAAATTTAATTGACCAACTTACTCATGGAGAGTCACAATGGACTCTTCGTGATGATATAAAAAATGAAGATGATCTCTGGAATAACTTCTTTGAAATTTTATCTCGCTCAAACAAAGATGTTTTAAAGGATGTTCCATTAACTGACAATGAAAAAGCGATTATTAAATCTAAAATAATTCATCCAACTTTCTATAAATCTGCAGAATGGCTTGCAGGAGTTAATGGGGAAGTCAGATTACAAATTCAAAGAGATAATACTAAATTAGGTACTGCTGACTTTGTAGTGATTAACAATAATAATATTGCTGGTGGTAATTCAGTCTATGAAGTAGTGCATCAAATTCAATTTCATAAACGCAGAGAAGTAGATCGTAATCGTCGTGGGGATGTAACTCTTTTAATCAATGGTTTACCGATGATTCATATTGAATTGAAGAATAGAGCACATTCACCTAAAGAAGCTTTCAATCAGATTCAAAAGTATATTGATGAGCAGATGTTTAATGGAATATTTTCAACTCTTCAATTCTTTGTCGTAACTAACGGAAGTTATACCCAATACATTGCTGCTGGACAACAATTAAAAGAGAAGTTTTTAACTACTTGGGTAGATAAAGAAAATCAGCCAGTGCAAAATTACCTTGAATTTGCTAAAGACGTACTGTCTATTCCTGCAGCTCATAATATGGTGGCTAACTATATTGCTTTAGATAGCACACAACACAGTATTATTGTGTTACGTCCATATCAAATTCATGCAATTCAAGCCATTTTTGATGCGTCATACGGAAAAGATAATAAAGATCAACCATATTCTGGTTTTGTTTGGCATACAACAGGTTCCGGTAAGACTTTAACTTCTTATAAGGTTGCACATAATTTACTTAAAATCCCATCAATTCAAAAGACGATATTTCTAATTGATCGTAATGATTTAGATACTCAAACTACTCAAGCATTTGAAACCTATGCTCAGAATGACTCAATTGACGTTGAAGGTACTGAAAATAGTTATTCTCTTGCCCGTAAGTTAGTAAGTTCAGATAAAAGGGTTATCGTTACTACTAGACAAAAAATGCAGGCATTGTTCAAGCGAATTGCTCAGGATCAAGAACAAAAACGTCTATACCGTAAGTTAAAAGATGTAAAATTAGCCTTTATCGTTGATGAGTGTCACCGTGCAGTTTCTCCTGATCAAAAGAATGAAATAGATGCATTTTTTACTAAAAATCCACCTTTATGGTATGGCTTTACTGGTACTCCTATTTTTGCAGAAAATGCTCGTGAGGCTAAGGGAAAGAATGCTCGAACTACTGAACAACAATATGGAAAATGTTTGCATAAATATACCATTAAGGATGCTATCAGAGATAAAGCTGTACTTGGTTTTCAAGTAGAGGAGGAAAGTAATGTGTCAGAGGATGCTGACGAATCAGATACTGATGCTAGAAATAAGGAATATGCCTCCCTCTCTCACATGAAGGCAGTAGTAAAAAGAATTCTAAATAATTCATATCGCAAATTAGGTATTTATAACAAAGATAATCGTGGCTACACCTACGATGCCATTTTTACTACTAGCTCTATTAAGCAAGCTCAAAAATATTATCGAATCTTTAGGGATGTAATTAATGATAAAGATCCAGATATTAAAATTCCTAATCGAATTAAGAAAGTATTGCCAGATTTTCCTAAAATAGCAATTACATACTCGATTGGCGAAAATGGTGATGGCGATGAGGCTAACCAAAATGAGATGAAGCAATCTTTAGAAGATTACAATAAGATGTTTAATACTCATTATTCTATGGCTGAGTTAGGCGCATATAACACAAACGTGAATGATCGTTTAGCTCGTAAAAAAGATGAGTTTAAACCACGTTCTCAACAATTAGATATTGTCATAGTAGTTGATCGTCTGTTAACTGGTTTTGACGCACCATGTTTATCAACTTTATTCTTAGATCGTGCACCAATGCCGTATAAGGATTTAATCCAAGCATTTTCAAGAACTAACCGTATCTTCGATAGAGATAAAAGATATGGACAGATAGTTACTTATCAATACCCTAAGAAATATAAAGAAAGCATCAATGGTGCCTTAATGCTTTATACCGAAGGTAGCGAAAAGCAAGCTCTTGCTCCGACTTGGGATGAATCAATTCTACAGTTCAATAATGCTGAAAAGAAGATCATTAAGTATCAGGGAGATCAAGGCATTCCAATTACTGAAGCTCCGCTTGATGATCAAAAACGATTTCTAAAAGAATATCAGGATTTTGATAAAAGCTTAGGTGCTATCAAAACTTACAATGAATTCAATAATATTGATCTTGAAAAAGATTATGGCTTAGATCCGATGTTTATTGAAGATACCCGGGCGACATATAAAGTTGTTAAAGAAAAGGTTAGAGAAGCTACAGGTAAGGATAAGCCAGCAACAGAAGATGATGATCAGTTCGATCCAGATTATGAGCTTGAAAATACTGGTAGACAAGAGATTAATTATGCTTATATTGTTCAATTGATTCAGGCTTATATTCCATCAGATGATAAAGAAAACAGTAAGCGAACTAAGGCTGAAGTAAAAGAAATCGATGACTATATCGAAAATCTAGGTAAGAACAATAAGTCATTGGCTGATATTGTAAATAATTTATGGTTTCAAATTAAATTTGATCCTGAAAAGTTTAGAAATAAGCAAGTTAACGAACTCTTACAAAATATGATCGATGATGCTAGAGAAGATCTAATTAAAAAGTTCGCTGATGAAAATGGACTTAATATTGATGATCTCAAATTTGTTATTCGTCATTATGACCCAAACGAAGTTGATCACCAACAAACGGGAATTAATGCTTTACTATCATTTAAAGTGTTTAGTGAATTTCGTAAAACTCATCCTGATATGAATATGTTGCAATGGAAGAAAAAAGTTCGTTTAGGGCTAAATAAGTTCTACCAGGATCAGATTTCACCGTTGGAGAATAAAGATTAATAGATGTAGGGAAGTACGTACAATGAATAAAAGAAATTTTTTAAAGATCATTAGCATAATTGTAATAGCTATAGGGATAGGTAGTATTATTTTTAGTAAATCAAATCATAATGTTAATGCGGCAAGCTGGGGAGCTAAGTCTCTGTTTACAACACCTAAGGCAACAAGAGGTACTTGGTATTATAAAGAAGATGGAAGAATTAAACATTGTAAGATAACAGCACATACAGTAGATGGAAGAAAGCTTTATAAAATTTTACCTGAAAAAGAATATGCAAAGTGGGAAAATAGAGTAGAACATCAAAATATAAAAGAGCACCGTAAGCTTATTTCAAAGATAAATACTATTCAATTTCAAGCCTATAAACTTAAATGGCATGGTATTACTTCATTTAATACCAATGACTGGGTAACGGGAGCTGGAAATGGTATCTATTATGTGCCTGTTACTAAAACTAGACATGGTAAAAAGGTAAAAGCTATAAGATTTGGCAGTGGTGCTGGAAATTACTTTGATCGTTATGGATACAAAACTAAAAAGCTAGCTAGATAGCCTTGTTTATAAGAAAACATATCACTTAGTTGTGAGAATTATTGTAAGAAATAAAGATAATCGATTATATTAAAAACTAAAAAATGATATCAATGCAACATGCAAAGATATCATTTTTCTTTTATCTCAAATTCTTTAATTTGAAAAATAAGTATCCAAAATTCTACTTCAATCCAGCAATTCTGACTACGTCGCGCTCAATCATTAATTCTTCATTGGTTGGAATTACCATCCCAATAATCTTAGAATCCTTCTTAGTGATGAACGTATCATTATTCTTATTAGCGGCAAGATCAGGCTTTAAGCCTAAGGGCTTCAATGAATCCATAACACCTTCACGAACGCGGTAATCGTGTTCACCAACGCCAGCCGTGAAAATGATGCCATCAAGTCCGCCCATTTCAAGAATATAGCCACCGACATAGCGAACGATTCGATTGATAAAAATATTACGAGCTAGGTCAGCACGAACCTTCTTCTCACCAGATAGAGGAGTCACATCACTACGTAAATCACGCATATCAGGTGATATTCCTGAAATACCAAGTAAGCCTGATTTATGATTCAGAATTTTCATCATTTGGTCAATGCTTAAGTTTTCCTTTTTCATAATAAAGGGCAGTAGGGAGGGATCGACATCACCTGAACGAGAGCTCATTGTAATTCCTGCTACTGGAGTGAAGCCCATTGATGTATCGTAGGATTTACCGTTTTTAACAGCAGTGATTGAAGCACCGGATCCCAAGTGACAAACTATTAATCTTAAATCTTTAAGGTCACGGTTTAAAATTTTGGCGGCTTCTTGACTAATATATCTAAGGGAGATGCCGTGAGCACCATACTTTCTTGCACCGTATTTTTTATAATACTTGTAAGGAAGAGAATATAAATAGTGAACTTTATCTAAACTCTGGTGGAATGAAGTATCAAAGACAGCAACTTCAGCCGCATCTGGCAAGAACTTCATAAAGGCCTTAATTACGTCAGCTTCTACGGCATTGTGTAAAGGAGCATATTGCTTCAAATCATAAATTTTCTTGAGCGTCTCCTGATCAACTAGCGCTGAATCCTTAAATTCTTCACCACCAGCAACAATCCGGTGTCCGATTCCAATAATTTCTTTAGGATCATTGATTAAGTTATATTTCTTGAGCTTTTTAAGTAAAATTGTGACCGCAGTTTCAGAGTCTGGAATTGCGATTTCTTCTTTATGTTTTTCACCATTAACTTTAATGGCAAAGGTTGAACCCTCTAGTCCGACTCGATCGGCCAGGCCTTCACTAATTACTTTTTCATCGGGAAAAGTAAAAAGCTTAAACTTAAAAGAAGAGCTACCTGAATTAATTGCTAAAATTTTCTTCATAAAAATTATTCCTCTATTCCTTTTTTGGCTAGGTAAAAAATCTCTAGTTACATTAGCGAATACTTTTAGATATATACGTTGTTATGCTAATGCAACCCCTTACATTCATTTTCATACTAACTAAAAAATAAATAAAAATCAAGCAAACTGTATGTACCTAGGAAATAGCGATGCTTAATGAAGCAAAAAATCCTATTAAATCCAGGCTTATTAACACCAAGATTTAATAGGATTTGAGTTTTATTATTTAAAATAAGATTTTTACCAAATGACTACGCGTTTAGCAGGATCAAGCCACATACCATCGTCTTCTTGGACATTGAAGGCCTTGTAGAATTCTGGTTGGCATTGTACTTGAACGTTGACTCTTTCAGGACCTGGAGCGTGAACATCGAAGGCGGCAATTGTCTTAATGATTTCAGGAGATTCTTTGCTTGCCCAAATGCGAGCATAGTTTTCGAACAATTCCTTCATATCACCGTGTTCATTCTTGTTAGCTTCAATACCAGCAGTTAAACCACCTTGATCGGCAATATTTTCACTAACAATTTGCTTACCGTTAAGAGTTACAGGCCCATACTTGATACCATCGAACAAATCGATTTCAGCTTGAGTCCGCTTTTCAAATTCCGCAAAATCTTCCTTAGTCCACCAATTCTTCATGTTGCCGAACTCATCGTACTTAGCACCATTGTTGTCGAATGCGTGGGAGATTTCATGCGCGATTACCACACCAATACCGCCGTAGTTAGTGGCACGAGAAGCATGGATATCGTAGAAAGGTGCTTCCAAAATAGCAGCAGGGAAGGTAATATCATTTCTTTGTGGATCATAGCAAGCATTGATCAAGTTGCCTGGCATGTACCATTCGCTGCGATCAACTGGCTTGTACAGTTTATCGAAATTATGCTTCAAACCGACTTCACGAATATCTGCTTGATTACTGTAAAGACTGCCGCCTTCACCTGCTGGGGTAATCTGGAACAAATCGTAAACATGGTCGATTTTATCAGGATAGCCAATCTTTAAAACCAAGGCGCGCAACTTGGTAATTGCCTTTTCCTTAGTAGTAGGTGAGAGCCAGTCATTATTGCCGATACGCTGCTCGTAGACATCAATCATGCGGTGAATCATATCTTCTACGTCAGCCTTGGCATCTTCACCAAAGTAAGTGCGACCATAATACACGCCGATTACATCGTCAAATAAATCATTTGCTTTATAGTAAGCTTCCTTTTCTTGACTAGGTAGTTCCTTTTGTCCATAGGTAGCTTGCTTGAATGGGAAGGCAGCTTGACGGAAATCTTCTGATAAAAATGCTGCAGCTTTGTTAATGAAAGTAGAGATTAACCAGCCTTTAAGTTCATCGAAGCTTTCTTGATCAAATAATTCGTTGAAGTGGTCTAAGAATTTTGGTTCACGTACAACAACGTAATCTGGCTTCTTTTCAAAAAGCTGATCAAGTAATTGACCTAAGTTTAAAGAACTGGTCTTTTCTTCAAATTCGTTAGTCTTGATTGGGTTATAAAGAGCTACATCATCGGCACGTTCTTCGGCTGACTTGGCTACTTTAACGATTTTAGCATCGAGTGCAATCGCATCAGTGGCGTATTTCTTAGCAGCAGCTTCTTCAACACCAGCCATCTTTAACAAGTTTTCGGTTTGCTTTTGCCAAACATCGAGTAGTTGCTTAGCAGAAGGAGATTGATAACTAGTAGTGTCAGGCAAGATCAATGAGTTGCGATCGAAGGAGAGGGAATTGATCTTAGTATTCTTACGGTCAGGTTCAACTTCAAATAAAAATGGAAAGCTAAAGCGCAAGAATAATTTTGCTAGATTTTGCTTGACGTCATCGAGATCTTTTAGGTTGGTTAAAATTTCAAGATCAGCTTGGGCAGGTTTGAAGCCATCGGCGTCTCTTTTCGCGAAATCCTTAGCCAATTTATAAACTTCGATTGCCTTGTCCAAGTTAGGAATATCAGGCAAAGCTTTTTTACCAGAAGCAAAATCAGCTAAGTCGTTCATCAATTCTTTTTCGATTTTTAAATCAATTTCACTGAAACTACTGATTAATGGACGATCGGCAGGGATCTTGGCTTTAGAAATCCAGTCAGAGTTAACGGCTAAGTATAAGTTATCTTGAATGCGGGCATTAAGATCGGGCTTGGTGATATCACCAGCACCGCCGCGGATTTTTGCTAAATTCATATGTTTCTCCTTTGTTTTTTAGTTGGTTAAATCATAGCATTTTTTAAAATAAAATGAAAATTTAATTTTGCTTATTTATAGTAATAAAAGCATTTTGTTAAATAAAAATCAGGATGTAAGCAAATCCCTAACACCTGCTATTAAATCGATGTATACTTATAGTGTATTGATAAAACAGAAAGGATATATTGTCTATGAAGAAATTAAATACTAACAAACTTACTGAAGAACAAGCAAACCTTTTTAAGAATAACTTAGTTTACTTATCAACTGTTGATGCTGATGGTAACCCACAAGTTGGTCCTAAGGGCTCAATGACTGTCTTAGACCCAAGCCACTTACAATACCTTGAAAAGACCAAGGGTGAAGCTTACGAAAACATTAAGCGCGGTTCAAAGGTTGCTCTTGTTGCAGCTGATGTTCCATCACATACTGCAGTTAGGGTACTTGCTACTGCAGAAGTTCACGAAGATGATGACTATGCAAAGAAAGTTTTAGCTAAGACTGAATTTCCAAATGCATTCGTAGTTAACTTAAACATCGAAGAAGTATTTGCATAAAACTTAATTTATATGAAATTGAGTCAGGGAAACCTGGCTCTTTTTTAATCAAAAATATCTTGCTTCATTAAAATATTCATGATATTTTAATATAAATCTTTTTTAAACGAGGACTATCATCATGAATTATTTAGATGCTAAGGCAATGTTAACTTCATCTAGCTCAAGTTCTTCTAACTGAACTTGAGTAGTTTTGGCATACAGATAATTCATAGCCTGAATCTACTCATGATAATTAAGTAGGTTCAGGCTTTTTCTATAGAGGAAAACTATGGCAGATAAACAACCCAACAATAACCTAAAACGCTCAATTGGTTTTGGTTCAGCCATTTCCATCGTAATCGGTACCATCATTGGCTCAGGTCTATTTTTTAAGCAAGCTTCCGTATTAGATAGTGCAGGTTCAAGTACTATGGCAATTATCGCCTGGATTTTTGGTGGACTGATCACACTTACCGGTGGGCTAACGATTGCCGAAATTGGAGCCCAGATGTCATACACTGGTGGGCTATATGTATATATTGAAAATTTATATGGCCGAATCTGTGGCTTTATGGCAGGCTGGATGCAGATTATTGTGTATGGCCCTGCGATTATTGCTTCAGTAGCTGGCTTCATGAGCATTTTAATGAAAAACGCCCGAAAATCCCCGTATTTTAATGCGGGGATGGATAGGGCCAAGCTGACCTAGCAGTCAGCTTTTTTATTTAAAAAATAGAGACATACGTTCGACTTCCCTGTAAAATATAAATATCTAATCTATGAGGAGGCGAAATCATGAAGAGAATGAGCAGTTTAGCCTATCACTTTGGCGTTAAGCTTCGCTTTTATCCTAGTTCTAAGCAAAAGAAGATCATCAAGCTAAACTATGATGCGCAGCGTTTTGTCTACAACTCTTATGTAGGACGCAATCGAAGCAATTATCATGCTAAGCACTACTTAGCTGTTAGACAATATCAAACAATGCCTTTTGCCTTTTCTACTCTTAATAGCTATGAAGCCCAACTGGCAGAAACAGTAGTCATCAATAATGAATTATTGGCCAAGCCTAAGAATATCCGTGATACTTATAGCTTTTTGCGTGTTAAAGAAATTGATAGCCTCGCTATTGCCAACGCTATTCAGAACTACCAGAAAGCTTGGAATAACTATCGCAAGATTGGTCATGGAATTCCAACTTTTCACAAAAAACGCAGCGACTGGTCATATCATACCAACTGTCAATATCCTAAGCAAAAAGAAGCTTTTCTTGATAACGGGACGGCTAGGTTTATTGATGCTCAGCATATTAAATTGCCTAAGCTGGGAATTGTCCGCATTGCCGGCTTTAGAAAGCTAATCAAAGAGCGTCTGGTTAATCACATTCCAACTAGAATTGGGACAGTGACGATAAAAAAGACCGCTGATGACCAATTCTACCTGTCTATGCAGTTAGGCAGCGATACTGCTTTTGTCAAGGAATTGCCTAAGACGCAGAGTCAAATTGGCATTGACCTTAACCTTGATAATTTCTTAACAGCATCTAACGGAGCAATGGTTGCTAATCCACGATTTTATTGCAAAACCAAAAAGAAGCTTGCCCATGCCCAACGCGTCTTGTCTCGCAGACAGCGCCGGGCTAAAAAAGAAGGACGCAATTTGCGGCTAGCAAAAAACTATCAAAAACAGCGTCTAATAGTTGCTAAACTACACGACAAGATTCGCAGACAGCGTGAAGACTTCTTACAAGTACTCTCAACTGCACTAATCAAAAACCACGATTTAGTAGTTGCCGAGGAACTAAGAAGCAGAAATCTGTTAAAGAATCATGCCTTGTCTCAAGCCATTTCTGATGTTGGTTGGCGTAGTTTCCTGAACATGCTGGCTTATAAGGCAGATCTATATGGCAAAGAATTTCTAACAATTGATCCTAAGTACACCACCCAAAGATGCCATCAATGTGGCAGTATTATGGGACAAAATAGCTATAAGAAATTAACCCTTAAGGATCGGGAATGGACTTGTCCAATCTGTCGAATGCACCATATTCGTGATTGGAATGCGGCCGTGAACATCTTAGAAAAGGGATTAGGCAAGTGGCAGAATCCTAAAATAAAAAAAGCAGCCTAGAAAGGCTGCAGTCCGCTAGCAACTCACGGACTCAAAAGGCTTTGGTAATTAGACGACCTCTATCGGCAATAGTCAAAAGATTACTGCTGGTAAGTCAAGTCCGTATCTAAGCAAGTTGGTGTTCTGGTTGGCGCAAGCTAACGATCCACTAAGCCCTAGACTTCAGTCTAGGGTAGTTGACGTAACAAAGAGCAGGCATTCTATTAATGAGTGCCTGCTTTTCTACTCTAAGTCAAGTGTTATCAACGATTTTAAGCAATTTTATTTTGAAATACAGGCCTAATCGGGAAATGGCTCCCGGAGAATCGAGTTAAATATCTGATTTAGGGCATGATAAATACAGCC
>SKEH01001320.1_pt1 | contig 10889 bp, 7 predicted proteins | sample 4826571 | NCBI WGS metagenome assembly SKEH01 (sample SAMN11008814, study PRJNA524170) | human gut metagenome | biome: Human fecal sample; material: Feces; isolation source: fecal sample from pouch patient p29 | host: Homo sapiens | place: Israel: Tel-Aviv | collected 2016-09-14 | reverse complement strand
AAAATAATAATATTGTTTTTGGGAGGAAAACTTCAAAATTTATTATTTTTGAAGTAAAAGTACATATGAAAAGAAAAGATTTTATCGATAAAGTCCACGGAGGTCTGATTGTCTCTTGTCAGGCTTTGCCAGGAGAGCCACTCTATACAGAAAAGGGTGGAGTAATGCCGCTAATGGCGAAAGCTGCACAAGAGGCTGGTGCCGTTGGCATCAGAGCAAATACTATTAGAGACATTGATGAAATAAAGGAGGTCGTTGACTTGCCTATTATTGGCATTATCAAACGCGACTATCCACCAGAAAAACCATATATAACGCCAACAATGAAAGAAATAGATGAGTTGATTGAAACTGGTGTGGAAGTTATCGCCTTTGATTGTACTTTGAGGCCAAGACATGATGGGAAGCAGATAAATGATTTTATCAGTGAAGTAAAAAATAAATACCCAGATCAACTGTTTATGGCAGATGTTTCTAATTTTGAAGAAGCAAAGAATGCATATGATTGTGGAATGGATTTTGTCGGCACGACTTTAGCTGGCTACACAGAGGAAAGCGAAAATATAAATGGACCAGATTATGATTTGATTCAAAAAATTGTCGCAGCAGGTATGCCTTTAATTGCTGAAGGTAAGATTCATACACCAGAAGAACTAAAGAAAGTAATTGAAATAGATCCCGTAGGAATTGTTGTAGGTGGTGCAATTACAAGACCACTTCAAATTGCCAAGACATTTACGGATGTTTTTAAAAGTTAACTAAGGAGGATTAAAAATGACTAAGAATAATAAATTTTCTGCAATTGGTCAGTGGTTTACCCAGTTAGGACAAGCCTTTATGCTACCAATTGCAATTCTACCAGTCGCTGGGTTGTTGCTTGGACTTGGTGGAGCGTTGACAAATGCTGCAGCAGTTTCAGCTTTTCCAGTATTGAATCAAGCATGGCTACAAAACACCTTAAAGATTATGAATTTTGCTGGAAATGCAGTTTTCAGCAATCTTGCATTAATTTTTTCAATTGGTTTGGCGGTAGGTCTTGCTAAAGGAGATAAAGGGACAGCAGGTCTTGCAGGTGGCGTTGCTTACTTGGTATATACTGCCACTATTTCCGGTTTATTACAGTTGTTTAATCCTAAGAACACAATTGACACTGGTGTTTTGGGAGCAATTGTAATTGGCTCGGTAGTTGCCTATCTTCATAATCATTATCGAAAAATTGAATTACCACAATTTTTAGGTTTCTTTGGTGGTTCAAGATTTGTTCCGATTATTTCATCAATTGCAGCAATCTTTGTTGGAGCAATTTTCTATTTGATTTGGCCTCCTATTCAAGGTTGGCTGACAACAGCTGGTCATGCTATTGCTGCAATGGGTAGTTTCGGAAGTTTCCTTTATGGCTTCTTATTGAGACTAACTGGAGCTGTTGGATTGCACCACACGATTTATCCAATGTTTTGGTATACCGCTTTAGGTGGAACGGCTGAAGTTGCTGGAAAAACAGTTGTTGGTGCACAAAATATTTTCTTTGCCCAATTAGCAGATCCTAATTTTCATGGATTGTTTACTTATGGAACTCGCTTTTTTGCTGGTCGTTTTGCCACAATGATGTTTGGTTTACCGGGTGCAGCTTTAGCAATGTACTTTTGCTTACCAAAAGCTAACCGTAAAAAAGACGGTGGACTTTATCTTTCAGGTGGTTTGACTTCATTTTTAACAGGAATCACTGAACCATTGGAATATTCATTTTTATTTGTTGCTCCATGGCTCTACTTGATTCACTCATTTTTAGATGGTTGTTCATTTTATCTTGCTGATATTATGAATATTAGAATTGGTAATTCATTCTCCGGTGGTTTAATTGACTATCTTTTATTTGGGGTTTTACAAGGAAAAGACAAGACTAATTGGCCAAATGTATTGTTAATTGGTGTAATTTGGTTCTTCTTATACTTTGTTGTTTTCACATTTTGTATTAAAAAGTTCCATGTTAATATTCCTGGTATGCAGGATGACTCAGATAATGGAGAAAATGTTGTTAATAATGATGTCGCACAAACAGGTGACAAGTTATACGATGAATCAACTCAAATAATTGCTGCCTTAGGCGGAGCAAGCAATATTAAAACAATTTCTGCATGTGCTACTAGATTAAGAATTGCACTAAACGATAATAGCCAAGTTAATGAGAAAGTATTCAAGCAATTGGGCTCTCCTGGTGTACTAAAAGTTGCTGGTGGAGTTCAGGCCATTTTTGGTGGAAAAGCAGATCTTTATAGCCAGGAAATCAATGATATTTTGGCTAATCCCAACAGTAAACCTGAGGCTAAAAAGATAGATTCTAGTGAAAAAGAAGCTGAGAATTCAGATACATTAAAAAATACAAAAGTAAGTTTTGCTGCACCTGTTTCTGGTACGTATAAGGACCTTTCGGAAGTTGATGACGAAGTATTTTCTAAGAAGATAATGGGCGAAGGTTTTGCAGTTGAACCCGATAGTAATAAAATCTATAGTCCTGTAAACGGACAGGTAGTTTCAATTTTTAACACTAAGCATGCTATTGGCTTTAAGACTGTTGAAGGTTTGGAAGTTTTACTTCATCTTGGAATCGATACTGTTGATTTGGAAGGTAAGCCTTTTACAATAAAAATAAATGAAGGTGACCAAGTAACACCAACTACTGAGTTAGTAGAAATGGATCGTAAGCAAGTTACTGATGCAGGTAAAAAGACAACCGTTATAACTGTAATCACTAATTCAGCTGAACATGTCAACAAAGCTAAAGATCTTGTTAAATCAGGAACGGCTGTAAAGGCGGGAAAAAAAGTGTTTGAAGCTATAACTAAATAAACCAACTAATTTTAATTAATGAGCTATTGACACATGCCAATTTGGATGTTAAATTAAAATATAATTAAATATTTCATCTTGAGAAGCAGAGTAATTTTCTTGGTATCGTGAAAGAGAGCTAGCAGGTGGTGAAAGCCAGCCGATAGCAGTTAATGAACATGGGCTTTAATTGATGACTAACGGTGATAGTTAGCCGTTAGCGGCACTGCAGCCGTTATAAATGCAAGCTATTGATTGATAGCTAGTGAGTTTTATTACGTGAGTAATAAAAGAATTTAAAGGTGGTAACGCGAAGCACTCGTCCTTATATTAGGGATGAGTGCTTTTTTATTTAGTTTGGAGGATTTCAAATGTCACAAACAGCTTATGTCAATGCCAATATTTATACTGGCGAAGATGATCAAATTCATGCAAACAACTACTTAGTAGTTGATGATGAAAGTGGAAAAATTACCAAAATTGGTTCAGGTGAAATACCTCAAGTGGATAAAACTGTTGATTTAGCAAGAAAATTTGTTATTCCTGGTTTAATCAACTGCCATACGCATGTTGTGATGGATCCACAAACGGCTGATGGTGGAACAGATAACAATGAAGTAGCTGCAGTAGTTCAAGCTTTAAGTAACTTGCATGACTTATTAAAATCAGGTGTAACGTACATTCGAGAATGTGGAAGCAGTTATGATGTTGATATTTATTTAAGTAAGCTAATTGAGCAGGGTAAGGTCACTAAGGTGCCAGAAATTTTACCTTCCGGTCGACCATATTCAATGACTGGTGGTCATGGCGACATGCCTAATTTTGGACATTTGGTAGATTCACCTGATGAAATGCGTAAAGCAGTCAGACAAGGAATCAAAAGAGGCGCCAAAACAATCAAGGTAATGGCAACTGGCGGTGTCATGACTGAAAATGACTTCATGGATGATCCACAGTTGAGTGAGGAAGAAATTCATGTTGCTGTAGAAGAAGCTCACCACAAAGGCTTGACGGTTGCTGCACACGCTGAAGGTAATCCAGGGATCATGAATGCCATCAAAGCTGGTGTTGACAGTATTGAGCATGGTTTTTACGTTAACGATGAAGAAATCAAGCTAATGCTTGAGAAGGGTACATATTTAACACCAACAATTGTTGGTGCTTGGGCCTTTATCGAATATGCACCAGGTAAAATTCCTGATTGGGAGATGAACAAAATTGCAGCTGCATGGAAAGACTTGCGTGGTAACATTACTAATGCTAAAAATGCAGGAGTTCCAATTACTTTGGGTACAGATGCAGGAACACCTTTTAACGACTTTACAATGACACCTGAGGAGTTGCCACTTTTGGTTGGGCAAGGCTTTACTAACCATGAAGCATTACAAACGAGCTATAATTCTGCTAAGTTAATGAAAATTGATGATGAATATGGTTCACTAGCTGAAGGCAAATACGCTGACTTCCTTGTTTTGGATGAAAATCCTTTAGAAAAGATTGAAGCAGTTGTTCAAAAAGATAAGGCTGTTTACAAAAAGGGTCGTCGAGAGTATTAATTTGCTTTCATACAGATAAATGCAAACATTGAAGGAGATTACGATAATTAGTAATCTCTTTTTGCTTTTAGCGAAAAAAGAGTTCAAAAGCTGTTTAGGTTATTTGGTCCATAAAAGTAAATCAGGATTTGTTCAAATAAATCTTTAATTTTTTACTAATCTTAGATAGAATAGTAGATATCACAATTTATCCAAAAAGGGAGGATTATTTAATGAAGGCCTTACTATACAGTATGACCCCTGAACAAAAGGTTTACGTTGACCAGTGGAATAAAGAACATCCTGACGATGATCTGCAAACTACTGATGATGATCTAGATGCAAAGACAGTTGAACAAGCTGAAGGTTTTGACGTTGTTAGTGTCTTGCAAGTTTTTGATCTTGATGAGGAAGAAGTTTATCGCAAACTAGCTTCGTATGGCATAAAACATATTGCATTACGCTCAGTTGGCTATAATATTGTTAACTTTGATTATGCACATAAATATCATTTACTTATTACTAACACTCCTGCATATTCGCCACGAGCAGTTGCTGAAAATACGCTAACTTCCGCAATGTACTTGCTACGCAAGTGGGGCCCAATCTTAAAAAATGAACGAGAAGATTTAAATTTTGTGCGTGAAGCCAACTTGATGAGTGACGAAATTTATAATCAAACCGTTGGTATCATTGGCGTGGGACGCATCGGGAGCGCCACAGCTGAAATTTTTCATGCATTAGGTGCACGAGTTATTGGTTACGACATTGTTGAAAATCCTGCCAATGAAGCTTTTCTCGAGTACACGGACTTTGAAACGGTTATTAAAGAATCCGATATTTTATCTTTACACACGCCATTTACACCTGATTTAGAGGGTATGATAAGCGCTAAGGAATTTAAGGAAATGAAAAACACAGCGGTATTAATTAACGCTGCGCGTGGTCCTTTAGTTGATAACAAAGATTTAATTGCTGCTCTGAAAAATAATGAAATCGCTGGAGCATCGCTTGACGTTATGACTGGCGAAGAAGCAATTGTTATGAAGAAATTCAATGACATTTCAGAATTGCCACAAGATTATCAAGAATTGGTCAAAATGCCAAATGTTGTTTTCACACCGCACTCTGCATACTACACTAAGACTTCGGTTAAAAATATGGTTAACCAGAGTATGACCGATGCTAAACGTGTTTTAAGTGGTGAAAAACCAGTATATCCAGTTGATGAATAGCTGCAATCAAGAAAGACTAACTTTTGTTAGTCTTTTTTTGTCCTGGTATCATATTTTGTTATTGTCAATTATAATAAAAATATTGGTATAATAACTAATAGATAAAGGTCGGAGATCAGGATGGGTAGATTTCATCACAAATATACGCTGCCAGCAATTATTTTACTGTTAATAGTTGCAATTGGTGGACTTGTAGCAGGTGTACTTAATTTTCGCAATCAAACAACACTGCCTTCCGATTCAAATTCAAGTGCAATTGGTGTGGAACTAAATCAAACTTTTGGATATGTTGACCTGCATGAATTACAAGATCACGGTATTTCGTTTGTGTATCTCAGAAGCACGCAAGGACGTTCATATTTTGATGATGATTACTTATCTTATCGCGATCAGGTGTTAGGTACCAAAATGGCTTTTGGCACTAGCATCGCATACAGTAATGAATCTACACCGGAACAGCACTATCAATATTTCATGAAAAAAGTCGGTTTGAACACAGGCAGCTTACCTATCTTGATTGAACCTGCAGTAGACGATCATAGTAACCGTTATCTACAACAGATGGCTCAATTTGTCAGGATGATGGAAAACCACGGCAAATTAGTCATGGTTGATGTTGATATCAGGTATAAACCGCTTTTTCCTGATGGAACTTTATTTATTACTAATGGTAAAAAAGCACCAAGTAAGATGAAATATTCTTTTTGGCGCTACACTAACAATGGTCGCGTAAAATCGGTTAGCGGCTTAGAAAATGGCGTTGCAATGCTCGCATATAATGGGACAGTAACGCAGTATAAACAACGATATGGACAGTTAACACAATAATGAAAAAAGAAATCGAAACAGTTTTAACTAAATTAGGTTTTACAAAACCAACTTTAATTCAACAAGAAACTAACCAGTTAATTAGTGAGGGTGAAAGTTGTATTGCGTTGGCCAAAACGGGAACGGGAAAAACGTTGGCATATGCTTTACCGACGCTTGAAAAAGTTACTAAAGGTGAGCCGAATAGTTTGATTATTTTTGCACCTACAACAGAGCTTGCAGTGCAAATTAGACATGCAATTAATCCTTTTATTCATGCTTTAGATCTTACTGGTATTACTTTGGTCGGCTCAGGTAATCGGCAACGGCAGGAAGACAATTTAAAGAAAAAACATCCTGAAGTTGTTGTCGCTACTCCAGGACGTTTCTTTGACTTTTTCTCAAGCAACCGTATTAAAGTTGAACAAATCAAAACTTTAGTCATTGATGAGGCTGACGATATTCTTGAATTCAGCAAAATGGAATTATTAAGTTCATTAGGACAAAACTTATTACCGAATGCTCAAATTTTATTATTTGGAGCAACTGAATCAGAGATTACACAAAATGCAGCTGAATTGTTTGATCGTCCTTTTAAACTAGTTGATGTGCGGGCGAAGCAAAGCACAACAGTAAAAAATTATTTTCTGCAGGTTGATAATGCTCATAAAATTGACTTTATTCAGCGTTTAATGAGATTGGATCACTTTAAAGGGATTTTGTTTTTCGATTCCAATCAGACAATGATGCGTTTTGCTGGTATCCTCGGTCATACAAAAACCAAATTTGGTTTACTAGCAAATGAGTTTGGCAAGCAAAAAAGAGAGCAAGCACTCAGCGATTTTAAGGCTGGTAGAACACGACTTTTAATTGCAACAGACCTAGCTGCTCGTGGTTTAGATATACCTGGAGTAACCTATGTAATAAACTATGATATTCCTAGTGAAACAAATACCTACTTGCATCGCGCTGGAAGAACCGGACGAATGGGAGCCAAGGGTTATGTTGTGACACTTGGGGATGACCATGATTTGCGTGATCTCAAAAAGTTATTAACAGATACAACACAAATTGAGCGGGTTTATTTTGCTAAACACAAGTTGTCGACCGAACAGCCAAAGGAACAAGAAGTAGCGTTCAAAGCTGCTACAACGACAGTTCAGCCTGAGCAGCCTACTAAAAAGAAAAAGCGTAAAAACAAGAATCGTAAGAATAAGGGATATCATCCACATTATTTAAAGAAAAAGGAGCAAAAATGAGTCGATTAGTAGCCTGGTTAGAAGACTACATATTACCACTAGCAAATAAACTGGCGCAGACCCATTGGTTAGTGGCCTTACGTGATGCATTCGTTTCTGTAATGCCAATTACAATTGCTGGTTCACTTGCAGTTTTAATTAAGAGCTTGATTGAAGCTGCGCGAGTTAACTTGGGCTGGGAAACTTTCGCCTGGTTGATGAGTCCGCTCGCTTTGATTAGCAATGTGGTGTGGCGAGGAACCTTTGCACTTTTTGCACTCTTTTTGTCTATGTCACTTGGTTATCATTTAGCCAAAAGTATGGAAGTTGATCCAATTGCAGGGGCAATTGTTTCCCTGTCTTCCTTAGCAATGAGCATTGCCAATTTAACCAAAATGCGGGTAAATGGCCGGACTATTTCAGTTAAGCACACTTTTGACATTTCGCAGTTTTCAACTACCGGAATTTTTACCGCAATCTTGTTTGGTTCAATCGGTGTTTCAATTTTTGCCTTTTGTGTAAAAGCACGACTTAAGTTGAATATGTCGGTTACTTTACCATATGCAGAACAAATGGCGCTTGATTCATTGATTCCAGCAATTATTGCCATCTTTTGTGTTGGCATGATCAATTTTGCTTTTCAAACAATTACTGGTACTTATTTTGGTAATTGGCTATTAAATTCCATTCAAACACCGCTTGTAAAACTTGGCCAAGGATTTGGTATGGTCTTGCTGGTGACGCTGTTTGTCCAAATCTTTAGTTTCTTTGGACTTAACGGGCTGGGAGTCTGGGCTCCAATCCTCGATTCAATTTGGTTAACAGCCCAGAATGTTAACGTAACTGCGGTACGTAACGGTGAACCTGCTTCTTATCTCTGGGTTAGGGGCTCATTTGATGCCTTTGCTTGGTTTGGTGGAGCAGGTGGTACTTTGATGTTAGTTGTAGCGATTTTACTATTTTCTAAACGAAGTGATTACCGCACGATCGCTAAAGTTGCATTGGCTCCAGCTGTTTTTAACATCAACGAGCCAATTGTACTTGGACTGCCTGTCGTGCTTAATCCGGTTTATTTTATCCCCTTCGTTTTAGCTCCAATCGTCAATGTTGCATTTTCATATTGGATGACCATGTTGGGCTTGGTAAACCCAGTACAAGCTGCGGTTCCTGCAGTTGTGCCGCCAATTATTGGACCATTCTTAGCCTGCAATTATGATTGGCGTGCAATTGTTTTGTGTATTATTAACATGTTAATTGCGCTGGCAATCTGGACGCCTTTTGTTTTTGCGGCGGATAAAATTGCGGATTCAAACAATCCAAGTCCATATTTCACACGGCAATATTAATCTAAAAAAATTGGCTTTTATCAACTAAATTTGGTAAAGTTAATTTGTTGCGACCCTGTAGTTCATCTGGATAGAACAATGGTCTCCTAAACCGTAGAGGTGAGTTCGAATCTCACCGGGGTCATGAAAAATGAGAAACGCTGAAAATAAAAAACTGATTTCCAAGTAGGGAATCAGTTTTTTTGTTCTGACTAGTTAATTGTAGTAGCGATTATCAATTGTTTTTCCAATTTATTTTGATTATAGAGAATAGAAAAATTGGGGGTCATTATTATCATATTTACGCCAATTATGATGAAAATATGCTATAGTTAGCTCCACTTCAAGTTCTGGTATTAAAGCTAGAACAAATAGATTGTGTAGGTGGAGAGAATACTCAAGCACCGTACATCGTTGCAAAAAGTAACAATTGACTATGACAAACGGGATGATTTCAAAATGACGCTATATAAGTGATTTAGTAAAATACTTAAACTTAAGCACTGTTTGGAAACGAGTTGAAGGTAAATAAATGGAAAAATTCATGTTGTAAAAAAGCATGGATTTTTTTGTAATGCAAAATTTAATTGACATGGAGTTAACTCCAGCAGATAGACTACTATATATAAGAAACTACAAGAATAGGAGGCTTTAGATACTGGAGCACCAGTTTTTGAACAAATGAAATAGATCCACCAATACGAGTTACAACTCAAACAGTTTTGAGAAAGTGACTGATGGTGATGCTAAATACGATTATGACAAAATAGTTAGCAGAGTAAATAGGGATAGTTAAATTTATCCTTATGACAATAAGTTTCATTATGCAATGATGCTTTACAAGAACATAACAGGAGATTTTTAAAAATGATGAAGCGCTTGGCTAAAATAACAGTCTTATTAGGTCTACTAGGCAGTTTAGCTGCTTGCACAAACGACATGGGACTAGGTGACGTGGAACTAAGCACCAAAGTTTACAGTAAGAAAAAGAAGACCAAAAAGGTCAAAAAAGTGAAAAAGGCAAAAAAAGGCAGTCAGAAAGGGGACCAAAAATTGAAACTGATTAAAAAATACACAGGCTTCTCATCTCCAACAGCAATGGCAATTGATAAAGAGAATAACCTTTATGTCTCAAACTGGGGTGGAGATTCAGTAACAAAAATATCGAGCAATGGTGAAAAGTCAAAATTTGTAACAGGCATGAGTTCACCAGCAGGATTAGCTTTCGACAAGAGTGGCAATTTGTATGTATCTGACTATAGTGCTGATGTCATTCTTAAGGTAGATAAAAATGGTAAAAAGACTACTTTTGCTAATAATTTGAGTACACCAACAGGTATCTCATTTGATAAAGCAGGGAATTTACTTGTTACTAACCGTGGTAGTGATGAAATAGTAAGCATTGATCCCCAAGGCAAAAAGACCATTATTTCGAATAAAATGCAAACTCCAGTTGGAGTAGTGGAAGATTCTCAAGGCAATTTGTTTGTCACGAACTACGGTGGAAGTGTGCTCAAAATTGACACTAATAAACAAGTTTCAGTATTTTCAAAAGGTTTTGCAAGACCAGGCGTTGGCATCGACATTACAGCTAAGGGCGAGATAATTGCCGCTGACAATGGTGGTGATTGTGTCAGAAGAATTGCTAAAGACGGTTCAACTGAAGTTATTGCTGATAAAATTGGTGGTTGCGTAGGTGTGCGTGCTCATAATGATCAACTTTATGTATCAAGCTGGTCAGATGGTGCGGTATATGTTTACTCATTAAATTAACGGAGCCACTAATTTTAAGTATTAAAAAAACTGATTTCCGATTTGGAAATCAGTTTTTTTGTTATATATAAATAAAGAAAAAGTGTTCTATTTGGTTAATTAAAATATTAACTTAAATAGGTTTTGAGAGTATCAACTATTATTTAATGC
>SKEH01001319.1_pt1 | contig 10892 bp, 5 predicted proteins | sample 4826571 | NCBI WGS metagenome assembly SKEH01 (sample SAMN11008814, study PRJNA524170) | human gut metagenome | biome: Human fecal sample; material: Feces; isolation source: fecal sample from pouch patient p29 | host: Homo sapiens | place: Israel: Tel-Aviv | collected 2016-09-14 | reverse complement strand
ACGTGTTGGTTTGTTGGGACTTTTCGTTTTGCTAGTGCGGGAACGTCGGTGTTGAAGGTGGTTGTTTCATCGTGGGGTAGGAACAACCCCACAGGCCCGATACGCGAGCCCATCACCACGCACCTGGGCCCGATAACTCGCACGTGGGCCCGACAAGTCGCACGTGGGCTCTCTCATGCGCACGTTAACCCGCTCATGCGAGCCTGGGCAGCCCCGCCCACGTGCATGTCGAGGGGTTTGCGTGCGTATCAAGGGGTTTACGCGCGCACTCAGGGGTTAACGTGCGAACGCGCAATGTGGCTGTCGGGTTGCTACCACCCTGGCCAGGCGCCCGACAATGTGCGCGAGCAACCCATACCCCCGGGAACTGCCCAAAACGCAGGCTACTTCGCCACTAGCAGCCCGTTTTCAGCGTTTATCACCGAGGTGGTCCGCGTTTTGGGCGCCACATCACCTCGAACAGCGGCCGCGCTGCCGCCAAGCGGGGGGAATTGCATCATTAGAGCTGCGACACGCCGGCGACGCGCCGTCAGAGCGCCCCTAATGCTGCAAAACCCCCACCGCCACCAACCTGATGTGCGCCGCATCACCTACAAGTCCTGGGCACAGGACCGGTTGGCGCGAAAAAGTTCGCCCAACACCGCCCCTCCAGTGGCATTTCCACGAAAAAACTCGCCCAGCACGGCCCCTCCGGCGGCTCTTCCGCGAAAAAGTTCGCCCAGCAAGCGCAAAAACGCCGAATTTGGGCCAATTTGAGCGCGCGGGGCGAACTTTTTCGCGCTTTCACGATCTAACAGCGACGCAGGGTGAACTTTTTCGCGCGTGCAGACGTAGGCCCTCCAGTGCACTACCCATCAGCGACCTGTCCCCACCGGTCTAGAGGGCGCCGGAGGGCCTGGCCGCAGTGCCCGTGGGCGGCGGCGGGGCCTGGTCCAGACAAATTTCGCACGTAATTTCCGACGGTCATTTTTTGAGACCGCCCAAAAACGTTGCAATTCCAACGGAGTGATTTCAATGTTTGAACAAGTTGCTGGGGAATTACGTGCGAAATTGCTGGGAGTACACCAAACAGCGCGGCCTCACCACCACCAATCGGGGGAATTGCATCATTAGAACCCCGACACGCCGACGACACACCGCCTGCCAGTTCCTAATGCTGCAAAACCCCCCGCCGCAGTCAGCCTGAAGTGCGCCGCATCGCCTACAAGACCTGGGCACAGCACCACCGGCCCCACTGGTGTGCAGGGCGCCGAAGGGACCGGAGTGCCAGGCTGCGGTGCCCATGAGTGACGACGGAGACACATACCAGAAATTCCGCATGCAATTCGATTGCATGAAATTTCAACAACGCTCAGAAACGCTGCAATTCCAACGATCACAATTCAAATCCTGAAATAGCAGCAGGGGAATTGCATGCGAAATTGGTGGGGAGGCGTAGTGGTGGTCTGGGGAGTTCCGGTGGTCTGGGGTGCTCCGGTGATGCTGCGCTCCGGTGGTTGAGCGTCCACAGCTCCCCTCGATCGTGTGCGCCCGGCCGTGCGGCAGTCGGCGAGCAGAGACGTTCAGGGCGGCGTCAGAGCTGATAAAGGCGAACCGGGCATGAGCAAGGCATATGCAGCGAGGCCCCGGGTGCTTCTGGAAAGCGCCCGGGGCCTGCCTCGTACGTGTGGAGGTCAGCCGCGCAGGGAGGCGACGTAGGAGTCGATGTGCTGCGAGGAATCCTCGGGGGTGAAGCCGGTGGCCTTGATCTTCGTCAGATCCAGGACGGAGGACAGGGGGCGCGGAGCCACCTCGCGGCCTGCGAAGTACTCTTCCGTGGTCACGGGCGTGACGTCTTCCGGATCGCGGCCGCACAGCTCGAACACCCGCTTGGCGACCTGCGCCCAGCTCATGACCGGGCCTTCACCAGAGAGGTTGTAGGTGCCAAACTCGGCGCCGGTGGTCAGCAGGTGAATGATGCCGCGCGCCAGGTCGGACGTGAAGGTCAGGCGACCCACCTGGTCGGACCCGCCCGGCTCATCGACATCCCCGCCGACCTGGCCGTCCCCGGGGAACCGGCCCGCATCGTCGAGCAGGCCGCGGCCGCCGCCGGTCACCTCGACGCCCTCGTGTGCAACCAGGCCATGAGCAGTCCCGACGGGGCGCTCAGCGAGATGACCGAGGCGGTCCTGGACGCCCACTGGGCCGTTGACGCCCGCGCCTCCATCCTCCTGGCACAGGCCTTCGCCGCCCAGGAGTTTGCTCCGCAGGCTCCCGCGGGCCAGGAATTTACCGGTCAGGACTTCGCGGGCCAGCAGAACCCGCACCAGGGTGCCGCCGATTCCTTCGGCGGTCAGCCCGGCCAGTTCCAGGGTGAGCAGTTCGCCCCGCAGCACGGCGGCCAGCCCTACAACCCCTACCAGCCCGCCGGTCAGACCGGTCAGGCAAGCCATGCAAACCAGTCCGGTCAGGCAGGTCAGCAGGGTGGCCAGCAGGCTCAGCCCGCCGCAGCGTTCAACCCCTACATCCCCCAGGCTGATTCCGCGTCTCAGCACGAGCCGCAGAACTCCCAGCCCTCCGAGACCGAGACCAAGAAGAAGGGCCCATTCGGCGGCAAGCTTCTGGGCATCATCGGTGCCGCGCTGGCCCTGCTGATCGTCCTCATCCTGGTCATCGTGATGCTCCTGCCGCGCGGCGGCTCGGGCTCCTCCGACCGCTCGAACCAGGCGGACGGCACCTCCACCTCGGCGAGCGCCCAGTCTTCGGACGGCTCGTCCTCGACCACCGCGTCCGAGGCGAAGCTACCCGAGGGCGAGTACAAGGAGTACAAGGAGACCGTCACCGAGGATAAGAAGAACATCGACATCGAAAAGGTGAAGGGCGACGCCTCCAAGGGCATCGTCTACTACGAGTTCAAGCCCTCGGACGACCTGAGCAGCCGCGCCTACATCACCAGCCTCACCGAGAAGGGTGAGATTTCCACCGGCCTGAGCGTCATCGATATGACCGTCGACCGCACCCCCATCCGCGGCACCGCGTGGCTGGATACCACCAACCCCTCCAACCCCACCCGCAAGCTGGAGCTCAACGGTAAGGGCGAATGGCTGATTCGCGTGTACGACGAATCCTCCGCACCGAACTACGCCAAGGGCGAGAAGTTCCACACGAACATGAACTACTACGCCTTCACCTACGACGGTGGCGAGTCCACCATGGAGTTCGAGGCGAAGGGCCTGGACAGCAAGCGCGGCTTCGCGCTGCTGAGCGCCAGCCGTAGCGACGTTATGTTTGGCACCAGCGTGGCGAACATGAAGAGCAGCATGGAGTGGAAGAGCACCGGCAAGAACCTCCTGCAGGTGCGTAGCACCTCCTCGGCTGACTGGAGCATCGGCACCCACTAGCCGCCCGTAGCCCGTGGCGGCACGCCGGAAGAGCCCCCGCATCCCTCGGATGCGGGGGCTCTTCTGCGTCTGCGGTCTTCGCGCGGCCGCGGGTCGCGACGGTTTCTAGTATGCGGCGCCCAGGGCAGTCACGCGTTCCCCCTCGCGGGCTGCGGCGCGATTAATCTGCTGGCGGTGTACCAGGTACACGAAGAAGGTCACCACCGTGAACACGTACATGAACTGGTACGGGGACGTGCCCGCCATGAGGCCCAGCGAGCCCTCGGGCACCATGAGGATGTTGTCCGAGCTGAAGTGCGGGGCGAAGGCCAGCACAATCCAGTACGGGGAAATGTACATGCCCGCCAGCGCCACGCTCGCCGTGATAACGCCGAGGGTCGCAATGAACGAGCTTGCCCACCGGTAAAACAGCGGGAAGATTTCCACCACGACGGCGGCCAGCATCAGCGGGTACCAGGTGTTGTGGTGCGACCAGCTAATCGGCGAGATCTGCAGCATCATGAAGGCCGTCAGCGCCAGCTGCGACACGACCGCGCGGGCGCGAATCAGCGGGATCAGCAGAACGGCCGTCACCAGAACGATGAGCAGGGTCAGGGCCACCTGCACGGTCGACAGGGCGGTTGCGGTCAGATGGTGCTGCAGGCCCGCGTGGGTGAGGGTGCCCATGATAGACACGTTATCGAAGTAGCTGAACCAACCCACGCGGGAGGTGTCGCGCAGCGCCTGGAACCAGTAAATCGTCGATTCTTGGGGCACGACGAGGTACGCGATACCCACGGTTGCCGCGAAGCTTAGGGCCGTGGTGATAAGCCCCTTCCAGTCCTTACGCATGAGCAGCAGCAGGCCGAAGGCGAGCGGGGTGAGCTTAATGCCGGCGGCAATGCCCAGCAACACGCCGCGCGGCACGCGGGTGGCCGGGCGCATGAAGTCGGCCAGGATTAGGGCGAGGATAATCGCGTTAATCTGCCCGAAGTGCGTGGTGAGGCGCCACGGGCCGCAGGCCCAAATGAGGGCCGCCATGAGCGAGACCATGCCCCAGGAGCTCAGGTACTTCTGCAGGGGCAGACGCCAGGCGCGGCTACGCGCGTAGGAGTACAGGGCGTAGGCGCACACGTAGCTGAGCACGCCGATGATGACGGTAATCAGCATCATGCTCTGCGGTTCGGTGAGGAACGCGAGCGGGTAGAAGAGCAGGGCCGCAAACGGCGGGTAGGTGAACGGCGGCTTAATCATGCCGTGATCGTTCAGGGTCGGGGAGTACAGGTCCTGGGTGAACCCCTCGTTATCGAAAATGGTCATGGCGCCCAGGCGGTAAATGGAGAAATCCATGCCGCTGCCGGGGTCGCTCAAGATTCGGAGCAGGAAATTGGCGCCCACCGCCAGGAGCGCTAGGACGGCAATAACGCCCCAAATCGGGGTTTTGGATTCGGTTCTGGCCACGAGATGTCCTTACTGTGGGGTTGGCTGCGGATCCCGGCGCGGGGTGTTTCGGATGCCCCGTGAGAGTGCGGGGCATCGGCGTTTTCAAGCCATAACAGTGTATCGCGAAGCGCGTGTATCCGATGCATCAGGGCGCAGATTCACAGGCTTCAGGAGGCGGGCCGCAGTGCGCATTTATACGCACGTACTGTCTTCAAAATTGGTACAACTGGGGCAATATAATGGATTTATATGGCACTCGACGCGCCCTTCGCGGAGTCTAGCGGATGCGGAGCGCCCCCGAACACACCGACGTACCGACGTGAACAACCAGCAGTGAAAGCAGTGATTGCGTGAGCGAACATCTCGGCACCCCATCTGACGGCGAGAAACCCAACGGCGGCGAGCGCCCCGATGCAACCGGCGGCGGCAAGCCCGACGGCCAGCGTCCCCGAAGCCTCGGCGGCCTGAGCATCGGCGCACCCGGCGGTTCAGCAAACGGTGCGGCAGACGGTGCGGCCGTCTCCGGAGGCGGCTCCTCCGGGCTGAGCATCGGCATGCGCCCGGCCGGCGTTCCCGGCGCTTCCCTCACCACCGAAGAGATTGCGCGCCGCGCATCCGGCCGCGGCACGTGGCATCGTCGCGCCTCGAAGCCCGTCTCCTACTGGATGTTTGCCCTCATCGCAGCGCTTCTGCTGCATCGCATCATCCCCAATAGCGGCTGGCTGATGGTGCACATGGTGACCCTCGGCCTGATTACGAACTCGATTCTGATTTGGTCGCAGCACTTCACCGAAGCGCTCATGAAGATCAAGATCCCCGACGAGCAGCGCAAGGTTCAGGTGGGCCGCATCTTCACCCTGAACGCGGGCATCGTGCTTCTCATGGTAGGCATGGTTGGCCAGCTGAGCGTGCCGGGCCTGTACGCCTGCACGGTGATTGGTGCCCTCGTCATCGGCGCGATGGTGGCCTGGCACGGCGTCTACCTGATGGGCCAGGTACGCCGCGCCCTGCCCTCCCGCTTTGGCGTGACAATTCGTTTCTACATCGTTGCGGCCCTGCTGCTGCCCCTGGGCGCCCTGCTCGGCGCGATGGTGGCCTACCCGAGCCTGAACGGCACCCTGCACTCGCAGTTTTTGCTCGCCCACGAGGCCGTGAACGTGCTCGGATTCGTTGGTATCACGGTGGTTGGCACGCTGGTGACCTTCTGGCCGACCATGCTGCGCACCAAGATGGTGGATAGGGCGCTTGCCCACAGCGTGCGCGCCCTGTACCTCATGTGCGGTGGCGTTGCGTTGACCCTGGTCGGTGCGCTCTTCGGGTTGCGCCCGGTGGCCGTGGCCGGCCTCGTGGTGTACCTGCTGGGCCTGCTGCTCGTGGCCGGGGTGATGGTTCGCACCCTGCGCACCAAGCGCCCGAACGAGTACCCGCCCATGAGCGTGGGTATGGGCTTCTGCTGGTTCCTGGTGGGCGTTGTGGCGACCATCGTCATGGTGGCGACCACCCCCTTCGCGCTGCTGGATATGCGCGCCGTGACCCCCATCTTCGTGGTTGGCTTCCTGCTTCAGGTGCTGCTCGGCGCGATGAGCTACCTGCTGCCGCAGCGCATGGGTGGCGGCCCGGCGGTGGTGCGCGCATCCAATAAGGAATTTAACCGTTTCGCGGCGGCCCGCGTGACCGCCGTGAACCTGGCCCTGCTCGTCTTCATGATGCCCGGCGCGGCGGTGGGCCAGTCCATTAAGATTGCCGTCGCCGTCGTGGGTGCCCTGGCCCTGGCCGCGTTCATTCCGCTCATGATTCGCGGTGTGAAGGCTTCGGTGAGCGCCCGCAAGGAGATGATGGCGGCCCGCGCCCGCGGTGAGAAGCCCGCCTTCAACCAGGAGGCGCTCACCCCGGAGCCCGTCCCGCACGCCAAGCAGAGCTTCCAGGCGGCCCTGGCCGTGGCCATGGCCTTCCTGCTGGGCTTCGCGGTGAACCCCTCCGCGCTGAACCTCTCGGCCCTGCCCACCCTGAACGCCGGCTCGCAGACGGTCACGCCGACCGGACAGACCACCACCGTGCAGGTGAAGGCAACCAGCAACTACCGCTTCACCCCCGCCGAGGTGGAGGTGCCCGCCGGTAACCGCCTGGTCGTCGAGGTCACCAACGAGGATCAAGGCATGACCCACGACCTGACCTTCGATAACGGTGCAACCACCGGCACGATCAACCCCGGCGAGACGAAGAGCGTGGACGCCGGCGTCATGACCGCCGATACCGAGGCGTACTGCTCCGTGGCGGGCCACCGCTCCCTGGGCATGGTCCTCCAGGTGAAGGTGACCGGCGCGTCCTCGCAGCAGGTGGCTTCCGGTGACCACACCAACCACAACCACGCCGCGACGGGTAACGTCCCGACCCTCATGACGGTCGCGAACGGCAAGATTGACATGTCTGCGGCGCCCGGCAGCGGCTACCAGTACCGCGACCCGAACATCCCGGCACCGAACACCGCCACACAGGTGAATGGCAAGACCGTCCGCAAGGTCACCCTGGAGGTGCAGGAGGTCGACCGCGAGGTAGCCCCCGGCGTAACCGTCCACATGTGGACCTTCAACGGGCAAAACATGGCCCCGGTTCTGCATGGCAAGGTCGGCGATATTTTTGAAATTACACTCGTCAATAACGGCACGATGGGCCACTCGCTGGACTTCCACGCGGGCATGGTTTCCCCCGATAACACGATGAAGACCATCGCCCCCGGTGAGCGTCTCGTCTACCGTTTCGAGGCGAAGGCCGCCGGTATCTGGCTGTACCACTGCGGTACCGCCCCGCTGAGCCTGCACATGACCCAGGGCATGTATGGCTCGGTCATCATTGACCCGGCTGACATGGATCAGGTGGATCACGAGTACGTGATGGTTCAGGGCGAGGCGTACCTGCACGACACCGGCAAGACCGCCTCCGACGGCAACAAGCTGGCGGAGAACTCTCCCGACCTGATTGCGGCGGGCACCCCCACGCTGACCATGTTCAACGGCCACGCAACCCAGTACAAGGCAAAGCCTCTGCAGGTGAAGAAGGGCGAGCGCATCCGTATTTGGGTGATGGCGGCGGGCCCGAACCACGGCACGAGCTTCCACGTGGTCGGTTCGCAGTTCGACACGGTCTATAAGGAGGGCGGCTACCTGTTGCGCCGCGGCGCGGATGCGTACGGCAGCCGTGACGGCCACAGTCAGGCCCTGGATCTGGCCCCCGCCCAGGGCGGCTTCGTGGAGATGCAGTTCCTGGAGTCCGGCACGTACACGTTCGTGAACCACTCCTTCGCAGAGATGGAGCGCGGCGCCGCCGGCAAGATTGTGGTGACCGACCGCTAGGCGACCCCGTGAGCCGAGCCCTCGCGGCAGCGGGATTTGTGAGGCCCCGCCGGGTGCATCCTCGGATGCGCGCGGCGGGGCCCTCCGCTACCCGGGGGCCTTTCCGGGCGGATCCTTCCTTTCTCGCAGGCGGGCGGCAGGGCCGTTTGCCCGGATTGGGGCGGGGTGCGCATCCCGCGCTGACTATGCTTTTAGCCTCATCCGTGGGTATTTTGTCGGCATCCGCGGCTCGGGTGCGCTAGTCTGGATGGATGGCACATAGCACTTCGGGCGCCCCTTCCGAGCGTAACGCTACGAGCGCCTCCAACCACACTTCCGCCTCGGCGGACGCACAGACTTCCCCTCGGCCGCGTAAAGCTTTCCCGCTTCGCTTTCTGGCCGGGGCTCTTGCGCACTGGCAGATTATCGCCTCTGCGGTTCTTTTAGGTGGCGGCGTCGCCGGTTTGGCGGCCACCTATGACGACTACTGCGGCATGACGGAGCTTTCGTATGCTCCGGCGGCTCTCCGATCCGATTTTGAGGAGGGCTCTAAGGTGTCGGGTTTCCGCCCCGGCGTGATGGCCGCGCAGATTGAGACCGAGAGCCACTGGCGCGTGGGCGTTGTGTCCCACCAGGGCGCTAAGGGTATCGCGCAGTTTACCGATGAGGCGTGGAACGCCGAGCACTACAGCTTCGGCAACGGCGGTAACGTGCTGAACCCGCACGATGCGATTGCGGCGCAGGCACGCTACCTGGGTGAGTTGCGTACTCGTTTGGCGAAGTACGCTTCTAATGAAGACCAGCTGCAGGATGTGGTGCTCGCCGGCTATAACGCGGGCCCCGGTTCCGTGGAGAAGTACGGCGGCGTTCCGCCCTTCCCCGAGACTCAGAATTATGTGAAGACGATTCGCGAGCTGGCGGATACCAAGTATAAGCTGACCTGCTCTCCCGAGTACCAGTTCAAGCAGGCGAAGTTGAGCTTCGTGAATGGCGTGACCCCGGCAATGGCGGGTGTGCATGCGGACGGTACGCCGCTGTCGGCCGAGGAGTCGGCGAGCGCGGCGGCGGAGGTTTCCGCCTCGGCGTCTGCGAGCGCTTCGGCTCGTCCGTCTGCGAGCGGTTCTGCGGGTTCTTCGGTGAAGCCTTCGGCGACGAGTTCCGGCCGCTAAATTCAGCTTTTTAGGTAGTCCACTAGGTTATATAGCCGTCAGGGAATATTCTGTTTTATCTATAGTGAGCGGCTGATACCGGCCGCCACTACCCTACTATTCACTCTTATATTTACTCTTAACAGCGCGAGGCGCCGACCCCCATTCTCGGGGTTCGGCGCCTCGCACTTTTTATGGCTGGATCGTGCCTAGTTGAAGATGGCGCGCACAACCGAGTAGCCGGAGACCGGGTACACCGCATTCACGGTTGCGGGCTTCTCGCTCTCGTCCGCAATCTCAATCGACTTGGTGCCGCGCAGCAGCTCCTCGAGCAGGATGCGCAGTTCCAGGCGTGCCAGGGGCGCGCCGGGGCAGACGTGGATGCCGTCGCCGTACACGAGGTTGCGGGACTGGTCGCGGTGCGGGTTGTAGGTGAGGGCGTCCTCGAAGGCGTCCTCGTCGCGGTTTGCGCTGGCCCAGTTGATGGTCACGCGGGAGCCGGCAGGCAGGGTGCGGCCGCCGAGTTCGGTGTCCTGAGTGGTGACGCGGCGGTTAGTGACGAGGGTGTCCTCGAGTCGCATGATTTCCTCGACGGCGAGAGCGATTTCGCTGCGGTCGTCGAGTGCGTTGCCGTCGGCGAGGGATGCGCGCAGGCGGTCCTGCTCGGCGCGGTTGCGTGCCAGGAAGTTCACGAACACGCCCACGGTTGCGGAGACGGTGGAGAGCTCGCCCACGGTCCAGTTGCGGATGAGGCTGACAATCTCTTCGTCGGTCATGGTGCGGGGCTCTTCGCCGGGCAGGTCCACGATGTCGGTGAGCAGTTCGGCGGTGACGTCCTTGGGCTTGCCGGCTGCGGCATCCTCGCGGCGCTCGTCGAGCAGCTGGCGGATGTAGCCGTCGAATTCGAGGGCGACCTTGGCGATTTCTTCGCGGTCGCGGCGTAGGGTGGCCACGCGGTTCTTTTCGATCCACTCGGTGAGGGGCTGTTCGAGGCATGCGGGCCAGCCCATGAAGGCGTTCTGCACACGCATTGCGTATGCCTGACCGAAGCCCTGCATGACGTCTACTTCTTCGCCGCGGGGCAGTTCTGCGATGAGGCTCTTCACGGCTTCGCGGATGACGGGTGCGAACTTTTCGAGGCGCTCGGGGGTGAAGTACTTGTCGTTGATTGCGCGGAACGCGGTGTGCACAGGGGCGTCCATGCCGTTGGGGACGGCGATGTGGCGGGTGGAGACGACGTTGGAGTAGATTTCGGGGTGGTCGAGTACGTGCTGTACATCGGCGTTCTTGAAGACGGAGTAGCCCATGAATTCGTCGTGGGCGACGGGGCAACGGCGGCGCATTGCGTCGTAGGCAGCTACCTGGTCCTTCTGGACCTCTTCGCTTCGGAGGTCCCAGTCGTTGTGTACGTTCTCAGTCATTGTTCACCCGTGTTCGTTATAGAGTGGTGGCGTGCTGGATGCGGGCGTCCGGGCGATGCGTATGTGCAGGGTCGGGCGTGCATTTCAGCATGTGAATCCATTACTTATTCTTTGACCCTATCATTTATGGATTGGTGGCGCAGGGTAGGGGTTCCTTGCTTCTCGTTCAACGAACAGTGCGGTGGGGCGAGG
>SKEH01001317.1_pt1 | contig 10902 bp, 9 predicted proteins | sample 4826571 | NCBI WGS metagenome assembly SKEH01 (sample SAMN11008814, study PRJNA524170) | human gut metagenome | biome: Human fecal sample; material: Feces; isolation source: fecal sample from pouch patient p29 | host: Homo sapiens | place: Israel: Tel-Aviv | collected 2016-09-14 | reverse complement strand
GTACGGCGGTTTCCAGTTACGGATCGAACTTCCAGTTTAACGCCAAAGGCGGCGTTTATGACTCCCCCTCTCTGAGCGCTTTCAGTAATGGGATCGTCAGAAACCCCACCATGTTCGCTTTCGCAAAAGGCGGGGCCGGAATCATGGGCGAGGCTGGGCCGGAGGCGATCATGCCGCTTACCCGCGCGCCGGATGGTTCTCTCGGCGTTCGTGCGGTCGGAGGTGGCGGCGGTCAGTCTGTATCTTCGGCGCCACAGGTTTATATCACCATCGATGGCAACGGCAACACTCAAACTCAGGCCTCACCAGGCCTTGAGCAATTTGGTGCCGAGGTCGGGGAATTTGTTGATCGACGTTATAAGCAGAATGTGATGCGTGACATTCGTCCCGGCGGCGACATCTGGAACGCAATGAAAGGAACCCGATAATTATGGCCATTGAAACTTTCACCTGGTGCCCACGGATTAACGCGGAGGCTGATACAAGTTTCCGCGTCAGAAAAGCCCAGTTTGGCGATGGATATGAGCAGGTTTCAGGGGATGGATTGAACACCAGAACCCAGCAATGGACGCTCAACTTCACTGGCAACGAAACCTACATTTCTGCCATTAAATCTTTTCTCGACAGGCATGAAGGAACGAAAGCCTTTCAATGGAAGCCGCCGCTCGAGCCTTTGGGTTTGTATCGTTGCGAAACGTATAAACCCACCGGGCTGGGTGCGGGAAAATTCAACCTTGAAGCAACATTCATCCAGGCATTTAAACCATGAGCTTAAACGCAGACTATCAGAAGCTTGAATCCGGAAACGATGTTCGTCTGATTGAGGTGGACGGTTCTTCCTTTGGGCTAACGGACGTTCTCCGCTTTCACAATTACCGCATTCCCCACACGGAAGCGGAAATCATCGCCGCTGGTGGGGATGAGTCCAAGCTTCCGGCGAAACCAATCTGGTGGCAGGGAAATGAATACGCCGCCTGGCCGTATCAGCTGGAAGGCCTGGAAAAATCAACCAGTGGGAGCAATGCAACGCCATCACTGACGGTTGCGAACATCGAAAGCTCTATTTCTGCCATGTGTCTTGCGTATGACGATCTGCTGCAGGCGAAAGTCACTATTCACGACACAAAAGAGAAATATCTCGATGCCAGAAATTTCGCGGACGGTAACCCCACAGCAGACCCGACTCAGGAAAAGCTGCAGGTCTGGTATATCGACGGGAAAACTGGCGAGCTTGCCGGTGAAACCGTTGAATTTGTTCTGTCCAGCCCGATGGACCTGCAGGGGCAAATGATCCCGACGCGACAGCTTCATTCCCTGTGTACCTGGTGCATCCGGAATAAATATCGTACCGGCGACGGCTGCGACTATGCCGGCACCCGCTATTTCGATAAAAACAACAACCCGGTAAGCGATCCGTCGCTGGATGAATGCAATGGCACGCTGACGGCCTGCAAACTCCGATTCGGCGAAAATAACGAACTCTCGTTTGGTGGCTTCCCGGGCACGTCTTTGATCAGGAGTTGATATGCGTCAGAAAACCATAGATGCGATTATGGCGCATGCTGCAGCTGAATATCCTCTTGAGTGTTGCGGCGTGGTGGCGCAGAAAAGCCGCGTTGAACGTTATTTCCCGTGCCGGAATCTTGCCGCGGCGCCGGAGGACAATTTTGTCCTTTGCCCCGAAGACTACGCAGCTGCTGAGGACTGGGGAACGGTGATCGCCATCGTTCACAGTCACCCTGACGCCACAACGCAGCCGAGCGAACTGGATAAAGCGCAATGCGACGCAACGCTTTTACCCTGGCATATTGTGAGCTGGCCGGAGGGGGATTTACGCACCATCCAGCCGCGCGGAGAACTGCCACTGCTGGAGCGTCCGTTTGTGCTTGGACACTTCGACTGCTGGGGGCTGGTAATGAGCTATTTCCGGCAAACGCATGGTATCGAGCTCCACGATTACCGGGTGGATTATCCCTGGTGGGAAAACGCCTATCCGGACAATTTTTATCAGGATTGCTGGTATGAATGCGGATTCAGGGAGTTTGACGGCCCGCCTCAGGAAGGGGACCTCGTCATCATGCAGGTGCAGGCCGATAAGTGGAATCATGCCGGGATTTTACTGGAGGGTAACATGCTGCTGCACCACCTGTACGGACATCTGAGCCAGCGCGTGCCGTATGGTGGCTACTGGCAGGAAAGGACGATGAAGATTCTTAGACATCAGAATTTTATTTAACAAACTGTCACTGATACTATCGTGTAGTACACAGCAAGGAGAACGATATGTATACAGTTGGGTTTGGTTGGATCTTCGTCGGTATTTTTATTGGGTTAATTCTCTGGTTTTTCATCAACCGCGCCAGCGTCAGAGCGAACAGGCAGGTTGAATTACTTGAGTCTATCGACCAGAAATTATCAAAAATAGTAGATCCAAACTTCGAGGCAAATAACAAAGACCAGTCGAAAGAAAACTACCTTGAAGAAGCAAGGAAAAAAGCTGGGCTTTGAGAGCGTAAATTAACAAACCACCTACGGGTGGTTTTTTTATGGGGGCAGCATGCAAGAGGTAATGACAAGAATTGAGCTAAGTGGCGTGCTAGCTAAGACATATGGAAGGGTTCATCACCGTCTGGTTCGCACTACTGCTGAAGCCATTAATGCACTCGCGAAAACCATCAATGGATTCGAGAAATTCTTAAACACAAGCAAGGCCCGAGGGCTGACGTATGCCGTTTATAGAGATAAAAAGAATATTGGCGTTGATGATCTCGGCTTTCCCGTCACCGGCGAAGTGATCCGGATTGTCCCTGTAGTAATAGGGAGTAAAAAGGCTGGTCTTTTGCAGACGATCTTGGGGGCCGTGCTTATTACTGCTGCTGTGTTGACTGGCCCCGGCGGTATTGGCGCTGCTTTCGCTGCTGGTGGATTGACGGGGTTTGCTGCTGCCACTGGTGCCTCGTTGGTCCTCGGTGGGGTTATTCAGCTGCTTTCACCGCAGCCATCAGGCATAGCCAGCAAACAAAGCGCAGATAACCGTGCATCGTATGCGTTTGGCGGGGTAACCAACACTGCAGCGCAAGGCTACCCAGTGCCTCTGCTTTATGGTAAGCGTCGAATCGGCGGAGCGATTATTTCTGCCGGAATTTATGTCGAAGATCAGCAGTAGATAACAAACCTTTTTACAAGCCACCTCCGGGTGGCTTTTTTTATGGACGCAATATGGCAACTGCAACCGCGATTAAAGGCCGCAAAGGCGGTAGTTCAAAGACACGCACTCCAACTGAACAGCCCGATGATCTGCAGTCAGTTGCGAAGGCGAAAATTTTAATCGCCCTTGGCGAGGGCGAGTTCTCCGGGCAATTAACCGGCAAAGATATCTACCTGGACGGAACAGCGCTGGAGAACGCCGACGGCTCCCAAAACTTCAGCGGCGTTACGTGGGAATTTCGCGCGGGAACGCAGGCGCAAAAATATATTCAGGGTATTCCCGGTACCGAAAACGAGATCAGCGTAGGAACTGAGGTATCAAGTGCCACAGCCTGGACGCGCACGTTTACCAATACGCAGCTTTCAGCAGTTCGCCTGCGTCTTAAATGGCCCTCGCTTTTCAAACAGGAAGACGACGGCGATCTGGTGGGTTACTCGGTCAATTATGCGATTGACCTGCAGACTGACGGCGGCACATGGCAGACGGTACTCAATACCAGCGTGACCGGTAAAACGACGTCTGGTTATGAGCGCAGCCACCGTATCGATTTACCGCAGGCTGGCAGCACATGGACAATACGTCTGCGTAAGATTACCTCTGACGCCAACAGCGCGAAGATCGGCGACACGATGATGCTGCAGAGCTTCACTGAGGTGATTGACGCCAAACTGCGCTACCCGAACACCGCGCTGCTCTACATCGAATTCGATTCCAGCCAGTTTAATGGCAACATCCCGCAGATCTCCTGCGAGCCCCGCGGTCGTGTTATCCGTGTTCCAGATACCTACGATCCTGAAACCCGCACTTATAGCGGTACATGGACCGGTACGTTTAAGTGGGCATGGACGGATAACCCAGCCTGGATTTTTTACGATCTGGTTGTTTCTGACCGGTTCGGCCTCGGTCACCGTTTGACTGCTGCGAATATCGATAAATGGACGCTGTATCAGGTTGCCCAGTATTGCGATCAGATGGTACCAGACGGCAAAGGGGGCAACGGTACCGAACCACGTTATACCTGCAACGTGTACATCCAGGACCGGAACGACGCCTACACAGTCCTGCGTGATTTTGCTGCTATCTTCCGTGGAATGACCTACTGGGGCGGTGATCAGATTGTGGCCCTGGCTGACATGCCGCGCGATGTTGATTACAGCTACACGCGCGCTAACGTTGTTGGCGGTCGCTTCACCTATTCGAGCAGCACCACGAAAAGCCGCTACACCACAGCGCTGGTTTCATGGTCAGACCCGGGTAACGCTTATGCCGACGCGATGGAACCGGTATTTGAGCAGGCGCTGGTGGCGCGATACGGCTTCAATCAGCTGGAAATGACAGCCATCGGCTGCACCAGGCAGTCAGAGGCGAACCGAAAGGGGCGCTGGGGTATTCTCACCAATAACAAGGATCGCGTTGTTTCGTTTGATGTCGGGCTGGACGGAAACATTCCGCAGCCTGGCTACATCATCGCCGTGGCAGACGAGCTGCTTTCCGGAAAGGTTATGGGCGGCCGCATCAGCGCCGTTAACGGTCGCGTTATCAAACTTGACCGCGTAGCTGATGCAGCACCAGGTGATCGCCTTATTCTCAACCTTCCCTCCGGAGCGTCGCAGAGCAGGACCATTCAGGCCGTGAACGGGGAATCAGTCACAGTCACCACGGCATACAGTGAGACGCCACAGGCCGAAGCTGTTTGGGTGGTTGAATCGGACGAGCTCTACGCGCAGCAGTATCGTGTTGTCAGTGTCTCCGACAACGGGGATGGCACTTTCTCGATTACCGGCGCATGGCACGACCCGGATAAATATGCCCGTATCGATACCGGAGCCATCATTGACCAACGGCCGGTGAGCGTGATCCCGCCGGGCAACCAGTCGCCGCCTGCGAATATCGTGATCAGCTCGTTTTCCGTGGTTCAGCAAAATATCAGCGTCGAAACAATGCGCGTGAGCTGGGACCAGGCGCAGAACGCTATCGCCTATGAAGCGCAATGGCGCCGCAACGACGGGAACTGGGTTAACGTGCCGCGCACCTCCACCACGTCATTCGACGTCCCGGGGATTTATGCCGGGCGCTACCTGGTGCGGGTGCGCGCAATCAATGCCGCAGAAATTTCATCCGGATGGGGCTATTCAGAAGAGAAAACGCTGACGGGTAAAGTGGGCAATCCACCGAAGCCGGTTGGCTTTATCGCCTCTGAAAACGTGGTGTTCGGTATCGAGCTGAACTGGGGATTCCCGGCGAATACCGACGACACGCTGAAGACGGAAATTCAGTACAGCCTGACCGGGAGCGAAGATGATGCCATTCTTCTGAGCGATGTTCCCTATCCGCAGCGCAAGTATCAGCAGATGGGCCTGAAGGCGGGGCAAATTTTCTGGTACCGGGCGCAGCTGGTGGACAGGACAGGCAATGAGTCGGGTTATACCGACTGGGTACGTGGACAGGCCAGTATCGATGTGTCGGATATCACCGATGTTATCCTGGAGGACATTAAAGAATCGGACACGTTCAAGGAACTGATCGAAAGCGCAGTAGACAGCAACGAGAAAATTGCTGGCATGGCTGACGATATCAGACAGAACGCTGACGATCTGGAGCAACAGGCGCTGGCCATCAAGGAAAACGCCGATGGGCTCGCCCAGGCCGAGGTGAAGATTGACGAAATCTCTGTCTCGATGGATGGCATGACGGGAGGCGTTAAAAACTCCTCTATCGCGGTTATTCAGAACAGCCTCGCGCAGGTCACCAGCCGTCGATCCCAGACAGCCACCAACGCCGGGAACAGCGCCAGCATCGACCGTATCGATACCACCATTGCAGATACCAGCCAGGCGGTTGCCCGTGCGCTGGTTACGCTTGATGCTTCTGCCGGTGGTAATGTCTCAAACGCGACCGATCTCACCGAAACCCTTGCTGATTTCACGCAGGCCTCGGCCACGAAAATCAACTCCCTGACGGTTACGGTAAACGGCCAGACAGCGGCTATTAACCAGACCGCGCAGGCGGTGGCTGATGTGAACGGTAACCTCAGCGCGATGTACAACATCAAGGTTGGCGTTTCCAGCAACGGTCAGTATTACGCCGCGGGGATGGGTATCGGCGTGGAGAATACGCCATCCGGCATGCAGTCGCAGGTTATCTTCCTGGCTGATCGCTTCGCCGTCACCACGGCAGCCGGTAACAGCGTGGCTTTGCCGTTTGTGATCCAGAATGGACAGACATTCATCCGGGCCAGTTTCATCCAGGACGGCACTATCAGCAACGCAAAGATTGGTAATTTTATCCAGTCGAACAATTATGTTGCTGGTTCTGCTGGCTGGAAGCTTGATAAAGGGGGGACGTTTGAGAACTACGGTTCGACTGCTGGTGAGGGAGCCATGAAACTGACAAATCAGACGATCAGCGTCAAAGATGGCAGTAATGTTCTTAGGGTGCAGGTTGGCCGATTAACGGGAGTATTCTGAAATGGCTTATGGAATACAGACCTGGGATGCTTCAGGAAAACCCAACAACTATGGCATCAAACCCGTTTCCGTCGTTGGGCGAATACAGCTGGCTGCCGGGCAAACCTCAGGCAGCTGGTCTTTTACGGTGCCCTCAGGAATGAAAGTTGGTTTTGTTCTTTCACTTGATGAAGGAGGTAACAGCGTAGGGCGGCGCATTGTCGCGTCAGGGAGCACAATAACCGTAAGCGCTGCATCTTCTGTAGGTCTGGGTAATTATCCGGCCTCAAAGTGTGAAGTGGTCGTTTTCATGGAGAAAGCATAATGGCCGAATTTGGCGCGATGATATTAATGGACAACGGGAACCCATTTGTAACGCCCCAGTCAACGCCTTTTTGTCTTTACGGCAAGTACACTTTCAACTCCTCTGCTAATGGCAGTTCGCAGCAGGTTGCTCAGAATATTGCATTAAATGCTGACTACCCTGTGATGGTATTTATCAGGACCACAAATACCGCCCAGCCCACGCCAGTAATATCTTACCGGAACGGCGGAAATATATATGTCGCGGGGGTTAATCCCTATAACCAGAGCTTCACGTTAACCGCATATATTTTTGCCATATTTCCCCAGACGTTACCGAAATGGGGGATGGCCATCTGGGATTCGAGCGGGAAGCTGGTACTCACTAATGAGTCCCGCGTGCTGTCAGACTTGCAGACAATCGGAACGCCTGGAGCAAACGGCGGGATTAACATTGACCAGACGCTTGATGGTTCATGGGCAGTGGCTCCATCAAGGCTGGGGCAAGTGAACAGAAACGACGCTTACTCATCTTGTAGGTATTCAGGCACAAGTACAAGAATAAACGCCGGTACAGCCGCAAATACACCTGGCGGTGCTGGAGGGGTGATAAATAATGGAATTATCCTGACAGCAATTAAAACAGACGCCTATGACTGATTGTTTTGAGCGATCAATAACAAATAATTTATCTATCTAATCAATTATACCCATCGATTATGTATTGGTATCTTCGAAGCTACTGAATACCTCTGGATACTATCAAAATGAAAAGGCTAATTATCTGCATAGCGGGCGCTTTAATGCTGTCTGGTTGCGCTGGTGTACTTGAGAAACAGAAACCGATTTGCAGCGGCACGGCATATATGGGTGGCCATGAGAATACCGTTATGATTTACGCCGTTCGAAAGCAAAACAACCAGACGCAATACCGGGCCGGATATCCCTTTAACTGGCGCTGGGTAAGTGCGAACACATTCACAAGCACGACATGTAAATAACTCATGATTTTCAATGCAAACCTCGCCTCGGCGGGGTTTTTTATTGCCTGGAGAAAATATGCTTTATAACACTGGAACCATCGCCATTAACGGAAACAGCGCCACCGGCACGGGCACGAACTGGACGGCACCCGCCAGCCAGGTTCGCGCTGGCCAGACGATTATCGTGATGTCTAACCCGGTGCAGCTGTTCCAGATTTCATCCGTGAATAGCGCCACGTCAATGACGGTAACGCCTGCTGCATCACCGGCGCTGAGCGGCCAGAAGTACGGCATCCTCATTACCGACAGCCTCTCAGTCGATGGCCTGGCGCAGAGTATGTCTCAGCTCATTAATGAGTACGACGAGAATATCGGAGCATGGGAGACGTTCGCCAGCACCTCAGCGAACCAGACTATCACCGTAACGATTAATGGGACCAGTGTAACCATTCCAGCCATCGGTGGTCTCGCCCGGAAAGGGGCAAACAGCGATATCACAGAGCTGAAAGGGTTAACTACAGCACTGAGTATTGCGCAGGGTGGGACCGGCGCAAAGACAGCCGCAGACGCTCGCTCAAACCTCGGTTTAGGAAGTAGCTCAACTATTGACTATGTTTCAACACTTTATGAAACGGGTAATTCTCAAAAAGCTTTAAGAGTTGGTTATTTTGGCTTGGGCAGTGAAAATGGTGTTTCAGTACCTGATTATGATAATGCAAATAATATCGTCTATAACGGCTTTTATGCCGGAAGAGGGACTTCGGCCAGCAATTACGCAGATGCTTATTCACCATTACTCGCTATGTCTCGTGATGCACGTGGTGTTTCACAGTTGCAAGCTACAACTAATGGTCGCCTCTTTCTTAGGGGAGCTTGGGAATCTGCGTGGACTAACTGGCGCGAAGCTTATACAACAGGAAACACCACAAAAGCCAGCGATGGCACGCTTAAAGCAGCCTCTCCGATCGTGCAGGTCTATAGTGATGGCTCCTTCCAGCTCAACGATGAATCAGAAGGCTGTACTGTTAGCCGTTTGAGTGTCGGAGAATACCTGATTGAGGGATGCACTGGCCTGAACGTTGACGCCGCGTGGGGAGGTATAGATGGCGGCTTTGATATTCCTACAGACCGCAACAAGCAGCCGTTAATCTGGCTTGATTATGAAGTGAATGCAGATGGTTCCGTGCTTGTGAAAACCTATCATCGTAGGAATCCCGGAGCACCGGAGTTCGCTCGTAATGAAATTGATGGCCTGGCTGATGGAGACCCGGTCGATATTCCGACAGACCAGTTTGTTTCTGTTCGTGTTCAGATGCCAGCTTGCAGTATCTGGAATCAAAAGCAGGAAGAGGCAATTGATGCGATGAGGAAGTTCGAGTCTGAAGAGCCGACCGATCCTCAGCAGGGCTAACTAACAGTGCCGCAGCCGCGCTGATTATCGTAACGGGCTGCGGCAGCGGCCAGGTTGTTCATGCCTTGGCGCGTGAAGTGAGTATAAAAGTTAATAATGCGGTCACCACATGTTTTGCCCGATTTTGGTTGCCGTACTGATAGCCTCAGCCGGTTCTTTGAATAATCTTGCGGTAGCCAGACTCCAACTCCCACTCCTTTGACAAAAAATTAGCGCAAGAAGACAAAAATCACCTTGCGCTAATGCTCTGTTACAGGTCACTAATACCATCTAAGTAGCTGATTCATAGTGACTGGATGTGTTGTGTTTTGTAGCATTATGTAGTCTATCATTTAACCACAGATTAGTGTAATGCGATGATTTTTAAGTGATTAATGTTATTTTGTCATCCTTTAGGTGAATAAGTTGTATATTTAAAATCTCTTTAATTATCAGTAAATTAATGTAAGTGGGTCATTATTAGTCAAAATAAAATCATTTGTCGATTTCAATTTTGTCCCATTCCCGTCCACGGCTGTCCCTATACCGCGCCGCCATTGAATCTGATTTATGCCCGAGAAGACGTTGAGCAAACTTATCGCCAATCTGGTTCCGGTATAGCCTCGCTGACAGGCTACGCAGTTCATGGAATGTTGGCGGGTTTCCATCAAATGAGAGTCCAGATGCATTTCTCGCCTTTGTAAAATACTTTGATACTGTTTTCGGGGAAAGCGGATCGTGATGCTTTGATGCGATTATAGTTTCACTGCTGCTGGCCTCCCTGCATTTCTGTAGTGTATCAGCCAATGAGATATTGAGCGCGTCAATCGTTAGCGTTAGTGGAATGGCGAGTTTAGCCCCTGTTTTACTCTGTTCAATGTGAAGATGGTTGTCGTTTATGTCTGACCATTTCATTCTGCACAAATCGCCGACTCTCTGCCCTGTAACGACGGCCAAATCCATCGCCAGCCTTAGCCAGATTGGGAGAGGTTCGGCTGCATGGTATATCGCGACATATTCATTAGCTGTCAGTCTTGAACGCCTTACTTCTGATTTTGCTGTGCGGGTTGCTGTTACCGGATTCGTAGCCACATGCCCCTCGGCTATTGCCTCACGAAAAACGTCAACAAGGGTTGACCTGATTAATTTTGCGGAAGCCGATTTGCCTTCTGCTACGTAGGTGTTTAGCATTGCTGCCACCTCTTTCGTTGATATGTCAGCGAGCGGTTTGTCCGGCAATTTTCTTCGGATTGCTCTGATTTTGCTGGCGTAGTCGAGTAGAGTTTTCGGCCTGATACCCCTCTCGCTGAGGATTGTTTCATATCGGTCAAGCCACGCATGAAGAGTGATTACGTCAGCGCCTTTAATTCTGTCTATCAGTGACTCACGCCTGTTCCCGGATAGCAACTCAATGTTGGCCTGTATAGCTTCAGTGATTGCGATTCGCCTGTCTCGGCCTAATCCAAACTCTTTACCCGTCCTTGGGTCCCTGTAGCAGTAATATCCATTGTTTCTTATATAAAGGTTAGGGGGTAAATCCCGGCGCTCATGACTTCGCCTTCTTCCCATTTC
>SKEH01001308.1_pt1 | contig 10931 bp, 7 predicted proteins | sample 4826571 | NCBI WGS metagenome assembly SKEH01 (sample SAMN11008814, study PRJNA524170) | human gut metagenome | biome: Human fecal sample; material: Feces; isolation source: fecal sample from pouch patient p29 | host: Homo sapiens | place: Israel: Tel-Aviv | collected 2016-09-14 | reverse complement strand
ATAAATATCCATACATAATGCAATGCTTAACAAGAAAGATATCATAAAAAAATTAAGGTTTGTTTTTATTAAATAACAGTTAACTATTATTATTTAAATCTATAATAAATGTTCATGTATACTTATGCGCTTGATTATAAAAGACCAAGTTTTTAGCAGCAACCATTTATATACTAAAAATAAGTTCTTTTACAAAAAAAGCAGTTTAATTGATTACCCAATTAAACTGTTTTTCTAAAATTTGTATTGTCGACGTAATTCACGTTCCTGGTCACGCTTCTTGATAGTCTCACGTTTGTCATACTTTTTCTTTCCCTGGCCCACGCCAATAAGAACCTTGGCAAAGCCATGTTTAAGATAGACTTTGAGCGGAATTATTGCAATACCACGCTCTGCTTGTTCTTTAGCCAAGCGTACAATTTCTTTTTTGTGTAAAAGTAACTGCCTTCTGCGTAGTGGCTCATGATTATAACGATTACCTTCTTTGTATTCACTAATGTGAACATTTTCTAGATAAGCAGAGCCATTAATAATTTGGACATAACCATCGCGAAGATTTATTCGTCTGGCACGTACTGATTTGATTTCTGTACCCGTTAATGCAATACCAGCTTCGTATGTCTCTTTAACGAAATAGTCATGATGCGCTTTTTTGTTTTGAGCAATTAAATTTTCTTGCTTTTCTTTTTTCAATTTTCCGTCCTAATGATTATATTTACTTATATGTGGATGATTACCATTTTTCCGAAAATTGCTACGATTTCTATCATTATTGTGGCGACCGTGGTCGTTGTGAAAGCCACGGCTCCCACGACGGCGATTGTTGTTACCGCGCTCGTGATGCGCCTTTTTAGGTGCGTTAGGATCATAAATTTCAAAGTCTAGCTGATGCTGCTCAACATTTGCATTAGTTAGCGTTACCTTGATTGGCATCCCAACATGATACTGCTTATGTGTCCCGCGACCAGTTAATGTCATACTCTTTTCATTAAAACTATAAAAATCATCAGTTAAATTAGAAATATGAATTAAACCTTCAACAGTGTTAGGTAATTGAATGAACATCCCAAAGCTAGTCACAGAAGAAACAACTGCGTCAAAATGTTGACCAACTTGATCAGCCATATATTCGGTCATCTTCAGATCATTAGTTTCACGCTCAGTATCGATTGAGACACGTTCCTGGGTTGAAGTTTGTTCTGCAACATCAGGCAAGCAATTTGCAAAGTGATCTCTGACTTCCTTATCAGTTCCCTCTTCAGCGTATGCATGAATCATTCGGTGCACCATTAAGTCAGAATATCTTCTGATTGGAGAAGTAAAGTGTGTATAGAATTTAGCTGCAATACCAAAGTGTCCTAGTGGCTCTTCCGAATAATGAGCTTGCTTTAAGCTACGCAACATCATCATTTGCACAACGGCTTCTTCGGGAGTGCCTGTAGTTTTTGATACCACCTTTTGTAAATCGAGTGGCTTAACATGGTTTGGATCTGCAGTAATATTCAGACCGAATGCGCTACAAAATTCAAAGAAGCTCTTAATTCTTTCGCCGTCCGGAGTTTCGTGCACACGGTAAAGAAATGGTACGTGCTTTTTATAGAAGGCTTCAGCAACTGTCTCGTTAGCAAGCAACATGAAAGATTCAATCATTTTTTCTGCTGTACCACGATCATGCAAGACAATATCGGTTGGTTTACCTTGATCGTCTACAATGATTTTTGCTTCTGGCTCTTCAAAGTCAATTGCACCACGTTGATGACGCTTTTTATAGAGTGCGTTATGCAATTCAGCCATTTCTTTTAACATTGGCGCTAACTCAACGTACTTTTCTTCCAATTCATCATTATTGTCAGGGTCTAATACCTTGTTAACATTATTATACGTCAAACGGCCATGTGAGCGCATGACTGACGGATGAATATCGTAGCTAACTCGATCACCTTCAGGAGTTAATTCCATCTCACACGAAAGCACTAGACGATCAACACCCTCATTTAATGAACAGATACCATTTGAAAGTCGAAACGGCAACATCGGAATCACGCGATCAACTAGGTAAGTACTATTACCACGTGTATATGCTTCTTTATCCAGTGGGGTATTCTCTTTAACATAATGCGCAACATCAGCAATATGAACACCTAAATGATAATTTCCGTTTGGCAGTTGCCATAAAACAACAGCATCGTCAAAGTCCTTAGAATCGTCCCCATCGATAGTAACAGTTGGTTGATCACGAATATCTTCGCGATTAGCCATATCCTCTGGTGTAACGTGATCAGGAATATTGTTTGACTGTTCTAGTGCATCTTCATTCCATTCGGTTTTAACATCATGAGCTGACACAATTGCCATTATGTCAACGCCAGGCAAACTCTTATTACCAATGACCTGAATTACCACACCGGTCATTGAATCAGGATTATCTTGGTCAGGATAATTGCTAATTGAAACCTTGACCATATCACCTTTTTGCGGTTTAAGCCCGTTTTCACCAATGTAAACACGGTAATTTGCTAATTTTTTGTTCGTACTTAATACGTAACCGATAAAGTGACTTGTCTTGACTTGCTCATCGCTCATTGGATGAAATTCACCAACTAGTGACGTTAAATTACGTTCAACAATTTCCTGAACTTGTCCTTCTGGACCTTTTCCATTCCAAGGATTGCCACCAGCGGTAATTTTCACGCGGACCTGATCGCCATCAACTGCGTAGGCAGTATAATCTTTGGCAACAAAAATATCATCAGTCTCTTCATCTTCAACCCTAACAAAGCCAAAACCTTTGCTATTAGACTTAAAAATTCCGTCGACTATTGTATTTTCTTGAGCCAGTTGATAATGTCCGTTACCATCCGTGATAAGTTTCTTTTCTTGCTCAAGAAATGACAGAGCCTTGACGATATCAGAAAAGTTACCTAAACGGTCTCGTTTAAGCATCCGATCAATCTGTTCTACTTGATATTGTTTTTTAGGGTTGCGGCGAAAGATCTCTAAAACATTAGCGAGAATTTTTTCGTTCTGTGCCATTCACTTAAGCTCCATTCTTTGATAAAAAGATAAAAAAAATCCTCCCATCGTTTGATCGGGAGGAACCATTACTATTTTGAAGACAAATAAGCTAATACAATAGCAAAAATGAAAAAGAGAGCTAGTAATACTGATGTCACTTTCTCCATAAATGCTTCAAAACCACGTTTCTTCGTTTGACCACTAAATACTGCACCGCCGGATAAGGCATTTAATGCATCTTGTTGCTTCTGCGGCTGCATCATTGTTGCAATGATAATTAAAATTGAAACAATAATTAGTAGCGTCATAAATAAATTGTACAATACGCTGCCTCCAATATACAGATACGATTACTGATAAATTTTAGCACAAAATATGTTTTATTTCGAGCTTTTATTTTTCTAACTCTGGTGCATCAGTTTTGAACTGCTTCTGAGTTGTTTTCTTGTGATTTTGATACCACAAAGATGTTTTAGTTTTAGAAGAGTATAGCTGTTTAAGCGCCTTTTTTTCATTATAGTCATAATCATGTGGATTTACTTTTTTGAAGCCTTTAGGCTTATAAAAACGTAGTAAATCACCCGCAATGACACGATCAGACAATGATAGTTGAGTAGTTACCTTATTTGAAATTGCTACTAGCTTAGTCTTAAGCTTTTTGTCTGGCTTTTCGATCTCTTCACCGGTTTTGGTGTAGTAATAGGTACCGCCCACCTTAGCATATTGAGGCGTGATAAAGTCACCATTACGCTGGGCAACAATCTGTGGCGCCTTTGAGCTAAGCAAATCGTGCCCGAATTGAATAGTGTCCTTGTCGTTAATACCAAGCAAGTTTAACAAAGTTGGCAAAACATCTATTTCGCCGCCATAGGTGTCCTTTACGCCACCTTTTAGTCCCTTCATATGGAACATTAATGGTACTCGTTGAAACTTCAAATTGTCAAAATTGGTGAACTCTTCTTGCTTAAGTAATTCGGCACTGGCCTTATGGTGATTTCCAGAAATACCGTAGTGGTCACCATAAAGAACAAGTATTGTCTTCTTATCAAGACCAGTTTTCTTCATCCATTGTAAAAATTCACCAATTGCCTGATCCAGATAATGCGCCGTTTGAACATAACCGTCAACAGTTTCATCCCCAGTGTCAGTTGGATCAATTGACTGATTCTTTTTATCCAAATCATATGGATAATGATTAGTGACAGTAATTAACTTAAGATAAAACGGTTGAGGCAAACGCTCAATATACTTGATTGATTGCGATAAAAAGATTTTATCCTTTAGACCGTAACCAATATAGTACTTTGGCTTGTTCTCGTAATAAGACAGTGGCATAAAGTAATGGTAGCCGAATTGCTTATAGGCATTATTTCGATTCCAAAATGATCCTGCACCACCGTGCATTACAGCAGTAGTATAGCCTCCAGCTTGATTTAAAATTGCTGGTGCACTTTCAAATGTGTTTGAAGTACCATAACTCGACATTGCTGAACCTGATTGCAGCCCATATAAAGAGTTCTCTAGCATCATTTCAGCGTCAGAAGTCTTACCTTGACCAACCTGGTTATAGAAATTGGAGAAACTCAAAGTATTCTTCGAATGATACAGCTTATTTAGGTTAGGTGTTACTTCCTTACCCTTCCATTTATAGCCAATCAAAAACTGTTGGAAACTCTCCAAGTGAATTACAATTACGTTTTTACCTTTAGCTACACCGGTATATTCAGGATTAGGTTTAACATAATTAACCTTCAAGTACTTTTTAACAGAACTTAAATCAGAAACATTTGCCTTGGCCATCTGTTCACTTGTCTGTGCTGTTTTAAAGGCATCATACACAGCATATTGATTCATCCCTAGATACTTAACAATATAGCTGTTATCAAACGTTCTAGTCAAAAGCCCTGAGCGATCTTTTTGCGCCATCATCAGATTAACGCCGATTAAAGCCACGGCTAATCCTTCAAGTAAAAGATTAAATTTCAGTTTTAAAGGCCTTAAATCGTATTTGATAACTTTACTTGCCATCAAACCTATAATGACTGCTACATCAAGAAAAGTTAAAAAATCACTTATTTTTGTTATGCCAACAATACTTTTACCTAGATTATCTGCAGTTGAACCAGACGTCTTAATAATTGAAAGTGACAAAAAATTGGAAAATTCACGGTAATATAAAATATTCGCAAATAACCATGTACTAAGGATTAGATCAATTGCAATAATAATCCAATACGATTTTCGTCCTTTGAAGAAAAGACCTATCCCTAGTAGCAATAGTGCAGCAGGCAGTGGGTTAATGAACAAAAGAAAGTTTTGCATCGCTCCGACTGCACCGAGATTGAATTTAGTTAAATAAATCAAATACGTTTTTAGCCAAAACGTTATCAAGACAATGGTGAAAAAACCTAGCTTATTAGTAACTAACCATTGAAAGAAAGACTTAATCCGTGTCATTCCATTCTCCTCTCACTATGATAATATAGTACCCTTTAGGCCAATTATGCATAGTGGTTTTAGTAAAAATTAATCATTTGGTGTATTAGTGATTTTCTTCGGCTTAAAAATCCAACCAAAAATTCCCAGAATCATTCCTAAAAAGTAGGTTACAAACCGCCATAAGAACATCCCCAAAACTAGCGCTCCTTTTGAAGAAACAAAAGTCGCAAACAAAGTCTGGAAGCTGTATTCAGCTCCACCAGAAGCTCCAGGAATTGGAATAATTGCCATAAACATGATAATCATAATGTTCATTTGCGTTACACTTGCCCAACTTGCAGGCACACCTAAGGTAACTAATACCATGTAAGGAACTGAGTAAAAACACAAAAGCTGTAAAATAGTCAAAAGCCCACTAAGAAACAATTTCTTTTTCTCGCGCTTGAGTTTTTGACTTTCAGTATAGAAAGTATCAATTTTATCAACTGTATTCTTTCGCCATACTTCAACGCGATCTGTTGAAATAAACTTTGCTAATAAATCCATTATCCAATTAGCAGCTTTTTTGGTCCAGTTATAGGCAAATAAAATAGCTAGTAAAAAGACAATCGAGCTCACATGAATTAAAAAGCCAATTCCAATAAAGAATGCCAGACCAGCAAACTTTGTTGCAACCATCTTAAAGCCTGTAATAATCGTTACCACATAGGCAAGGAAAACCACAATTTGATAAATGATGAACTTCATTAAAAGAAGCGATGTTGCTCGGCCACCCTCAATTCCCATTTGAACCATTGCTGCAAGCTGAGAAGGCTGTCCGCCAGTTGACATTGGCGTAATAGCATTGAACAGAGCCTGAATGATAGGAATTCGAAAAAAGGACCATTTTGAACGTTTTGGTTCGTCTTTGCGATGAGCTAAAACTGCTAAAATGCTTGCTTCAAACACATAAGAAAGTATCATCAATGCAAATACTAAAATTAACGCACCGTAATTAATTCCATGAGCTGCATTAGCCAGCTGCGTAACTGGAGTATCCTTAAGATCAACGTACAATACACCGCAGCTGATTAGTAAAACAATGGCAATGCCCCATAAATGTTTCTTATTCATTAGTGAATTTGTCCTAGTCTTCTGCCAATTTCATATTGCTCATGATAAAAATCATTCCAAATCTTGGCTAAATTATCTTCTGAATATTTTTCACTGGCCATATTTGATAAGTTAGCGTACTTATTTAGCATTGTCTTATCATACGCTACTCGACGCAGTTGCTCATTCATTTCCTCAAAGTTTTCGCCCTTCATGTAGTAGCCATCGATAATTGCTTTATATAAATCAAGATCTCTCAGTAGCACCGGCGTACCACAGCTAAAAGCTTCAAGAACTGACATCGGAAATAGTTCATCAAAAGATGGTAAAACGAATAAATCTGCAATATTTAAATAATCAACTAATTTTTGCCGATCAATTATTCCTGTAAAAATCAGGTTTTGTGGCGGATTATCGACTAGCTCTTTAAAGTGATCGTAACCATCCGTAATTTTTCCAAAAGAAAAGCCACCAGCCCAGATGAACTGAATTTCCGGATTCGCTTCAGCCATCTTTGCAAAGTCATCAACACCTTTTCTAGCTTGAACTTGACCGTCACCAAAAACAACAAATTTATCTAATGGAATTCCCAATTGATTTCGAAAGGCATTTTTTTCAGCCTGTTGTTCAGGATAAAATTCTTCTTTTGAAACGAAGTTAGGAATATATTTTACCTTTTCACGTCTAATGCCATACTTAACTAATTTATCAATAAAAATAGGATTAACGACAACGATTTGGTCCATTCGCTTATAGAAGTCTATTACGTAATTATAAAAGACTTTTTTAGCTGGAGCGGGTAACTTGATTGAGCCTTCAAGTGTTTCAGGTAGAAAGTGAACATAACCAATTTTTCGCCCACGTGCTGGAGAAAAACTATTAGCATAATAAGTTGGGTTAATTGTATGATAGTGCGTTAAATCACTTCGACCATACTTATTATTCGTAACATAAAATTCTTCTACTAAATGCGTTCTTAATAAGCTAATTAATTCATTGTAAGCAGAACCGACTCCCTGGCCTTTAACTGAATCAGCTTGCGAAAACATATTGATTCTAATCATTGGTATCCTCTTCTTCGAGATCCTCTTGGTAATTTTCAATTACCTCTTCATAAAATTGATGAACATCACTACCAAAACGTTTAGCGGAAATTTGATCTAGCTTTTTAGCTAGCTTATCAGCTGGAATTTCGCTTGGACCTTCTCTTAAGTAATCTAAAATTTCATCACGCATCTCACTTGGTCGTGTGAAAACTTCACCAAAACATTTATCATCAAATACCCGTTCAGTGTAATCAGTGTCATAAACAACACACCTAGTGCCCGAAGCAAGAGCTTCAATATAAGTTAGTCCTTGTGTTTCAGTATCACTAGCAGAAACAAATAAGTCTGCCATTTTGTAGAATGAACCAACATCTTCATGAGGAACATCTCCTGCAAAAATGACATTATCTTCTAGTGTCAAACGCTCAACCTGCTCTTGTAGGACTTCTAAATCAGGACCGTCGCCTGCAATTACTAAACATGCTTTTGGAAATTCATCTACAATTTCCGGCAAAACATTCAATATCCGGTTAATTTTCTTTTCTCCAGCAATTCTGCTTAGGGTCAAAAGTACTTGTGCGTCCGGTTCAATTCCTAAATCGTGACGAACGTCGTTAGTAATAGGCTGATTTAGGCTCTCAATGTCCACTCCCGTTGGAATTACCTTCATAGGGATAGTTACCTTATAGCGCTTTAAAAGCTTCTCTACGCGCTCGCTAGGGGCAATAACGCCATCCATATTTTTGAGGTAGACATTGGTAAATTGCTTAACATGGTATGGGCGCAAAAGATGACCATTGAGCACATAATGTAAATAGTCTTCATACATCGTATGATACGTGTGAATGGCCGGAATCTTTAATTGATGCGCAACATATTTCCCAATCATTCCCAGCGCAAACTCCGTCTGCGTGTGAACAATATCAAGTTTTACTTCACGAGCAACCTTAGTTGCTTCAAAAAAGCCTCTAAAAGCTACACGTCGATCAGTAAAAGAAATAAACGGTACACTACTGAAGCGAAAAACATTTGCTTCAACTGCTCCCTTTTGTACATGTGGATCAGTAGTCGTAAAAATAAAAACATTATGCCCCTGTTTTTCAAGGGCATCCTTTAATGTTTTGATTGATGTTGCTACACCACTAATTTGCGGAAAATACGTATCGGTAAAAATACCAATATTCATTTGAATACCTCCATAAAAGGTATTATAAAGATTACACCCTGCATGTGCAATTTTTATAAAAACAAAAGCAAAAAAATATAAAAGAAAAGCAGCTTCTAGTAAGAAGCTGCTATATAATAGCGGTGATCGGGGTCGAACCGATACGTCCTAAACGGACACCAGATTTTGAGTCTGGCGCGTCTGCCAATTCCGCCACACCGCCATAGTAAAACAAAAAATAATAGTTCAATGGACTGAACCTTTAAAGGCGGGGATCGGATTTGAACCGACGATTAAGGTTTTGCAGACCTCTGCCTTACCACTTGGCTACACCGCCATTGAATATTCTCATAATAGATTGGGATAGCTGGATTCGAACCAGCGCATAATAGAGTCAAAGTCTAGTGCCTTACCGCTTGGCTATATCCCAATGCTAGGGCGGAATATGGGATTCGAACCCATGTATGCCGGATCCACAAACCGGTGTGTTAACCCCTTCACCAATTCCGCCATGAAGTTTTAACAGGGATAGTAGGAATTGAACCCACACTAGCGGTTTTGGAGACCGATGTACTACCTTTATACGATATCCCTATTATGGAGGAGGGTGGATTCGAACCGCCGAACTCAGAGAGAGCGGTTTTACAGACCGCCGCGTTTAGCCACTTCGCTACTCCTCCAGGCTGATGGCGCGGGACGGAATCGAACCGCCGACACAAGGAGCTTCAATCCTTTGCTCTACCAACTGAGCTACCGAGCCATCCTACGGTCCATATCAGATTTGAACTGATGATCTTCTCCGTGACAGGGAGACGAGATAAACCACTGCTCCAATGGACCATATTGCGGGAGGTGGATTTGAACCACCGGCCTTCGGGTTATGAGCCCGACGAGCTACCAGACTGCTCCATCCCGCGATTATTATTAAAGGAGGATGTGGGATTTGAACCCACGCACGGCAAGACCGTCTAACGGTTTTCAAAACCGTCCCCTTAAGCCACTTGGGTAATCCTCCAAATGTAAATATACCATAAAATGTGGTAATGACCCGTACGGGATTTGAACCCATGTTACCGCCGTGAAAGGGCGATGTCTTAACCACTTGACCAACGGGTCGAATTATTGTCTAACGTCATAAGACGCTTAATTATAATACCGAATTTGTTTGTTAAAGTCAACTACTTTTTTTATTCGTTATTACTTGAGAACTCTAAGTTCTGTCAATCACAACGCTATTAATAATACAGGATTCTACACAATCTTGCAAGTTATTTTGTTAAAAAATTGAATATTTCACACTTATCCTAGTCTCCCAAGACTTTATTCTTACTTCTAGTGAGTTCCTTTCCGACACTCTATAGTGGAAAAGAGAAATTTTCTCGCAGTAAGCGTTAATTGTAATCATCAAACCATGTATTCAAATATCTCTTAACTTATTGTAATTACGTTTATTCAATAAGCTATTAATAGCTGAATTAATCATCCTCTACGGGCGGGAAGATATCTTCTCGAGTACATTTTAAAAAAACATGTAATGGCAAGTGAGTCCCCTATTTTTCGAATTAAAATTCCTACCCTAAGTATGTAATTAGTCTATTCATTCTTAGATATTCTCAAATTTGCTGCGATTAGTGTCACTAAAAAATGGCTACGATTTTATCTATACGTAAAAAATAACTACACTTCATAAAGCACACAAAAAAAGACTACTGACATCAATCAATAGTCTTTTATACAATACGGAGACTGAGGGATTCGAACTCTCGCACCGGAATAACCCGATCTACACCCTTAGCAGGGGCGCCTCTTCAGCCACTTGAGTAAGTCTCCATTATTTTATTATGGGCCTAAATGGACTTGAACCATCGACCTCACGCTTATCAGGCGTGCGCTCTAACCAGCTGAGCTATAGGCCCCAAAAGCGGGTAACGAGAATCGGACTCGCGACTAAAGCTTGGAAGGCTTTCGTTTTACCACTAAACCATACCCGCAAAACTTTGATAATAAAAAAATGGCGCGGGACGGAATCGAACCGCCGACACAAGGAGCTTCAATCCTTTGCTCTACCGACTGAGCTACCGAGCCATTTAACGGTCCATATCAGATTTGAACTGATGATCTTCTCCGTGACAGGGAGACGAGATAAACCACTGCTCCAATGGACCATATTGCGG
>SKEH01001295.1_pt1 | contig 11008 bp, 11 predicted proteins | sample 4826571 | NCBI WGS metagenome assembly SKEH01 (sample SAMN11008814, study PRJNA524170) | human gut metagenome | biome: Human fecal sample; material: Feces; isolation source: fecal sample from pouch patient p29 | host: Homo sapiens | place: Israel: Tel-Aviv | collected 2016-09-14 | reverse complement strand
CTCTTAGTTTACCTTAGTATTTTTTTATCAGCAAATTCAGATAAATACTTATTGTCTTGGTTTTTAAAAGCAGGTATAATTGGAAGCGATAACACGAGGGGTGCCTTTGGCTGAGATAAAATTTATATTTTGAACCCTTTGAACCTGTAAGCTAATCCTTGCGTAGGAACGTGTCAAATAGGCTTTTTAATTGCTTTGACACTCCTAAAATCGTGTCAAAGCTTTTTTCATAGCTTTAAAACGAGGCAAGCATTTTTAGGAGACATAAATGAAACTTGACCTTTTAACTAAATTACGTGAAACCAACCCAGTTGTACTTAACGCTGCAAATTTTGTCACCGTTCAGGATGTGGCTAATGGATTAAATGCGCTTGGTGCATCACCAATTATGAGTAAAGAAATCGCTGAAGCTGAAGAGATGGTCCAAATGGCCTCAAGTCTGGCTATTAATTTAGGAACCTTGACTAAATTGCAGATTGAACAAATAAACAGATTAATGCAGCTAGCTGTTCGTTACCAAAAACCCATCGTTTTGGACCCAGTTGCTGTAGGGGCAGTCGAATATCGCCTAGATACAGCTAATAATCTATTAGCTAATTTTCCTGTCAGTATTATTCGCGGAAATGTTGGTGAAATTGCAGCTTTGGGCGGCTTTGATTGGAACGCCAAAGGAATTGATGCAGGTACTGGAGATGAAAACGTCGATCAAATCACCCAAGAAACTGCTAAAAAATTTCACTGTGTAGTTATTGCAAGTGGTGCAACAGACACCATTAGTGATGGGCAAAAAACAGCTCACATCTATAATGGCACGCCACTATTTCAGGCACATGTAGGATCGGGTGATATGCTGTCCAGTATCGTTGCCGCTTTTGCAGCAATTTGTCCCGATTCATTTGAAGCTGCTCAAACAGCAACTCTTGTTTTTTCAGCAACAGGTGAATTATTAGCGCAAGAACATCCTGAAGTTGGTCCTGGTACCTTCAGTATGTATCTCATGGATTATCTAGCTAAAATAAGCATTTCTCAAATTGAAAATGTCGCTAAGTTTGATTAGGAGGCTTCTTAATGACAGAAGAAATTAATTCTTTCCCACAAGTTTTAACTATTGCAGGTACCGATTCAGGTGGTGGTGCTGGAATCATGGCCGATCTTAAAACATTTCAAATGCAAAATGTATTTGGTACTGCTGTAGTTGTGGCAGTGACTGCTCAAAACACACTTGGTGTACAAGACTCATTTTTAATGCCACTAGATATGATTGATGCACAATTCAGCTCTTTAGCTTCTGATTTTAAAATTAGAGCTTGTAAAACTGGTATGCTCGGTGATGCTGCACATGTTCATCAAGTAGCACTTAACCTACAAAAATATGATTTTGGACCTATTACGGTCGATCCTGTAATGGTGGCTAAAGGTGGGGCACCCCTTCTAAGTGAAGATGCAGTTGAAACCGTTAAGAGTGAGCTTCTGCCACTAGCTAATTTAATTACTCCCAATTTACCAGAAGCAGAAGTTCTAACCGGAATTCATGCTAAAAATGAGGAAGACTATCCTAAACTGGCACAAGTTTTACGTGATTTAGGGGTTAAAAATGTTTTAATTAAAGGTGGCCATTCCAATAGTAAAATAGTTCGCGACTATCTTCTGCTTGAAGATAATAGTGATTGTTGGCTCAGTGGTGAACGTTCTTATACCAAGCGTACACATGGCACTGGGGATACTCTCGCTGCCACTATCACTGCACAGCTAGCGCTTGGTCACTCGCTACTTGAAGCTGTGCAACTTGCTAAAGAATATGTTACTAAAACAATTGAGCAGACTATTCAAGTTGGTCATGGTCATGGTCCTCTTAACCACTGGGCAAAATAAGTGAGGTAAAAATGAAAAAATTTGATTCTAAATTTCTAGAGGCGTATTTTATTTGTGGTACTCAAGATTTACAACAAAATCAAACATTGCCAGGTCTTCTCGAGCAAGCTCTAGAAGCTGGAATTACTGCATATCAATTTCGCGAAAAAGGCATAAATTCAATTTCAGACAAATCAGCGCGACTAGCTATGGCACAAGAATTACACCATCTTTGTCAAAAATATAATGTCCCATTTATCATCGATGATGATGTTCAACTTGCTAAAAGTGTCCATGCCGAAGGAATTCACGTAGGTCAAGACGATGAAAATATTTCCCAGGTAATAAAAGAAGCTAAAAATACGATGTTTGTCGGCTATTCATGCTCAACATTAGCCGAAATTGAAACTGCTAATCAAATTGAAGGAATTGATTACTATGGTAGTGGTCCAGTTTTTGCAACTCAGTCAAAAGATGACGCCGACCCAGTAATTGGTCTTGCAGGGCTAAGCAAACTAGTAAAACACTCTTCAAGACCTATTGTTGCAATTGGTGGAATCGAAGAAAAAGATTTACCTGCAATTGCACAGACCAATGCATCTGGTGCTTCAGTTATTTCTATGATTACGCAAAGTAATGATATAAAGCAAACAGTCACTGAGATGCTGCAAGCACCGTGGCAAAAATAAAATATATAAGCTCTTAACACATATTCTATGTTCAACGCTAATAGCTTGATTGATATAATTTAATTACCAAAAAACTCCTAAACTGTTGGTCTCAGTTTAGGAGTTTACTTTTATTTAGAATATGATTTTAAAATTAGTTTAGTTTGTTTTTGCGACTTTCTCTAAGGTACGAATCATTTGTGCTACAAAGCCTGATTCGTTATCATACCAAGCATAACCTTTAACTATTTGCCCACCGTCTTTACCTGAAACAACCTGAGTCAAAGTTGGGTCAAAGACAGAACCATATTCTGTCCCAATAATATCAGAAGAAACAATCTGGTCTTCATTACAGCCAAAAGTTACACTGTTCTCAGTATGCTTTTTAACTCTTCTATTGAATTCTTCAACTGTTACTTTTTCTTCCACAACTGCTACTAACTCAGTTAATGAACCAGTAATTACCGGAACACGTTCAGCAATACCTGTTAGTCTGCCCTCTAGTTCAGGAATAACTAAGCCAATTGCCTTAGCAGCTCCAGTTGAATGTGGAATAATATTAGCAGCGGCAGCACGAGCATTACGTACATTGCCTCCGCGATCTGGACCATCTTGTAGCAGTTGTGTAGCGGTATAAGCATGAAGCGTGGTCATGATTCCTTCTTTAATGCCAAATTCATCATTCATAGCTTTAGCAAGTGGTGCTAAACAGTTAGTTGTACATGAACCTGCTGAAAGAATTTGATCTTCTGGCTTTATCTGGTCATCATTAACATTATAGACAATTGTCTTCATGTTACCAGCTGGAGCAGAAATCAAAACTTTCTTTACTCCTGCAGCTAAATGAGCTTGAGCCTTTTCAGTAGAAGTATAGAAACCTGTACATTCAAGTACAATTTCGATTCCGTTATTTTTAACCCAAGGTATTTTAGCAGCATCTTTTTCAGCGTAGACTGGAATACTCTTGCCATCAATTACGATACTATTATCTGTTGCAGAAACATCGTGCTTAAAATTACCATGTGCTGTATCATATTTTAGCAAGTGTGCTAACATAGCTGGTGAGGTTAAGTCGTTAATTGCAACGATTTCCAAATCTTTACTATCGATATCATATATCCGACGTAAAGCTAATCGGCCAATGCGGCCAAAACCATTAATACCAATTTTTGTAGTCATATTAAGTTCCCCCTTTGATTACAAAATTAGTATATTAGACAAAAATCGCTCTGCATAATCCGAGATTATAATAGGGCTATCACTTTTAATGATATGGTGTAACATGAACTTTAACGATTTATCTATTTTTAAAACAATTTATGAGCTAAAATCAATCAACAAAGCTGCATTAAAGCTTGGCTATACCCAATCAAATATTACTGCACGACTTAAAGCCCTTGAAAAAGAAGTTAATGCTCCACTTTTTGTTCGTTCTAATTTAGGTGTTAGACCAACTAGCAGTGGGGAAAAAATGTATAAATTTGCAACTACAACCTTACAAAATTATCAGGACTTAAAAGCGAGCTTAACAACCAGCAAACCACAAATCTTGATTGCTGAACTTCTTTTTGGCTATCTGATTACTAAGAAGCCTAAGTTCTTAATTGATCGCTACGAAGTGATTATTAAAAATACTGATGCGATTCAGGAAATGCTGACTAAAAAGACCTATGATATTGTAATGACTTTTGTTCCAATCAGCTCCTCCAACTACCTATTAACAGAGAAAAGTAGTTTGCAGTCCTGCTTTTTAACTGGAAAAGGCTCTGAAAACAAGAAAATACCTGTCGCAATCAACGCTGATTTCAATTGTCCGTTTCGAGATTTAACTTTACAGCTGGCATCAAATAAAAGCGAAATTATCGAAATTGATTCACTCGAGATGATCTTGCAACTAGTGAAGCAAGGCAAAGCAACAGCACTTTTGCCAAAATACTTAATTAGTGATGATTTGGTCCCAGCAAATAAGCAAACTTGGGAAATTCCTTATTATTCATATCGCTATCAATTTTAATAGAAAAAAGGCGCTCATTACTAAAGTAATAGCGTCTTTTTCTATAGCCGTTTTAAATATGTCTCATAAACTGGACAAAGTTCAAATGCATATTGTTGATATATTTTCATTGCAAGCTGATCGGTCGAATCAAACTCTCCAGCTAAAACTTGAAAGTTCTTGTTTGCCCACAGTAACAGTATTTGTTGCAACTCCATTAATCTACTCAAGTCACCTGCTCCCATCCAACCTAATGTTAGTTCTTTTGGATTATCTTCAAAAGAAAAGCAATACGCCTCAATTTGATTCATAGAAACCAATGCTAATGGTGCATCTTCTAACTGATCTGCAAAAACCATGTTATCCCATTCAGTTAGAGGTATTTCAGCTACTGGATTGGCTAAGTGATTTCTCTGATAATCCCTAAAAGAAATTTGCGCTATTTTTTCACGCATATCAGAATCATATTGTAATTGGCGCAAAGTAATAGCTTTTAAGTTGCTCTTCTTTATTGGTGTTAAGCCCTCCATAGCACTTTGCAATGACATTTTGGGTTCAACCGTTTTCCGAATCAAGTTGAAGCCATCATCTTGCGCTAAAAAATTGAAAAGTAACTGTGGCGCGTAGTCATAAGTAATCAAAGCCTGGCAGTTTTCCTGCTGCGCCTTCTTAGTTAAGTCTGCAACAATTTGAAGATAAACTCGTTCTAACTCTTCTGCGGAAAAGTTAGGGTTGAGATAAGCCGCAAAACTTAAAGAATAAGGATGAAATCCATTTTTCCAGTAAGTACTTATACCCACTTTTTTATTTCCCAGGCAATAAGTTCTCACGTTTTGAGGATATTGCTTTGTTGCAGTTTTGATTTCCCTATCCTCAATAACGTCAGCTAATAATTCATCATACATAGTAAATTTCTAACTCACCTAACCTGCTCTGACCAGTTAAAACTAAAGTAGGTCCTCCACCAGTCGACTCCCCGTTAATCTCTAATTCGCCCAAAGTCACATCTAGTCTCCTGCTATCAATTTTCCATGATTTAGGAATGTAAATCTCTACTTCTCCTAACGAAGCATTAATATCCATAGTGATAAATGCGCCTGCAGGTTTAGCTTGATCAAGGTATATCTCGGCTTCGCCTAAAGATGAGTTAACCGTAACTCTACGTAAGCTTTGTGAATGAACATAACGCGAAACGGATGATAAACGCTGATTAATTACTATGTCCTCGCCCTCAATCGTACTGGTGCTAGATTCAGTAAAATCGCCTTGATCAGAATCATCTTTTTTATAGCCAAAATAAAATTTAGGCCAAAAGCTTTTTTTGAAGATCATTGTGAAACCGATGTAAAGCAATAGTGCTGCGATTAAAATTGTCCATGGAACGAGCTTCACGATATGTAGTGGCTTTGCATAAACAATTAATAGAAAAGCAATTGAGAAAAGTGCCCCAAATAAGCTCTTATTTACGGCACTTTCAATTAAGCAAACACCAAAGACTATTGTCCAGATAATTGTGCCTATTCCCAAATGAAATGTTAATAAATGTAATTGGTTAAGAACTAAGAAAACAGCTGCAGCAACGAATGCCAACCCCCAAAATAGTTCTCTAATTTTATGCTTTCTCATTATTAAGACCTTCTTTCATTGAGTCGATCATTTAGATTACGATAGTAGTGCCGCGAAACATAGACAGTTTTATAAGAATCGCGAAAATTAATTTTGCAGTTCGAAATTGAACGTGTTAATGAATAAATTTGATTTAAATTTAAGATGGTTGATTTTGAAACACGCATAAACTGATTACTTAATAACTTCTCCAGTTCATACAGTTTATAATCAACAATAAATGCATCCCTGCACGTGTGTGCAATTACCTGCTTATCTTCAGTTTCAAAAAATAAAATCTCGTTCAAGCTCAGATAATAAGAAACATTCTCTTTTTTGCCTTCAATTTGATCAGGATGACTATTAATCCCCTGTAATTGCTGATATATCTGTTCAACTTCTGGAGTAACAGCTTTAGCATTAATAGTTACACATGTATCTTCATCATCTAAATCAGGATTTAGTTCTATTTTTATTTTCACAATTCTCACCTGCCCTTCATTACTTAATGATTTAATTAAACTATTATTTTTATTTTAAATCTAGCCTTTTTACCTAAGTGGCAATTATCTCGAACTAAGTGGACAATTATAGGCAAACAAAAAGCAGTTCATATCATAATGAACTGCTTTTTAATTATTCTAGTCCAACTTTTTTGAAGATCTCATCAACATGACGTAAATGATAATGATAATCAAATGCATCCGCTACATCAGCTTCTGACAAATAATCCATTATTTTACTTTCTTCAACTAGTTTTCTAAATGAAATTCCTTCATTCCATGACTTAGTTGTAAGCTTTTGAACCATATCATAAGCATCTTCACGAGAAAGACCTGCTTCATCAATTAGTTTCAGCAGTAAGCGTTGCGAATAGATTAGGCCATATGTCTTGTCCATGTTTTTGAGCATTGTTTCTGGGAAGACATCAAGGTTAGTCAAAATTCGGTTAAAACGATCTAACATATAATCAATTGCAATAGTGCTGTCAGGTAAAATAATACGTTCAGCACTTGAATGAGAAATATCCCGCTCATGCCATAGCGTTACATCTTCGTATGCCGTTACGATTTGTCCACGCAGCACTCGTGCCATTCCACAAAGGTTCTCTGAACCAATTGGATTACGCTTATGCGGCATCGCAGATGAACCTTTTTGTCCAGCGCGGAAATGTTCCTCAACTTCATGAATCTCTGAACGTTGCAAGCCGCGAATTTCAGTTGCCCAATTTTCAATACTAGTAGCAATCAATGCTAACGTAGCAATATACTCAGCATGCAAATCACGTGGCAGAACTTGACTGGTGATTGGTTGTTGCGTTAATCCTAACTGCTTTAAAACACTCGTTTCAATCTCTGGCGGAACATTAGCAAAAGTACCAACTGCACCCGAAATTTTACCAGATTCAACGCCTTTGGCTGCATGCTCGAAACGTTCGATATCACGATTAATTTCCGCATACCAACGTGCAAGTTTCAAGCCGAAAGTTGTTGGCTCAGCTTGGACACCATGTGTCCGGCCCATTTCTACAGTATTTTTATATTTACGCGCCTTTTCAGCAATCGTCTTTTTCAATTCATGCAGATCTTGACGAATGATTTCATCTGCCTGCTTTAAAATATATCCTTGTGCAGTATCAACAACATCAGTTGAGGTCAAACCAAAATGAACCCACTTTTTCTCAGGTCCAAGGCTTTCAGATACCGTTCTTGTAAAAGCAACAACGTCATGATGCGTCACCTGTTCCAACTCTGCTACTCTTTCAGCAGTAAAGCTAGCATTCTTAGCTATCTTTTCCGCATCTTCTTTTGGAACTTCTCCTGCTTCACACCAAGCGTTAGTAGCCGCAATTTCAACTTTTAACCAAGCAGCATACTTGTTTTCATCTGACCAAATTTTGCCCATCTCTGGGCGTGTGTAACGTTCTAGCATAGATTATATTTCCCATGGATTTCGTAAAACAATCGTTTGTTCACGTTCAGGACCAACCGAAACTGTTACTAGTGGAATATCAACTAATTCAGAAATGCGGTTTAAAAACTTTTGAGCGTTTTCTGGTAAATCATCCCAAGATTTTGCACCAGTTATATCTTCTTGCCAAGCAGGAAGTTCTTCATAAACTGGCTTGCACCGGTCTAATTCTTTTAAGCTTGCTGGGTAATAATCGATTTCTTGACCGTCAAGTTCATATGCTGTAGCAATTTTTACTGTATCAAAACCACTAAAAATATCTAGCAAGTTAAGGCTAAGTCCATTAATTCCAGAAACACGTTTAGCGTGACGCAAAGCAACTGAATCGAACCAACCCACACGACGTGGCCGCCCTGTAACTGTTCCATATTCATGTGCAGTTTCACGAATTAAATCCCCAGTTTCATCATTAAGTTCAGTTGGGAATGGGCCAGCACCTACACGAGTTGTGTAAGCCTTGCAGACACCGATTACTGTGTTTAAGCGATTAGCGCCGACACCCATTCCACTGGCAATTCCACCTGAAATTGAGTTTGATGAAGTAACAAATGGATATGTTCCCTCATCAATATCAAGCATAATGCCTTGAGCACCTTCAAACAAAACTTTTTCATTGTTATCAAGCGCATCGTTAACCAAAACTGATGTATCAGTAACGTATTTCTTCATTTTTTGACCATATTCATAGTATTGGTCAAAAATGTCGTCAAATTTAAGTGCATCTTTACCATAGACTTTGGTAAAGAGTTCATTTTTCTCTTTTAAATTAGCCCGTAGTTTTTCTTCAAAGGTGTCTTTTTCAAGCAAGTCACAAACTCTGATACCAATTCTAGATGCCTTATCCATATATGCCGGGCCAATTCCGTTTTTGGTAGTACCAATCTTGTTTGCACCTTTGGCTTCTTCTTGGTACTCATCTTGCAAAATATGGTACGGCATAATAATATGCGCACGGTTTGAAATCTTTAGTTTACTGGTGTCAATTCCACTTTCTTCTAGGCTTTTCACTTCGCCTAGTAATACTTCCGGATTAATTACTACACCATTACCAATAACCGCACCCTTAGCTGATGCAAAAATTCCGGATGGAATCAAGCGCATTTTAAAAGTTTGGTCATCAATTTCAATTGTGTGTCCAGCGTTATTACCACCATTCGAGCGAACTGCATAAGCAGCTTCCTTACTGAGGAAATCGGTAATTTTACCCTTTCCTTCATCGCCCCATTGGCTTCCAACAACTGCAACTGCTGTCATTTTCATTCACCTCATCAAAATCTACAAATATCACGTGAATAGTCTAGCAATTTATAGCTATGTAGTCAAATTTAAATGCGAATTATAACCACAAGGTTATTTTAAATAGTTCGATTTTTATATTGACAAAAAAAGGCTTTTTGATTATAGTAATTTGGTTCAAAACCAAGATTTATATAGGAGCTAATTTACTCATGAGTAATTATTTTAGTGTGGAAGCTTTTGACTATGATGACATTCAGCTTGTTCCCAATAAGGGAATCATCAAAAGTAGGCACGATGCAGACACAAGTGTTAAGTTTGGAAACCGAACATTTAAAATTCCAGTTGTGCCGGCTAACATGGAAAGTGTCATTAATGATGAACTTGCTGTCTGGTTGGCCAAAAATGGTTATTACTATGTAATGCATCGCTTTCAGCCTGAAAAGCGCCTTGATTTCATTAAAATGATGCACGAAAAAGGACTATTTGCATCAATTTCAGTAGGAATTAAACAAGGTGAATACGACTTTATCGATCAACTAGCCAAAGAGAACATTGTTCCAGAATACATCACGATTGACGTTGCACATGGTCATTCGGTTTATGTTATCGACATGATTAAGTACATCAAAGAAAAATTGCCTGACACTTTTTTAACTGCTGGAAACATTGCTACCCCAGAAGCAGTTCGCGAATTGGAGAATGCAGGAGCAGATGCGACTAAAGTCGGTGTTGGTCCTGGCCGTGCCTGCATTACCAAACTAAAAACTGGCTTTGGTACAGGTGGCTGGCAATTAGCCGCTTTAAGAATGTGTAGTAAAGTTGCAAGTAAACCTGTGATTGCTGACGGTGGTATTCGTTATAACGGCGATATTGCTAAATCTGTTCGTTTTGGTGCGACAATGGTAATGATTGGCTCAATGCTTGCTGGTCATGAAGAGTCTCCTGGTAATGTCATCAAAATCAATGGCAAAACATATAAGCAATACTGGGGATCTGCTTCAGAAGTCCAAAAGGGCGCTTATCGTAACGTTGAAGGTAAGCAAATGCTAGTGCCATACCGTGGTTCAATTGCTGATACGTTGACAGAAATGGAAGAAGATTTACAGTCTTCCATCTCCTACGCAGGTGGAAAAGACCTCAGTTCTATTAAATTAGTTGATTACGTTATTGTTAAAAACACTATTATGAGTGGTGACAAATAATTATAATAATTTTTTATTGTTATTATTAATTTGCAGTAGCATTAAATAAGTATTTCCGTTAAAATGGTATTTATCTCAGTATTGTTAGGTAGTCAGTACTGGGATTTTTTTGTGCACATTTTTCCAGTAAAAATTCATCTTAGAACTTATTGCACAAGTTAGAAAGGCACCGAAATCTTACTAAATAACAAAGCAATGGTAGAAAAAATTTAGTAGACAGCTTAATAAAAATGAGAAAAAAGTTGTTTCAGAGTCTTAGCTAGTGTTATTTCATACTTGTTTTAATAACTTGGTTTTGTTATTTCAGCTATTGTGGCTGGCTTTTAAAACGAGAGGGTAAATCATTGGACTATGAGTTCTGGACGCTACTATTTAAATCAATTGTAAAAGCATGTATTGCGTTTGCTCTGATAGAAAATGAATTACCAGGTACTGTTGGATTAGGTATTGAATTTACTATTTGCCTTTCAATAATAAAT
>SKEH01001294.1_pt1 | contig 11030 bp, 9 predicted proteins | sample 4826571 | NCBI WGS metagenome assembly SKEH01 (sample SAMN11008814, study PRJNA524170) | human gut metagenome | biome: Human fecal sample; material: Feces; isolation source: fecal sample from pouch patient p29 | host: Homo sapiens | place: Israel: Tel-Aviv | collected 2016-09-14 | reverse complement strand
CCCTACACCCACCCCACGAAGGAGTACATCACCGGCCGCTGGACCGATGCGCTGGCCTCCGGCGTCACCGTGGTGGGTCAGGTTCCGAACACGAGCACCGTACGCGAGATTCTCTGGGACGGCGCGACCGTCGATATCGATCACGTGGATGCTTGCGCGGGCCTCGCCCAGGTTGCCGAGGCCGCCTCGCGCTGGACCCCCGAGCAGGGCGAGCGTCAGATTCGTCGCGCCCTGGAGCACCTGGACTGGCGCCACCGCTTCGTGGAGCTCTGCGGCGCGATGGGCGAAGTTCCCGCTGCGCTGAAGACCGATTGTGAGGCCATGCGCGCGGAGTACGCCGCGGCGTAGATCCTCCTAGCGCACAACTGATATATAACGCAGGTGCGGGCCGGTTTCTGATAAGAAACCGGCCCGCACCTGCATTTATGCCGTATTGGCTATATCGAATATGCTGAGGTTCCGGTGAGGCGGCGGGGCGCTCTACGACCCCGCGCGCCGTGGAATACAGGGCCTAGAAGGCAGCCTTACCCAACGTAATCGGGCCCGTAAAGCCGCTCGTGTCCGGCTGCTCCGCGTCGAAGCTCTCAGAGTCGGGGGCTTTCTCGAGCTGGGCCAGACGGTCCAGCAGGAAGCGGGTCGCGCCCGGCGCATAGGGCAGCTGGTACATTGCGGCGGTGGTCGCCTCATCCTCGCGGTCCAGGGTCGAGGCACGAATTGACTTGATCGCGCTAATCATAGTGTTGCGTTCGCGCTCCACGAAGGTGCGGTCCACGGGCTCGCCGTTACCGGGCACGAACACGCGGTAGCGGTCGAATTCCAGCACGGCACCCAGGGTGTCGATCCAACGATCGGGGAAGGAATCCTCGAAGTACGGGTCGGTGCCTTCCTCAATGAGGCCACCCATGAAGAGCACGTCCTCAACGCCGACCATGATGTCGCCGTCCGTGTGGCCGGGACCCATGTACATGAGGGTTGCGCTACGTTCGCCCAGGTCGATCGGGGTGAAGGTGATGCCGTCGCCGTTGTTAGCGACCAGGTGGTTGGGCACGACGATATCGGTGGCGGCACCCTGGTGGTGCGCCATCTCGGGCTCGAGGGTCTCAACGTAGGATCGCTGCGCCGCGCCGTACTTGCGGATGGCGCGAGCGGCGCGGGGGTGCGCCCAGAACTCCTCGACCCCCATAGCCGCGAAGACGTCGTTACCAAAGAAACGTTCGTAGTGGCCGTGGGTGTTCACTACGGTAATCGGAAGTCGGGTGAGGCGGCGAACCTCATCATAAATTTCGGTGGCCTGACGGGGACCGGCGCCGGTATCTACGACCAGTGCCCGTTCCAGTCCGAGAACCAGTCCGGTATTGAGTCGGTAGTTATCCGTCGCGATGCGATACACGCCGTCGGCAAGTTCAATTGTGCGAGCCATAGATACAACCCTACTGGAATTTTTGAGCGATGTTGCGCCATTGCACTCTCAGAGAGCAAGATTTCCCTTTTTGGAAAAGGAAATTGGGCACACTCCGAGAGGTTTTCGGGTTCCGGAGCCCCGGCCGCCCGGCCCGGATCCGCCTTGGTTGCAGTGCTTTCCGCGTAGGATGGAACCATGATTTCTCCAGATTCTTCGAACGATGTTTCCGGTGCGGTTTTCCCCAGCGGCACGGGACGCTACGCCCCCTCCCCCTCCGGCGACCTGCACCTGGGTAATTTGCGCACCGCGATTCTGGCGTGGGCGATGGCTCGCCGCGGTGGTAAGTCTTTCTACATGCGCGTTGAGGATCTGGATCGTGTGCGTCCCGGTGCCGCGGAACGCCAGCTGGCCGATCTGCGAGCCATGGGCCTGGACTGGGATGTCAGCCCGGGCAGCGCGGCAGAGAGTACCGAGGGTAAGGAGGCCGGCGTCCTCTACCAGAGCACGCGCCTTGCCGCCTACGAGCGTGCGGTTCAGCGCCTGCGCGAGGCGGGCCTCGTGTACGAGTGCTACTGCACCCGCCGCGAGATTCAGGAGGCCTCGAGCGCACCGCACGGTGCCCCGGGCGCCTACCCGGGCACCTGTCGCGGACTGAGCGAGGCGCAGCGCGAGGAACGCCGCGCCCAGCGTCCGCCGGCTCTGCGCCTGCGCGCCGAGCGCACGAGCTACACGGTGCATGATGATTTTTACGGCCCCTACACCGGGCTGGTGGACGATTTCGTGCTGGTACGCAACGACGGCACCTACGCGTACAACCTGACCTCCGTGGTGGACGACGCTTTCGTGGGGGTTGAGCAGATTGTGCGCGGCGATGACCTGCTGCCCTCCGCGCCTCGCCAGGCGTATCTGGCGGGCCTGCTGGGTCTGCCGCAGCCGCGCTACGCGCACGTTCCCCTGGCGCTGAACGAAGAGGGTAAGCGCCTGGCCAAGCGTGACGGCGCGGTCACTCTGCCTCAGCTTCAGGAGGCGGGGGTGACCATCCCCGAGGTGCTCGGCTGGATTGCTGCCTCCATTCCGGTGCTGGACGATTCGGGCCGCCCGCATGAGGCTCGGGTTCCGGTGCCGGATGCTTCGGTGATTCTGGAGCGTTTTGACCCGGCCCTCATGTCGCGTGAGCCCTGGGTCGTGCGTAATCTTTAGACCTTCACACCACGTAACGCGGGCTCTTCCTGCCCCGTACCCCCTTCTATGGGCGACACGTTAGACGACACCCCGTTAAGGTTTTTAAACTTTTCGTTTTCTTCGTTTGCATTGAATATGCCGATGCGCGTTTGCGTTGCCTTTGCATAGCTAAGCCCGTGACACAATGCCCGAAAGCCCTATCACCCCGGGTTTTCGGGCATTTTTTCGCACAGAATCCCACTGTCTCCCACACATACGGTTACCCGCAATATTCTATTTATGCATATTTATTTGTTTACCACATAACTAAATTTCGGAACGACGGTTTTATTTTCCACTGCGAAGAATCTAGAATGTATCCTAGACCACTTATAAAGTTATGGAGTAGCGTATAAATACACACAGACGCTCACTATCACCAGGAGAGAAGGAAAACAATGGCCGCGAGTACATACCAAATCATCGCGCTGGCGATATATTTTGTCGCCATGATCGCGATTGGCCTGTGGGCCAATAGCAAGAACAACAGCCTCGACGACTACGTGCTGGGTGGACGACAGCTCTCCCCCACCGTCGCCGCACTCTCGGCTGGCGCATCCGACATGTCCGGCTGGCTCCTCATGGGCCTGCCCGGCGCCGTCTACCTCAGCGGCCTCTCCCAGGCTTGGCTCGCCGTCGGCCTGACCATCGGCGCATGGTGCAACTGGAAGTTCGTGGCACCGCGACTGCGTAGCTACACCGAAGTTGCCGGCGACGCAGTGACCGTCCCCGTCTTCCTGAGCAACCGCCTCCATGACACCAAGCGCGTGCTGCGCATCGTCTCCGGCGTCGTGATTCTAGTGTTCTTCACCTTCTACGTCTCCTCCGGTATGGTGTCCGGCGGTCTGTTCTTCAAGTCCTCCTTCGGACAGGAATACCACACCGGCATGCTCCTGCTGGCAGGCATCACCGTGTTCTACACCTTCTTCGGCGGCTTCATGGGCGCATCCTACACCGACATGGTTCAGGGCCTGCTCATGCTCGCAGCACTCATTGCCGTTCCCGTCGTCACTATTATTGACCTCGGCGGCGTGGGCCCCGTGGTTGAGTCCATCAGCCAGGTTCGCCCCGACGCCCTCAGCATCTTCGCGGGCACCACCTTCGCCGGTATTATTTCGTCCCTTGCATGGGGTCTGGGCTATTTCGGCCAGCCGCACATTATCGTGCGTTTCATGGCGCTGCGCACCCCCGCGGACGCTAAGTCCGGCCGCCGCATCGGCATCAGCTGGATGGTCCTGACCGTGTTCGGCGCACTCAGCGGTGCATTCATGGGTATCGCATACTTTGCACGCCACCCCGAGGCATCCCTCACCAACCCGGAAACCGCTGAGTCCGTGTTCCTGGACCTCTCCCAGATTCTCTTCCACCCCTTTATTGCAGGTCTGATTCTGGCCGCGGTTCTGGCGGCAATTATGTCCACCCTCTCCTCGCAGCTGATCGTGTGCTCCTCCGCTCTGGTTGAGGACCTCTACGGCATCTTCTCCTCGAAGAAGCTCAGCGCCGGCAAGTCCCTGTGGCTCGGCCGTGCAGGCGTGGCAATCGTGGCACTGGTCGCCGGTGCCCTGGCATGGAACCCCAACAGCTCCATTCTGCAGCTGGTCGCATTCGCTTGGGCTGGCTTCGGTTCGGCATTCGGCCCGACCGTTCTGCTCTCCCTCTACTGGCGTAAGCTGACCACCCAGGGTGCACTCGCCTCCATGATTACCGGTGCCGTTGTGGCATTCGCATGGGGCCAGAGCCCGATGAAGTCCGTGCTCTACGAAATGGTTCCCGGCTTCGCGTCGGCTCTGCTGGTCGCCATCGTGGTTTCGCTCATGACCTACAAGAAGAACGACGCCATTGACGAAGAGTTCGACCGCGCGGTTGAGCTCGCCAAGGTCAAGTAAAGAGTCTCTTCCCCAAGGCTCGGGCCGCACACACGCGGTCCGGGCCTTGGTCTGTTTATAGGGTCTTAACCTGCCAAGATACAGGTATGAGCGCAAGGACAGAGCCCCTTCCCCGCGCATCATATTCTGCTATTGGAATATTATGCCGAGCGTGCTTCGTTCCCCGGCCTCGACGAGCCGCACCGCGGGCACCGTAAAATAGGGTCTATGACTGCACAACTTCCCGAAAAGGTCTCGGACATCTTCAACCCCGCCGACTGGCGCGTCGTTGAGGGCTTCGAGGACTTCACCGACATCACCTACCACCGCCAGGTTGAGCGCGACGAAAACGGCGAGATTCTGCGCGATCTGCCCACCGTGCGCATCGCCTTCGACCGCCCCGAGGTGCGCAACGCATTCCGCCCGCACACCGTCGACGAGCTCTACCGCGCCCTCGACCACGCCCGCATGACCTCCAACGTGGGCACCGTACTGCTCACCGGCAACGGCCCCTCCGCCAAGGACGGCGGCTGGGCATTCTGCTCCGGCGGCGACCAGCGCATCCGCGGCCGCGACGGCTACCACTACGCCAGCGGCGACACCGCAGAAAGCATCGACCCGGCACGCGCGGGCCGCCTGCACATCCTGGAGGTGCAGCGCCTCATCCGTACCATGCCCAAGGTCGTTATCGCCCTGGTCTCCGGCTGGGCAGCCGGTGGCGGTCACTCCCTGCACGTGGTGGCCGACCTGACCATCGCCTCCGAAGAATACGGCAAGTTCAAGCAGACCGACGCGACCGTCGGCTCCTTCGACGCGGGTTACGGTTCGGCGCTGCTCGCCCGCCAGGTGGGCCAGAAGTTCGCCCGCGAAATCTTCTTCCTCGCCAAGGAATACGACGCCCAGCGCATGTACGAAATGGGCGCGGTCAACGACGTGGTTCCCCACGCCGAGCTGGAGAACAAGGGTCTGGAGTACGCGGCGCACATCGCCCGCCAGTCCCCGCAGGCAATCCGTATGCTCAAGTACGCCTTCAACCTGCCCGACGACGGTATGCTCGGCCAGCAGGTCTTCGCCGGTGAGGCCACCCGCATGGCCTACATGACCGACGAGGCCGTGGAGGGCCGCGATGCGTTCCTGCAGAAGCGTGACCCGGACTGGTCCAACTACCCCTACTACTTCTAGTAGCTTCAAATGAATAGGCTCGGAGCCGGATTCACCCCTGAGACCCTCAGCTAAGAATCCGGCTCCGGCGCGTTGTTGGGCGCGTTATTGCAGCCCCGGCGCATGACACGCCACTAGAGCACAGCCGCTACGAACAGCCGCTAAGGACTTTCTATGATTACCACCCCCGTACCCGGGCTCGAGCCCCTACCCGCCCCCGGGGAGGCTGCCCTGCCCCCTCACGCGGTACGCTTGCGGGCCGATCGACCCGCCGATCCGCGGGCCCTTCTGGATTCTTTCGGGCGAATCTTCGCGGGGAACGATCAGGATTCCGTCGCCCTGCTCGTGGGTACCTCCGGTTCCACCGGAATCCCCAAGCACACCGCGCTGAGCGCCCGGGCCCTGCGGGCGAGCGCGGAGGCTACCGAGGGCTTCTTCAAGAGCGCGGGAAGCGAGGCCTCCCAGTGGCTTCTAGCCTTACCCGCGCACTATGTTGCGGGCGCCCAGGTTCTGGCCCGCTCGGTGCTGGCCGGAACCGAGCCAGTCATCGCACGCTCCGTGACCGAGCCGGTGCACTTTAGCCCCGATGTCTTCCTGCGGGCGGTCGAGCAGCTGAGCTCCACCCGTCGCTTTGTTTCGCTCGTGCCCACCCAGCTGCACAAGCTTCTCGAGACGGCCCGGAACGAGCCGCGCACGGGCGAAGAGATTCACGCCGCGCTCCGCTCCTTCACCGGGATTCTGCTCGGAGGTGCCCCCGCCAGCGCTGACCTGCTCGCAGCTGCCCAAGAGCTGGGGCTCAACGTCGTGACCACCTACGGTAGCGCCGAGACCGCCGGCGGGTGCATCTACTCCGGCCGGGCGCTGCCCGGCGTGCGGGTGGAGCTCGTGCCCGAAGAGGGCATGCCGAGCGTGCCCTCCGCGGGTACGGAGCTAACGAATGAGGACCCGGCGCATGAGGATCCGCCGCAGGTTGGTCGCATCTGGATCAGCGGCGCGCATCTGGCGCAGGGCTACCTGGGCGACCCCGGTCGTACCGCAGAGCATTTCTTCGCCGCTGCCGACGGCATCCGCTGGTACCGCACCGACGACTACGGCCTGTTGAGCGCTCACGCCCACGGTGAGCCGTGCATCCTACGCGTGCTGGGGCGTAGCGACGACATCATCATCACCGGCGGCGTCAAAATTTCGGCCCGCGCGGTAGCTGAGGCTCTTGAGAGCCACCCCGCCGTGCGCGAAGCCCTCGTGTGCGGTCTGCCGGATGCACGCTGGGGCTCCGCCGTGACGGCCGCCCTCACGCTCGTATCCCCGGCCGAGGGCGCGGCTACGGCCCTCGCCGAGAACGCGGAGCTACGCGAGGCCCTGCGGAGCCTCTGCATCGAACGCTTGGGTGTGGCGGCGGCACCCAAGCTGTTGAGCATCCTGCCCGACTTCCCGCTTACCAGCACTGGCAAACCGGACCGCCGCGAAATATACAGTATCCTGGACAGGGACTATCGGGAGGCCTCGCGCGGATAGTATTCGCGCCGCGGTTCTGCCTCACGGCGCCGTCCCGTACCTCCCGTAGCCCTCCTCACCGCAAACGCATCAACCCCTGGAAGGAACCCCCGTGGCCACTGCCGCTCAATGGATTGAAGGCGCGCGCCTGCGCACCCTGCCGCTTGCCGTCGCTCCCATTATTGCCGGTTCGGCCGCTGCCTACGAGATTGGCGAGTTCAAGCCGCTGTACGCCTTCCTGGCCTTCCTGGTCGCGTTTTTCCTGCAGGTGGGCGTGAACTACGCCAACGACTACTCCGACGGCATTAAGGGTACCGACGAAGACCGCGTGGGGCCCCTGCGTCTGGTCGGTTCGGGCGTGGCCAGCCCCCGTTCGGTCAAGTACGCCGCATTCGCGTGCTTCGGTGCGGCAATGCTGGCGGGTCTGGTGCTGGTGGCCCTGGCAAACCAGTGGTGGTTCCTGGCGATTGGCGCCTCGAGCGTCTTTGCGGCCTGGGGTTACACGGGCGGCAAGCACCCCTACGGCTACATGGGCCTGGGTGATGTGTTCGTCTTCGTCTACTTTGGTCTGGTCGCCACCCTGGGCACCCTCTACACGCAGGCCCACACGCTGACCCTGCTGGGCTGGGTGGGGGCTATCGGTATTGGCCTGATTTCCTGCGCACTGCTCATGGCGAATAACGTGCGTGACATCCCCACCGATATCGAGGCCGGCAAGCTGACCCTTGCGGTGCGCCTGGGCGAGCGCTGGTCGCGCGTCGCCTACATCGCGGAGATGGCCCTCGCGCTGCTCCTGACCGTCCTGCTGCTCGACCAGAACCCCTGGTTCATGCTGGTCTTCGTGCTCGTGGGCCCGACCGTTCACTCCTGCACGACTGTGTGGATGCGTGGTGGCCGCGAGCTGATTCCCGTGCTGAAGCAGGCTGGCATCGTGGCGCTCGTGTACTCGGTGCTCCTGGCGCTGGCCGTGTGGCTGGGTTCGCTGGATATCATCAGCCACGAAATTCAGGTGTTCACCGGCTACTAAGCCGCCGGATCCCTCCCAAAGTTTTGTCGTTTCGATACCGCACGGCAGCGGTGAATCAGTCCTGAGCTGACTCGCTTTTGGCGACGACCCGCGATATGTCATAGTGGTTCTATGTTTCGAGCCATGCTGATTATTGGTGCGGGCGCCCTCGTGGTGGGCCTGACCATCTACGCCCTTCTGGATGCCGTGCGCACCCCCGCGCGCGAGGAGCGTACCCTGCCCAAGTGGCTGTGGGTTCTCGTCACCCTGTTCTTCCCTGTGGTGGGTCCCGTGCTGTGGTTGCTGCTGGGCCGCCCCAAGCGGGAGCGCGGCGCCCACGGCTCTATCTCTCTGCCCGGCGCGGCTCAGCGAGGCAACACCCCCTCGATGGCTTCCCCCGACGACGATGAGGCCTACCTGCGCTGGCTCAAGGCGAAGGCCGAGCGCGAACGCGCCAGCCGCGAGGCGGAGCGCGCATCTCGAGAGGCCGGCACCGACGGGCACGAGGATTCTAACCCCGAACATAAACGGTCCGAAAATGAAGGGACCGAAGGCGAACGTCCCGAGGACGACCCGAGCCGATAGCCCGGTACGATTCCCCATTCTTAACGCAGGCTGCGGGGCGCATCCCTCAATGGATGCGCCCCGCAGCCTTAGCTATACCCGCGAATAACGCACGTGACTTAGCTTCCGGGAAGCTGGATAACGCCACCGTACAGCGGTGCGGCGGGCTCGGAGTAGCCCACGAAGCGCGGCATCTCGTGCTCGAAGTCCACGGTGCTGAACGCGAGGGTCGTAATCGAGGCGAGGTTGCACTCGCGGGAACGCGGGTCGTGCTGCAGCAGGCGACCCTCCACACCCAGGCGGGTAATCCAGATCGGCAGCTGGTGCGAGACGATGATTGCCTCCGCACCCTCGCCGCCGATTTCGTAGGCGCGACGGGCGGCGTCCTGAACGGCCGCGGCCATGCGGCGTACCTGCTCCAGGTAGGACTCGCCCCAGGAGGGACGGGCCGGGTTGTAGAGCTTCGTCCAGTGACGCGGGTTGCGCAGAAGCTCCTGCGCATTCACGTGCAGGCCCTCAAAGTAGTTATCGGCCTCGATGACGCGTTCGTCGGGCTGGGCGGTCAGCCCCAGCAGCTCCTCAACGGGTGCGGCCGACTCGCGGGTGCGCTGCAGGGGTGAGCAGACCAGGTGCACGAAGCGGGCGCCGTCTTCAGCGCGTGCCGCGAACTCCTCGGCGCTCAGACGCACCATCTGCCGGCCCTTCTCGGACAGGCGGTAACCGGGAAGGCGGCCGTACACGATACGTTCGGGGTTGTGCACCTCACCGTGGCGCATGAGATGAACTTTAACGGTGTGAGTTTCAGTCATGGGTCCAGTCTCTCAGATAGCGGCCCCCACCCCCAAACAGCGAGAACGCGAAAGCCCCGCTCCTCGTGCAAGAGGGCGGGGCGAAAGAAGCCTATTTACTTCTTGTTGCGGCGCTGGTGGCGGGTCTTACGAAGCAGCTTGCGGTGCTTCTTCTTGGACATACGCTTGCGGCGCTTCTTGATAACGGAACCCATAGGATTTCCTCACTTTACTCGTACCCGGCCGAGCCATTCGACTCGGTAGCTACCCGGGAATATGTATACCGGTATAACCGATCCGGAACGCATTTTAGGCACAGAAATACCCTGCGTTTCGGAGCGCTACCTACCTAGAGTACTAGGTTTGTACCCATTTTCACCATTCGAGAGCCGGTTTTGAGGAGTTTTTCCCCGTTTTTCCGGATCTTCCCGGGGCTAAGCCGGGCTAAAACGGTGTCTCCGAAAGCCTAGCGACGCTTCTTCTTGGACTTCTTCGAGCCCTTGGAACGGCCCTTCGACAGGGCGGAGCCAGAGGTGTGAGTTGAAGAAGCGGCATCGGCGTTTGCGGGTGCGGAGGTTTCGCCGGGCTCGACGGATTCGACCGGCTCTGCCTCGGAGCCCTCCACCGCGGGCTCCTCGAGGGCACCAGAATCAGCGGTAGCGGGCTCGGGCTCCTCATCGGCGGAGTCCTCGGATGCGGCGGCGTGGAAAGCCTTGAGACGCTCGGCGCGCTCGGCCTCGGCACGGGCCAGGGCCTCGGCGTCCGGTGCGGTTACCTTCTCCTCGGCGTCCTTTTCTTCAGCCGGTTCGGGGGCCTGCTCCTCGGCACCGCGCGAGGCGGGCTCGTACACGTCCACGCCGAAGAATCGCTTCATCTTGGACAGCAGACCGCGGCGCTCCGGCTCCTGATCCTGCTCGTGCGGGAGCATCGCGTAGGTATCTTGAAGCGTCGCGGCCGCCTCTAGACGGTTCGAGGGCTCGACCGAGGGCTCCTCATGCGCCTGCTGAGCGGCCGGCTGGGCGGACTCGGGGGCGGCGGTCTTCTGAGCGGGTGCCTCCACGCTTTCGCGCGAGGGGGCGCGCAGCACGCGGTCGCCGGAGGAAGCGGCGGGCTCGGCAGCGCGGGACGCAAGCACGCTCGGGGCAACCAGGGTGTGGCTACGGTCCACGGGCTTGATGATGGTGGCGCGCACCGGGGAAATAATCTGGCCGCTACGGCGACGGGACGTACCGGATGCCGCACGCAGAACCTTTGCGGGTTCCGCCGGCTCCTCGGCGGGAGCGGACTGCAGGGTCCGCTGAGCGTCACGGGCATCGGCCCGAGCCGGCTCGGGGGTGTTCTGCGCGGAAAGGTTCTGCGCGGAGCCGCCCTGCCACGGGGCGCCGGCACTCTGCGCGGGCTGGGCTACCTGAGCCTGGGGAGCACGGGTCGCCGTGCGGGGGTGCGGGGTGCCGAAGCTCAGCGGCACATCCGCGCTCACGGAGCGCGCCGGGCGGGCGGGGGCCTCGGCGCGCGGAGACTCGGCCTTC
>SKEH01001279.1_pt1 | contig 11145 bp, 22 predicted proteins | sample 4826571 | NCBI WGS metagenome assembly SKEH01 (sample SAMN11008814, study PRJNA524170) | human gut metagenome | biome: Human fecal sample; material: Feces; isolation source: fecal sample from pouch patient p29 | host: Homo sapiens | place: Israel: Tel-Aviv | collected 2016-09-14 | reverse complement strand
GTGTAATACTACCATGTACTATTAACTATAAAATTTTGGCGCGAATTTTTTTCAGGCAATAAAAAAAGAAGCTACCTGAAAGTGAAAAAGTGGTAGCTTCTTATATCACATAAAAGTTTTGGTGGATAAAATTCAAATTGTAGTGGATAGAATTTTTTTTCTTATGTGATGATTACATTATATATCATATTAAAAATTCGCGCAAATAAAAAGAAGCTACCTTATCGCGAAAGATAGCTTCTTTAGTTGCCCGATTTTTTTGGCTGAAAATCAATCGGGTTGGCAAGAAGTGTAACCACAATAGCGGTAGAAGAAAGAAATGTTATATAGGACTATATATTCTTATAGGAGTGAATTAAAAGAATGACCGATTTACATTTTATTACTACAATCATTGTGAATATACTTTCTTCTATATGTGATTACATGAGTTATTATATCTTATTATTTTTTAAATAGCAAATCATACCTTCCCGCGAATTTTTTCTGAAAATATCATTTTAAGAAAATCAGGGAGTATATCATAGAATTATTTTCTTACAGGAATGAAAATTTTGTACCTACATGGAAGTTTTATTATCATCATGAGTAAATTGTCATGACATGATAGAAACCTCTCTTAGAACGCAAATAAATGAATTTTGAAAATTGCATAATAAAAAGGAAGCACGAAAGAGCTGTAAAACGTGCTTCCTATGGGAGAGAGTGTAGTCACTAGAATATTGTATTGTTGAAAGGTGGTTAAGTATTCTTAGGAATTATTGTGTGTTGGTTATTAGAAGGCAGGGAACCTTCTAAAGGGGTATAAGGACTGTATATTGATAGCAGGGAGTGAAATTACTATCAATGTGTCTTCTAGTGACTACACATATATCATACTATATTCCTTATTATTACACAAATGGAATACCTTCCCGCGAATTATTTTCAGAAAATAATTTCGGGCAAGAAAAAACCCTACAGGGAAATCTCACAAACCTGTAGGGTAATCTTGTTTTTGCTGAAGGTTGAAACGTAGAAATAACCTTCAGCTTTAGTTAAACAAAGGAGGCGAACCACAATGAACACTAGCAACATATGTATGTGGCACACCCATATAATACTAAAAATTTTGGCGGAAGTAAATTCTTTATTTAGTATTCTTTTTCTTCACATTTAGTATGGAATTCTTGAAGCTTAGTAATATACCATTTCGCCTTGTCTAAATCTTGTACATATTTACTAGGGTCTTTATATCCCGCGCGAATAATATATTTCAAAGCAGTATTGCGTAAATGACCTACAAATTCAGGTGCAGTAGAAGTCATTTCCATTAAATCAATCGCTTCAACACCACTAGCTAGTTTGTAATGTTTAGGGTGATTCACTACATCTTCTTCAGGTTCATCATCACCTAAGAAAGAAAAATCGGTGGGAGTAATGTTAGTACTTGGAATAGGTTCAGGCTTGATACGAATGTCTTCAATATCTTCACCCAAATTTTCTTGTTCAATTACTTGGTGAATTTGTGCAAGACTATTAGACATAATAGGAGAACCATAAAGATAATTTAACTCTTCTAGTGCCATATTACTTTCATAAGCTAATGTGTGATTCTCTTCTAACCAATCGCTTAACACTTTAGAAACTTTGTCTACATCGTAGGCTTGATGTAAATCTTTATAAACCTTTCTTGCTTGCAAAACTGCTTCAACTGAATTAACCATGTTTTATCTCCTTTTCAAAATTATGTAAAAATAAAGGCGGGAGATTATTCCCGCCAATAAAAACTAGGATAACAATTTCTTATAGTGTTCAAATTCTTTCGTATCAATATCAGCTTTTTTGAAACATAACCCTTTATATAACTCCTCAAAATCTTCTTCAAAACTAGGTTCAATAGAAAGAAGCATATCAACACATTCCATAAGAATGGGTTCATCTTTAATATCTTTAGTTTTAGTTCTAACCCAATAGATTTTATCTTCAAATTCAAAGACAATTTCATCATCAAAGCTTTCAGCAGATACAAAGACAGGCATGAAACCTTCATTGACTTCGATAATCTCTTTTTGCTCATGTGCTAAAGCCTTTGTCATTTTCATTCTATGTTCGTCTAATTCTAGCAAAATTTTTGCGCGGGAATTAAAATCTTCTTGAATGTATTGAGTAACCTCATCGGCTAATCTACTTTGTTTATCTTCATTATATTCCCGCCATAATATTTACTAGCTATTTCTAAAGCGTGTAAACATTCGGTGGAAATATTAGGAACCTTATCACGATTTTTAACTAGCTTTCTCATAGCATGGCTACTAAGAACCTTAAATACTTCTTCTAATAATTCAGGGTTTTTCTTTAACTCAATAAATCGCTTGTTAAAACCTGTTTTGATTAATGCTTCTAGGTAAATTTGTTTTAGTAATTCTGACATTTTCTTGTCCTCACTTTGCTTAATAAAATAGGGGTTATATTATGTGTTTAGTATAATATAAACCCCTTCTTTAGTAAAATTATAGAAAATCAAACCCAAAGTCTAAATTCTCATATTCAAGCGTTTTTAATTCGCGGTCAAAGGTGCTTTTTACTGTAGCGAATTTAGATAACTCTCTACATTCACCTTCACAAGCAATAAGTATAGTTTTCTTACTATTCATTCCCCACCCGATTTTATGCTCTTCTTTATGATATACATATAAAGCTATATCAATTCTGTGCGGGTTTTCTTTATTGAATTCTATACTAACTTCACTTCTTGCCCGCTTTATTTCTAGCATAATTTCGGAAGAATTAGAAAGTAATACCCAATCAGAATTATCATCTTTAGGTAAAGAACCTCTTAATTCTTCTTTATGCTTATCAATAAATTTTCGGGAAAGGTAAATACCTTCTCGTTTGATTCTATAATCTGCTTCATTAATGCCCGCTTTTTTCAGAATAGATTTAGTGGCTTCTTGAATTGCTAAACCTAACTCTGCATTTCGTCTGAATAAAAGGTAGCGGGAGTCCTTATTTTCATATTCAGTTGGTATTAAGTAATAACAATTCATAAACTACCTCTTTTTCTATGGGTTAAGTAATGTACCTTCAATTAAATTGGCTACAAAGTACATTACTATCATAGCGAAAATCATAAAAATTGTAAAACGCATAATAACCTCAAATAAAGCTAGTGCCATTTTTAAATAAATCGTCTTCTAGTTTCTTCATTTCTCTTCTAATCAAAATGCCTAAGTGACGAATACTTGTATAACTGTTTTTGCCACTAGCATTTAAAACAGTACAATCAGAAAAATCATTATATCTTCTGTCTTTCAATGCTACATTATACCTATGAATTAATTCATTAATAAATTGTTGTCTTCTATCTAATTCTTCTAGTGTCATACTTTTATATTTCATACACATTGTTCTACCTCTTCTAAGCAGGTTTAAATCTCATCTCAAAATTTTAGGCGGAGAAATAATTGCTTTATACCCTACTTGCAATTTTCTCAAACTCCTCACATTTCATAACAATAATATTTTTTGTTATTGGTTCTTCAAAAATAAAATCCCCTATTTGCATAAATGTAACATTCAAATTTTGCGGGCATTGTAGAAGTAGGCATTTACCTTTAGAGGATTCAATTATAACAGATATATCATTAAGTAGATTTTCAATTTCTACTTTGGATTCTATTGACCCGTCATATTGAATGGCTTGTACTATAGGTAAGTCTAATACGTAGTTCATTTTAAATTGCTCCAATCTTCTCCAAATAATTTATTAATTCTATCTGCTAAATCACCAAATCTTTCGTTGTGCGCTTTTTGTCTTTCTTCATATTGTTTTTTAAGATAATAAGCATTTACTAAAGCTATAATAAAAACAACTACTTGAAAGGCAATAATACCATAGAAATAATCGGGGAATAAATAAACTAAAATCGGGCAGATAATAGATGAAACCATAATAAATCTAGCAAGATATAATCTAATATTATTCATTTTTAACCTCTTCAAATAATGTATTGAAATACTCTTCGTCTAAAACCGCTAATAATTTATTTTCGCTAGAAGATAAAACATAATCGCCTTTTATAACTTCACTTACAGACATTGGATAATCGTGGCTAATATACATTAACCCCGCCTTTTTCACTATAGGGTTAGTTCTAATACCTAAGAAAGTTATATCACTATCTTTAAAAACTTGTACTATTAAATCCCTAGACTTTGAAGAACCCGTAAATTTAATAGCTTTTATACTATCTTTTAATTTAATCATTTTCTACCTCAAAAATTCTTTCAAAATCTTCTTCTTCAATTACTAAAGGGGAATCGCAAGTATCAATTATAATGTAATCGCCTTCTACTATCTCATTATATAATCGCGGAAAATCTTTTAGTTTAATTTTGTCACTATATGGTTGCCATTCCCATTCAATAGGAGCATAGTCATAGAAAACTTCTTCTAATTTATCTTTACATTCAAGAGTTCCGTCAAATTGAATTACTTTCAAATCTTCTCTAAGGTTGAATGTTTTCATTTGTACTTCCAAACCCGCCTTTTCTTTCAACATTATGTACATTGTCTTTATTTAGGATAGCATAAGGAATGATAACTAATTGTGCAATAGTAGTACCTTTTTCAAAAGTAATAGGTCCTTTGCCATAGTTAAAAATCGGTACTTGAATATGACCTTCATTGCTTTCATTGTTGTAATAATCTTCATCAATAATACCAACCCCATTAGCTAAACAGACAGGGTACTTAATACCAATAGAAGAACGTAAATGTAATTGCCCGTGAGTCATATTAGGCATACTACATTTCAACCCCGTTTTTACTAATACAACACAATCAGGTTGAATGGTTGTATCTTCATAGCAAGCAATATCATAACCTGCGGAGTGTTGTGTTTTTCGTTCAGGAATTTTCGCGTCTTCAAAACCAGTAACAGTTTCAAATTTAGATAGTTCATCTTTGTAAGTTTCTTGTAAAATCATGTGTTTTCTCCTTTGTTTATTAATTAAATTTGTGTATTTATTGTATCATAAATAAAAATTTCGGGATAATAGGTTATTCAACAGGGAACATCAAAAATACAAATACCACTATAATAAACGCGTCAATAGTTATATGAATTAAACCACAGTCTTCTAATTCATATTTAGCAATAGTAAGTATAAGTAGGCATATCAAAAGTAATACTTTATAAACTATCATAGGCACTCCTTATTTTTCACCTGCATACTCTCTAAAGTATTTAGAAGCTTGTAATCGTATAATACCTGTTGCAGTAGCAAGAGTTTCATTTAAAAAGAATTGTGGAAGTAAAGTTATTCTAAACCATTTATCTCTGTAGTAGTATTCTACTTCAGGATAATCTGAATGATGACCTACTACTCTTTCTTCGGAAGTTATAATTTCAGGCTTTATAATATCATCGTCAATAACAATAGTTAAAGCACTTTCAAGTAGTTCTCTATTAACCTCTTTTTCTTTAGTAATCTTAATCATCTTTACCTCTTTCTTCGGCTTTTATCATTACAGAAATAATAGCAATTATAACGGCTAATATAGATATAAAAATACTGTACATACTAATTTCAAAAGCTAGTTCTGCAAACTTATAACCTATCATTATTTCTTCTCCCGATATTGTTTCAAGAAAAATTCTCCCGCGCTATTTCTCACATCATTAATAGCTAATAGATAGGAAGTACTACCAATAGCATTTACAAAATGTGCGGGGAATTGTTGTACACACCCATTAGGTAATTTAGAGTGTTTATAATCAACAATTAAAAAAGAATTACTAAAAGAGATAGTTAAGGAAGGTTCTACCTCTTCATCTAATACATTAATGGTTAAATCTTTACGGAGTCTTTCAACGCTATCAGTAAAGATAGCGTTGTTACCTTGTTTAACATAAATAAAAAGCGCGAGTAATAAAGCAAATAGTGATACAACAATAGCAATAGTATTCATCGAATTAATTCCTCTCTTTTATGTGCTAATCTAACATTTCTTTTAATTTCTCTGATAAACTCTTCCTGCGCTTTTTCATAAGTGTTACTGTTATCAGTATTTTCAAATAAATAAAGCGGGAGAGTAAAGTTATACCTCTTATCATAAATAATGTAGGTAATAATAAGTTGTGGGATAACCTCTTTGCGTAAATAAAATTCGGGGATATAAGCAGTTGACTTACAATCAACTGTTAGTAATTCTTTTAACCTTTTAATTCGTTCTTTACTTAACATTTTTTAACCTCTGTCTATAACTTTTCTTAAAACGTGTTTTGCTTCGCCTTTTATTTCACAAGATACCTGTTCAAATGAACATTTTCGGCTATTTAAGTCATCTAAAGCATATAATTTATTATATACAAAACCATTGTATCGGTATAATACAAGAATGGTATGTTCATCAAATGGTTTTACTGTAGGGGTTAAAATCTCATCTAAGATAGTTAAGGTTAAGGCTCTTTCAAACTTATTATAATCATCACCTTTTAATTCTTCTAAAGTAATTGGTATCATTTTCGCACCTCGTTTTGTTGCATTAGCCAAATTCTAGCTTCTTCGCGAATTTCTTCAAACTTGCCCCTATAATATTGTAAATTCGGGGAATGTTTATCATACTTAGCTACTTTTCTTTCAAAGGTATTACCCTTATCATCAGTATACCGAACAGTAAAGGTTAAATCAGAGTCACTATATAATTCAGGAGCATACGTTCTAATATAATTTACAGTAATTTGAAATACATCATCATATAAAAGTTCTCCAATCTCATCTAGGAACACTCTTTCTTCAGCAGGAATATATTTAGCATAACCTTTATTCTGTAACTCTTTGGCTACTCTCTCCCCGCTACTATCACAGTCCCATTTGAAAGCGTTGGAGCAAAATTCACTAGCTAGTTTTACTTCTTCATCTGTTAGTCTGCCTTCAGTATTAATCTTAGCTACCCAAAATTCTGCGCCTTGTTTAAAATATTGCACTATGTTCATAACTTTCGCCTTTCTTTTAAGCAATAAAAATAATGTGTTACTACGTTATATACACATAATAACACATTATTTTAAGTCTGTAAAATCAGGTATTATTTACTTTTTAATTCAGCTACCTCTTGTGTGAGTTTAGCTACTAAGCTTTCTAAAGAAGAAATTCGGCTTTGTGCAGTTTTAGCTTCAGCTACATAATCACTACCCTTGCCTGTCTTAAATGCAACATTCAAGGTATATTGATTTTCAGCACCTAAACTCATGCCCGCGCCAATCATTACGCGTTCATTAGGTCGATAGAAAGCGCCTAAGGCAATAGCATTAGCGTTTCGATAATGCCCGTAACTGATAGCGTAACTTGCTTTATCATTACGATTAAAATCGAGCGGGTGTAAGCCTGCTAAGGAAGCACTAGAAGCACCTAAACGATTCATTCGCGTATTTACTTGATTGATATTGTTATTCATTTGATTCATTTGTGCATTAATCTGTGTATTCATTTGATTCATTTGATTAGATACACCTAGTTGTGTTTGTTTTAGTTGAGATACATTTACTGCGTCTGTATCATTAACCCCTGCTCGTACATCGTGAATTTGTTGATTACCAACGCTCACATTATTTGTAGTAAATTCAACGTGCTTATTATTGCTATCAGCCACTAAGCCGTTTAAATCTACAGAAGCAGTATCAAGGTTATCAGTATTTTCTAATTTCATACCATTAGCACTATACAAAGTATTTACTTCATTATTAAATACATGATTACCTTCTTTAGTCATGAAATTTCTTTGTGCGTCATTTACTGTACCAACTTGTACAGAGTTCATATTAGTTAAATCTTTATTTACACTAACAGAAAATTCTTTCCCGCCGTCAATATTTTGTGTTTGACTAACAGTAGTGTTGGTACCTTCAGCAACAGTTGTAAATTTTAACGCGTTAATGACTGCATTAAGTTGAGAGCCGTTGATTGCGTCTGTAGAAGTACTATCTACTCGACCTGCCCCAACATTTGTGATAGTGCGTTTATAATCAGATACACCACTATAGCCTGCTTTATTTGTAGCGCCAACAGATACAGTACTATTAGCTACCCCGCCTGCAAAATCATATCTTTCACCATTGATGAAAATATGGTCGGTAGAGATAGCTTCTTCAGTAGTAGAATTAGTTCCTAAAGCTACTGAATTTTGAACATCTGCTACTGCATTGTTGCCTAAAGCTAAACTGTCTACTGCAACTGCTTGACTGTGAGAACCTAAAACAGTTGCCCCTTGATTTTTAGTTTGAGAATTTGCGCCTAGAATAAGTTGTTCTTTAGAGTTATCTAACACTTTATTACTATAACCTACAACAACTCCTTGCCCGCTTTTTACTTCGCCATTGTTAGAGCCAATAACAGTAGAATTTTCTGCTTTAACAGTATTAGTTCTACCAATAACTACAGTACTTTCGCCATTAGCATATGCCCCGTTACCAATAGCAATAGTATCGTATGCATTTGCCATAGCTTGTGACCCAATCGCTACTGTGTATTCTACACTAGCTACTGCGTGAGAGCCATAAGCAAAACTATTTCTGCCCTTAGCTACGCTATCATTACCACCTGCAAAACTGTTAGTGCCAACTGCTTTGTTAGATTCGCCAAACACAATAGAGTTTGCCCCTGTAGCAGTATTCATCGTACCTGCACTAAATGAAGAAGTGGCGGAAGATTGAACAGTATTTCTAGTACCAATAGATAAAGAATCATCAGCAGTATTTACATTACTGTGACCTAAATCATTAGAAGCAAAAGAAGTAGTTGCTACTACTGATAATACCAAAGTTGCTAATAGTTGTTTTTTCATGTTTAAATCTCCTTTGTAGATATTAAAAACTCAGATACTTTGTATCTTTAAAAACATAATAACACACATTTCACATATACACAAATCACTCAACATAATCTAAAGAAATGTCAGCGTCACCTAAATTAGCCTCGCTATAATCTGCTATCGCCAATTTTTTAGCTTCTTCATACGTTACGTTTTCATATTCAAAAGTTAGAGTACCTGTAAACACAACTGTTACAGATACAGAGGGTAGCACTTTACTACCCTCTTTTTGTTCTTGTAATAATTCTTCTCTTAATTCTTCATCTGTCATTTTATAGACCCGCTTTTTTCAAATCTAACAATAAAGGTTCTTTAGGTTTAACTTTGTGACTAGCAAAATCACATGAGGTTTCTGTACAGTTTTTACAAACACCTAGAATATCTAAATTAAATACTTCAGGGAACACCTTATGTAACTCTTTATAAATATCAACCGCCAAATTCATATGTTCAAAGCTTGCACGCTTGCATAATCGTTTAGGAAGATATTCAAACCATGCACGATAATTCGCGGTAACAGTTAAATTAGTCATAACCCCTAAAGGCAATACGTATGATAAATACTCTAAAGGAATACCTACATACGATTCATCTGTGATTACTTTTGACGCGGTTTTTAGTTGATTTTCTACATCACTTAAAAAGCGTTGCCAAGTATCATTTGTGATATATGTTGGTTTTTGCCAATCGGAGTAAACACCATTAATAGTTAAATCTACCCCACGACTACTTTCTACAGTAGGCTTCAAAAAAATGTGGCGGGTAAATTGACCCAAACACTTAACACTCATAGTTAAATCTAAGGTAGCGAAGCCGTGGTCTAAAATAGAGTGATGACCTGCTTTAACAGATTTAACAACACTCTTCATACTGCAATTTGAATGGTAACAATTACTCATAGCATGAGCAATTAATTGTGGACTTGAATTCCCGATTAATTCTGCTTTCTGTTTCATTTTTAACCTACTACATATACATTTAAGTATTTTCTGCCAAAGTTGATAGCTTCATCATAGCTATCTACAAAAATATCAATGACCCCATTATAAGCCATTCTATCTTTCACTACATAATTACTCCCGTTGATATTAAGTACAGTACCCAACGGGAAGTCATTACTAGCTACTGCCCCGACATGAGGATATTCCCCATTTGCCATGACAGAGCCTGTATGAGTGTAGGCAGTCACTTCATAAGTTTCTGCATAACTCATTGAGTAACTACCTAACAACAAAACTAACATAATTAAAAATTTCTTCATATAATCTCCTTACTATTATTACAAGAACATTACTATTATAACATATTAAAGAGATTTACTTATGAACCTTAAATTAAAGCTTCATTAATATATGCAATCAACTTCCTAAACTATATCATTCCGCTTTTATCAAATCTTTTAACACTATCTATATAATACTTAATTGTGCCTTTACTTTTTAAGGTTATAATTTCATCTACGACATCAGAACTAAAGCCTTCAAAGAAATCTTTTGTGAAAGACTCCCCATTTTCTAGGAAATATTCCATAGAAATTTCTAACCCTGTATTATCAGATAGAATGTCTACATAGTCTACATATTCTGAACTCAGCCATACTAATAATCTTTGTATTTCTAAAGAGTAGATACCTTCCCCGACTATTTTTAACTCAAACCCTTCTTTAGATATATTACTATAAAACAAAGTAATACCTGTTTCTGCGTCAGTAAATTTACAATTAGTTAAAGGCTCATTACTTTCTGCTTCTTTTGCTTCTTTAAGGTAAATCTTATCAATACATACTAACCCATTAACAATATCATACTCTACGCTGATATTTTCATCTTCTAATAACTTTCTATTCTCGCTCATATAACTTCGCCCCACTACTTCAATACCTACAATAATACTTTCATTCATATAGCTATCTTCTTCTAAATAGTCTGTGTTTAATACTTTACCTGTTTTGTCAATAAATTCTACAACTAAAATATCTCCCTCTAATCTCATTATAAGGTCTTTACTTGTTTTATTAATCTTATCAATATCTTCTCTATCTAATGTGTTAAGAATATCTGTGTTAAATAAACCTGCGCCTTTCATTTCACTAATAACATCAATAGTAAAACTACCTCTATACCCTTTGTTTTGTAGAGTATATTTAATAGTGCTAACAACTGTTTCATAATCATCTATTGTTGGATAGTAAAACATTTTAAACCCCTCTTCTTTTTAAAGATAACATAGCTTGATTACCTAGCCACAAAAAATTAGTAAATCTAGTTCTATCATACTCAATATTAGAA
>SKEH01001276.1_pt1 | contig 11159 bp, 14 predicted proteins | sample 4826571 | NCBI WGS metagenome assembly SKEH01 (sample SAMN11008814, study PRJNA524170) | human gut metagenome | biome: Human fecal sample; material: Feces; isolation source: fecal sample from pouch patient p29 | host: Homo sapiens | place: Israel: Tel-Aviv | collected 2016-09-14 | reverse complement strand
AATGCTGGTTTACTATCTCGTTAACAAGAGAAAGACCGAGACCGACACCATTAGTTGTAGAACTACGCGATTTATCTGCTCTAAAAAATGGTTCAAAAATATGCTGCTGGTCTGCGAGAGGGATACCTGTTCCTGTGTCAGAAATAGAAAAGACACCCACATCTTTTTTAGATGATATATCAATAATTATTTGACCACTAGGCTTGTTATATTTAATCGCATTTTCAATTAGATTATAAATCGCTCTATAAATCAGAGCATCATTACCACATATTACTGCATCGCCTTCATGTTGATCAATATATATTTTTTTTTGAATAGCAAGGGATGTTAAATCACATATTACTTCTTCTGTTATTTCTGCAAGCGAAATAGTGTCTTTTTTTGAAAGGGTTTTAACTTCCGTCATTTCAAGCAGTATTTGTGAAATCCCGGATAATTTATTGATTTGAGTTTCTAAAGAGTCTATTAAAGAAAAACAATCTTGAATATTTTCATGCTTTTTCTTATTGAAAACCTCAATTTTTGTTTTCATGATTGCGAGAGGCGTTCTTAATTCATGTGCTACATTTGCTGAAAATTGTTTTTGTGTTTGAAAATCTTTTTCTATATGGCTCAACATTAGGTTAAAAGAACTCTGTAAAGATAATATTTCAGTAGCGTTTGTTAAAATAGAAATATTATTATCTTCATCATCTATTTTTATTTTTTTTACCTGATTAGTAAAATCGTGTAATGGTTTTAAAATATATCCTATTATAAAATAAGTCAAAACTCCATTTATGACTGTTATAAAAATCGTTATAAATATGCTTTTATATAAAAAACTATTCTGAGTCTCTCTTATATAATCTTCTACATTGCTTGATATGTCTACCTGAAGTCCATCCAAAATTTGTTCGGCATTGTTAAGATTACTTTTTATATTATAATCTCCTATACTATCCATATAGAAAACAGCTACGTTTCCTACAAAAAAGTTTAGTAAAATGCAAGAATAAGCAACTATAAGTGCAGCAAACAGTGTGAGTTTAAATCGGATTGATAATTTCTTCATTTCTCTGGTTCTCCAAATATATAACCCGCTCTTACTTGATTTATAATAGGATCATAATTTAATAAGTTTCTTAATTTTTTTCTTAAAGATGAAATATGAACTCGAACAGAATTGCTAAAAGCATTGACACTTGAATCCCAGGCATGATTTATAAGTTCTTCTTGACTTACAGGTCTACCATTGTTTAACATGAGATATTCTAAAAGAATCGTTTCTTTTCTTGTTAAATTTAGTTTTTCTTCATGCACATACGCTATGCGAGTTTTTGTATTGAACCATAGTTCGTTATGTCTAAGAATAACAGGGTTTTGAAGGCTTTGCCTTCTTGTTAAACTTCTGATTCTAGCTTCAAGTTCTTCAAAATAAAACGGTTTACAAAGAAAATCATTTGCTCCCGCATCTAAGCCATCTACTCTGTTTTGGATTTGATCTCTCGCAGATAAGATAAGTACATGTGTATTTTTATTTATATTACGAAATTTTTTTAAAATTTCCATGCCATCCATGCCGGGAAGGTTCAAATCCAGAATAATTAAATCGTACGCTTCAGTTTCTAAGAGAAAACTGGCTTCAATTCCATCATGACAAGTATCTATCTCATAACCGCTAATCTTTAGCCCTTTTGCAATAGAATCACATAATTCAATTTCATCTTCAATTATCAATAACTTCATAAAAATCACCAACCTAACATTAATAAATGTTTATTATATCATATAATATGACAAATAAAAAGGTTTGTAGTCGAAAATGACTGAAAAAAAGGTGCCTGTGTCTTAACAAAGAATTTATACTTCGCTTGATAAAATAACAATTGCTAAGCAAGACTATATTGAGTTTGTATCTTAACAAAGAATTTACACTCAACTTGATAAAATGATAAAAACTAAGTGAGGAGGTATTAGATGGGGCATGTAAAAAAGAAATGGAAGTCTATGTTTATGTTGATTATAGGAATTGTTTTTGTTGCATATGGCGTTTATCGAGGGGAAGTTGATACTGTGTTTACAAAAGCTATTAGAGTATGTATGGAATGTATAGGAATTGGGTGATTATAAATGGTTAAGGTTAAAAAATTTTTCAAAAAAAGAGTCAATATACAATTCTTAGCAACATTATTTACCAACATACATTTGCCTAATTTTCTTAACGGTACATTGTATACCGGAGATGCAAAGAAAGTTTGCGTTCCTGGGCTTAACTGCTATTCTTGTCCTGGTGCAACGGCGGCTTGTCCGATTGGGGCTTTTCAAGCTGTTGTAGGATCATCTAAATTTAGATTTTCCTATTATATAACAGGGATATTAATTTTATTTGGTGTTATGTTTGGTAGATTGATTTGTGGTTTTTTATGTCCGTTTGGTTGGTTCCAAGATTTATTACATAAAATTTCATTAAAAAAGTTTTCAACAAAAAAACTTAAGTTTTTGACATATATAAAGTATGTCATATTAGTAGTAACGATCTGTGTTTTACCAGTTATTTTTACAAATGCTGCAGGAATAGGTAGTCCGTATTTTTGTAAATATGTTTGCCCACAAGGAATATTAGGTGGAGGAATACCTTTAGCGATATCAAATTCAAGTATTCTTTCTATTTTAGGTACATTATTTATGTCAAAGGCAACAATTTTAAGCATAGTTATATTACTATCTATTTTTCTATATAGACCATTTTGCAAATGGATTTGTCCTTTAGGGGCATTTTACTCTTTGTTCAATAAAATATCATTTTATCAATATCATGTTGATAAAGATAAATGTATTTCATGCGGTAAATGCAGTAGAAAATGTAAGATGGATGTTGACATTACCCAAAATGTTGCATCAATGGAATGCATACGTTGTGGAGAATGTAAAAGTATATGCCCGACAAGTGCTATTAATACATCTTGGGGCATATCGGGAAGTAAAAAAAATAAAAATGATAAAAGCATTGGTACAGTGAAGGAGGAAGTGTAATGAAGATTGTAAAGAAAATTGTAAAGAAAATGGGTGCACTAGTATGCTTGTTGGCTTTGTGTGTAGGAATGGTGGCTTGCGGTAATCAGTCAAATTCAGAAAAAATATCAGAAAACAGTACGCAGTCTAAAAGTTTTCCTAAGTTTCAAGGAGTGGATTTTGATGGAAATAAAGTGGATGAAACGATATTCCAGAAAAATAAGATTACAGTGTTAAATTTATGGTTTAATGAATGTTCTGGTTGTGTAAAAGAGATCCCTGCGTTGGAAGAATTTAATAAGGAATTAAAGGAAAAAGGAGTTGAAATTGTGGGGTTGAATGTTAATACTACAGGAGGGGACGATAGTGAAGTTATTGATGAAGCAAAACAAATATTGAAAAAACAAGGTGGAACTTATAGAAACATTTCTATAACTGATGGAAAAGATGTAGAAAAGTTTTTAAGCAAAATAACACTATTCCCAACAAATGTCCTAGTTGATCAAAAGGGAAACATTATTGGTGAGCCAATGCCAGGAGATCTTGAGAGTAAAGAATCTCAAAAAAAGTTTTTAGAGCTGATTGATAAAGTTATTTCCGGACAAAAAGTAGAGAGTAAAGCTGTTAATTCTGATAATTCGGAAATATCAAAATTAAATGAAGAAATGGATAAAGTGTTTGAGAATAACTCAAAAATTTGGGACGTGGTATTTGCCAGCATTGACAAAGAAAAAGTTGCAAAAGGAGGAGATGATATTCCTTACGCTGACTTTTTATTAAAAGCATTAGAAAATTGCAAGGGTAAGTTAACAGAAGATCAGATTAAAAAGGGAAAAGAAGATATTAAAAAGATCAAAGTATTGGACGAAAAAATGTTAGAATTAGAAAAAAAGTTGAGTTGTTAGCTAAAGGTCTTGAAATAGAACCTTATAAACTTATGGGATGGGATGAAGAGTATTTATTATCTCAAGATCAAAAACCTGAAGCTAATACAGATATAGTTGATCTACATAAAGTTTTCCTAAATCTAAAAGAAAATGGTAGAAGAAAAGCTAGTAGTTATTTGTTTGATCTTAATTTAATAGATAAATATATACTTAATAAAAGAACTTTTTTGTACTATAAAGCCATCTAAGAGAAGAAATTTAATAATTATTTTAATAATCACAATTTTACTATACCCAATAGGATTGTGTATTAAATCAAATAATACTTCAAAAAAGAGTAGTTTAATTAGGGAAAATAGACTACTCTTTTTTGTTTGGAAATTTTACATACAAAAATTAACATTATGAAAAATTATTATAGTCAGCAAATATTATAAGATATTATTTATATAAAGTAAATAATATCTTATAATTCAGGCTAAAAATACTAATAAAAAATGATGAGAAAGATAGAAAACAAGGATAAAATATGATAATATTAAATTGAAAAGAGAAGAACCCTAAAAATATATTTTTCCTTTTTAAAACGAAAAAGAGTAGCTTATTCAACAAGAAAAGCTACTCTTTTTTGAAAAACTTACATACCACGAAAAATTAATATTTTTCAATTAATAGTATAACTTACAATTATAATAAAGTAAATATTGAATTTTAAAAATAATCACTTTACATACAAACATACGTTCGATAAAATATATATAAAAGTATTTTAAAGAAGGTGATTATATGTTAAATCCACCTATATGTAGAGTTGGAGGAAAATCAAAATCAAGAAAAACAATATTAGGAATGATTCCGGAACATACTTGTTATATAGAGTTATTTTTTGGAGCAGGATGGGTTTACTTCGGTAAAGAACCGAGCAAAATAGAAGTTGTAAATGATATAGACAAAGAATTAATAAATTTATTTAGAACTATAAAGTACCATGCTCCAGAAATAGATAGATTATTAGAATATGAGTTTAGTGGACGAGATATATTTGAAGAATATAAAAATTGTACATTAGAGTATATGACAGAAATTCATAAAGCAATAAGATTCTTATACTTAATTACACAAAGCTTTGGTGGAAAAGGTAATAATTATGGATATGGAACAACAACTAAGCCAGGGCAACAAATATTTTATAACGATATACTATTAAAGTTAAGAGATAGACTTAAAAATACATATGTAGAGAATTTAAGTTTTGAAAAAATAATTGATAAATATGATAGAGAACATAGTTTTTTCTTTTGTGATCCTCCATATATTGAAACATGTGGTTATGGAAATAAATTCAAAGAAGAAGAGCATAGGATATTAGCAGATAAGCTCAAAAATTTAAAAGGTAAGTTTTTATTAACAATAAATGATCATCCTTTATCGAGAGAATTATATAAAGATTTCAATATAAAAGAAGTCCAAGTAAATTATTCTGTATCAAAAGAAGCTAAAGCAAGAGGAAAGTATAATGAATTAATAATAACAAATTATTAAAATATGTACTAATATAAAAATGAGATAGCTAAATTAATAGTTATCTCATTTTGAAGTTTGGGATATCAAGTCTTTTTACAATTAGTTCTATGCCTATATTCTGATATATCAATTGTGACTGATATCATGTATGGTTCACCTATACCAAGACAAGTCACAATCGTGTCGGTGATAACTTCATCGTCATAGATAGTGACTTTTTTTATATAATTTTGAACAACTTTTTTCTGCTGTTGTGGAGTTTTTTCTTTTATATCGCTATCTTTAGATAAATATTTTTTTATCATTTCTTTAGATGGAGAAGTTAGAATTGCTTCTCTTTCAGCTTCATCTATTCTTATAAGTAAAGCATTCTTTTTTGATTCTAATGATGTTAATTTTTCTTTCATAACAGGACTGTATAATCCATCTGCAATAGCTTCAACAATATTATCTATTTTACTGTCAACATCTTTAAGTTCTTTTTTATAGGTTATTATATCTTCTGTAATAGTTTTATTTTGCTCTTGTGCATAAGTTAATATTTTTCTAGTCAAATTTTCTATAGCCTTTTTAGAAAATATATTATCATATAGAGCATCAATTACTATTTTTTCAGCAAGAGATTTATTGATTGCCCTCATATCACATTGTTTAGTTCTCTTTCTATTAGAGCATTCATAAGTTTCATATAAAGTTTTATTTCTTCCAGAATGTCTGCTGTTTCCAGTCATAGCATGGCCACATTTTCCACAATAGATTAATCCGCTTAAAAGATAGATTTTTTTTGCTTGTGCCGCACCCCTATGAGCTTTATTGTTATCCATTTTCTTTTTCACCTCATTCCAAAGATCATCATCAATTATTTTAGGCATTCCATCTTTAATTTTTATAATTTCCTCATCCAGTTTATGCTTATGTGAATTTCTTTTTCCATTTATTTTTTTAGAAGATTTATTAAATACATATATCCCATTATATTTTTCGTTAGTTAATATTGAATATAAACTATTTTTCCCAAAAGATTTTCCCTTCTTAGTTTTATACCCCAATTCATTTAATCTGCTTAATATTAAATTATATCCAACACCATTAGAGTATAATTCATAAATCAATTTAACAGCTTTAGCTTCATTAGGGTTAATTATATATGTTTTGTCTTTAGCAACATCATATCCAAGAGGAGGAAGTCCACCATTATGTTTACATTGTAATGCAGTTTCTCTCATACCTTTCATAACTTCACGACTTAAATTAACTGAATAGTATTCAGCCATACCCTCAAGTACAGATTCTAATATTATACTTTCTGGTGAATTATCAAGGTGCTCTAATACAGATATAAGTCTAACATTATTATCTTTTAATTTCTTTTTATAAAAAGCACTATCATATCTATTTCTTGAAAATCTATCTAACTTATGAACTATTAATGTATCAAATAAGCCAAGTTCAGATTCTTTTATCATTTTTAAGAATTGAGGTCTATCATCTGTTGTAGCTGAACGTGCTTCATCTATATAAGTTTTTACTATTTGAATATTTTCTCTTTCAGCAAATTCATTTATAGCTCTTATTTGAGCTTCAATACTTTCTTCTCTTTGATTATCAGAAGAATATCTTGCATATATTGCGGCTTTCACTTATTTACTCACTTCCTTTTTTTGCGTACATATGTTCGTTTTAAATTGAAAAATTAATGCCTATATTTTTAGGCGTATATTTTTGCTTATTTTTATATTTTTTAAGGCTTTTAACATAGCATTTTCAAGTAAGATATAATCATTTTTAGTTAAAGGTATATTTAATTCCATGTATTGACATATTGTTTGTTCCATTAAATATTTTAAATTTTTATTTATATGTCTTAAATCTCTTTTATTTAATTCAATTGTATTCATGTAAAATAAACTCCTCATTATAATATTTTATACTTATCCAAAATTAATTAATTTTGGATAAGTAGTATGTATAGAAATTATAATATGTTTTGAGGTTGTTCTGACAACAGTAATGATTGCCTATATTCTTTTGCTATAGGAATGCGAGTAAATTCTACAGTACTATTAAAGTTTTCTTTAACTACTTGTTCTATTTCATCAAGAGTTACATGGAAAAATTCTTTTCTAGGATTTACTTTATTAATACTTTGATTTTTGAAATGTTGATGTAATCTATTCTCAAGAGCAGGGGCATCATCACTAAATATCATAGCATGTACATCAAATTCAAATGGTACTGAAGCACTGCTTAGCTCCTTTACTCTATCCATAGGCTCTAATCGTCTTGTCATACCGATTTTATATACATCTTCACCAAAAGAACCAATATTTGAAATTATATATACAAATCCTGCCTTAGCATTAGCACCGCGTTCTAGTACAGTTTGTTTTGCTTTTTCTAGTTCTTTCAGTTTTTCCTCTAATTCTTTAACTTTATCAATATATAATTGTTTTTCAGTATCGTTTGAAGTTTTCTGCAAGTATTTCATTAGTTTATTTATTTCATTTGTAAATTGAGTTTGATCTTTTTCAATTTTTTTCTTTTCTTGTTCAAGTTCTCTGCGGACTTTTTCTTCTTCTATCATTTGAGCTTTTATTTCTTTTTGTTGTTCTATTTCTTGTTGACGTTTTAATTCATAAGTATAAACTAAATTTAACTCTTCTAATTTTAATTCTAAAAGTGCTTTATCTAATTCTAATCCATCAACTTTGAAGATTTTATTTATACTTTCAAATGATTTGCTGATTTTCCCTCTCATATTGTCAATATTTTTTACTGAAAGATTCATGAGAATGTTATCACATTCAGTATTAAAACATCTAAGTATCTGTTTTAAATTATTATTTATTACTGATTTATTAGCATTAGAATAAACAATTACAGCATCATTAGATTTTACCAACTCTTTTTCTTGCATTTTTATAAGTGTAATCTTATTTTTACATTCTTCAGATGTTAAACCGTCATAATCAGATAAGTCATAATGTTTAAGTATAACATTTGCACAAAGATCATTGTATTCATTATTTAGAGTATTGTATTTATCATTTAATGAACTATACTCTGTCTCTAATGTTGCTAGTTTTATTTTGTAAAGATTTTCGAGGTCTTGATTTTTATTAGAATAATCGTTTTTTAAGTCTTCATTTTTTTGAGTATATTCCTCACTTAAATTTTTAATTTTACTATCTAATTCATCTATAAGACCATATTTACCAAAAAGTTTTTTATCATGATTGTATTGAAGGATTGTAAAAATAATTCCTAAAATTGGGAAAATCAAAAAAATAGGAACTGCAATTCCTAAAAAAGATAGGGCAAAAAATAAATTTATGACCCATGTGTTTAGATACCATTTTTTTCTCATTTTAAAACCTCTTTTCTAAAATTTGATTATATTAAAAATATTTTAAATATTAAATTTTATTTTTATCAATTCAATAGGAACCTTAAGAAAAGATGATAATTGTTCTATAGAATAATTTTCAATAGAATGCTTGTCTAAATTATCTATATCAATTAATAATTCAGCTGCAAAAATATTAGCTTCACGTTCAAATTTTCCACGAGCATATAGAGTATGGTCATGTAAGAAAAATGCAGAATGATTACAATGTAAAATTGCATGTCCTAACTCATGAGCCAGTATCATATTCAATTCGCTAGGACTTGCAATTCTAGATATATTTACTATTATAAATTTTTTTCCTAATATTTTTTTGAAAATACCCCTGGGTGAATTAATGGATAGAATTTTAAGTTCAACACTAATACCTAATTCCCTGGCTATGGTGAAAGGATCTCGAGTTTTATATTTTTTTATATAATATTCAGCTCTTTTTTTGAAATAAACCATAAATCTACCACCACTATTTTTTTCTTTTATTCATTGTTTTTGCCTTCCAAAATAGTTCAGACATTAAGTCTAACATTTCTTTTTTAGCTTCTTCATTGAATTCATCATCCATAAAGAAGGCTTCGGTAGCTTTTTTCATTTCCTCAAAGTATTGTTTTTTATCTCTTGATGTAACTTTGTATTTATCCGTATATTCCTTTGGAACATTAACTTCCATATTATTGTTAAAAAATACACCAACAGGAATATTTAATGATTTTGCTAACTTTTCTAAAGTATCCATGCGAGGATGTTTCGCTTTGCCGTTTTCTATATCAGATATTGTACTTGGTCCGACTCCACTAATTGCTGAAAGCTGTTTTAAAGTTAGATTGTTCGATTCCCTGCTATTTCTTAAGATTTCACCTATAGTGCTCATAATTTATCACCTTTCTTTTTCGGTTTACAGGAATATATTATCACTAAATTTCGGTAAAGTAAACAGAAAATTTCAGAAAAACGTAAAAAAATAAAGGAATAGAGAGTTGTTTTTTAATAATAACCGGTATTACGTAATTATGCATTTGATGAAACGAAAGAACGGAATTATACTAAAAATATCAATTACGGATTACCGTAAAAGGAGGTGGAAAAATGAAAAATAAAATTAAAGAATTTATAACTAAAAAAGGACTTAAAGTTATGTTTGTAATAGAAAAAGTGGGATTATCAACATCATCTTTTTATGAAATTATGAACGGAAAAGCGGTTCCGAGTTTAAAAAATGCAAGAAAAATAGCAGAAGTATTAAATGTTTCTTTAGATGAACTTTTTCCAGAAGAAAAATTTGAGGAGGAAAATTAATGGACAAGAAGTTTTTAGAAGTATCACAAATTAAATTAAGGGGTGCTAAAGAAGTTGAAGGAATGAAATTTCATGAAATAGAAGGAGGCTTTGGTAACGGCAAAAAGGCAATGTTGGTTAAAGAAATTGCCAACATTCACTCTAGAGAACTTGGAAAAATTAATGAGTTAATAAATAACAATAGAATAAGATTTAACGACGGCATTGATATTGTTGATTTAAAAGGGACAGAAGTCGAAATCCTTTTGAAGGATAACGGAATTTATACACAAAATGCATTAAATGTAAGCAAGAATATTTATCTTTTATCAGAAAGAGGTTATTCAAAACTCTTAAAGATTTTAGAAGATGATGTTGCATGGGAGCAATACGAAAAGTTGGTTGATGGATATTTTAATATGAGAGCAGAGAAAAAACAACTTTCAGCAATGGATCAATTAAAACTTCAATATCAAGTTTTAGAAGAACATGAGGAGAAATTGAATCGTATTGAAAAGAAAGTAAATACAGAATTTAGCAATCTTCCATTACTGGGGGTAGATTGTGACGAAATAGTAAAAACAGTAAAGAGTATTGCAACAAAAGCATTAGGTGGATATCAAGAAACACCTGCATATAGGGACAAGTCTTTAAATCACAAGGTATATTCAGATATTTACAATCAATTAAAGAGGGAATTTCAGGTAAATTCTTATAAATCAATTAAAAGATGTCAGTTAGAGCATGCAAAAGAAATTGTAAGAGCGTATAAGCTTCCAACAGCTTTGGAGGATGAAATAGTACAAGTCAATAATCAAGTATATTTTGAGGAGGTATAGCAGCACATGGTAGGAGTTTTAAGAACTGTCTATGACAGAAAAACAGGAGAGAAAAAAAGTCAAGAAATAATTGAAGAACTAGATATGACAGAAGATGAATATTATGCACCTTTAGTAAAAATTATTGGTGATGCAATACTTAATGACTTAGCAAAGAATAAAAAGTCTAATGACTAAAAGCAAGGAGGACAACTATGGATAAGATTTTAGAATTAGAAAAAAGGATTGCTGACC